>Ga0209634_1000288_pt1 | contig 38503 bp, 17 predicted proteins | sample LinPmetageLP40_FD_184043 | JGI IMG/M metagenome (GOLD analysis project Ga0209634, IMG submission 184043) | Marine viral communities from the Pacific Ocean - LP-40 (SPAdes) (version 2) | ecosystem: Environmental > Aquatic > Marine > Oceanic | place: Pacific Ocean | collected 2010-08-26 | reverse complement strand
CTACTACTGCACCTATTCCTTCAAAGATTTTTAAAACCACTGAGCCTATTGCTGTTACAATCGCCGCTATGCCTTTTCCTACTGACTCTATTACTGCTCCTACGCCTTGCATTACATTTAGTATTACTTTACCCATTGCTTCTATAGCCGGTGCCGCAATTCTCAATGCTGTTGCCAATGCAATAACAGCCACAGTGATCAATCCTAAGCCTGCCCATACCATTGGGTTCATGGCCGCTTTACCTAATATTTTAAGTCCTGTAACAATGCCTTTCATCATCATTGCAAAACCGCCGCCAAATGCTTTCATGCCACCTGCGGCTTTTCCGGAACTACCTGCTCCGTCCATAATTTGTTTTTGGGCACCTGCACCTGCTCCTGGACCCTTACTGCCTAAGCCTCCAGCAAAACCTCCAAACATCTTAATAGCACCAAAGGCTTTTACTGCAAGTGTAGTTGCAAGTATAGCCGCCGCTAATCCACCAAGTAGATAAATGTTATTGGCCATGAAACTAAAGAAACTAATTACGCCTTTAGATACTGTGATAAACCCGTCTATTATTGTAGGTAGTGTTTTTATCAAACTAGCAAACAGTTCTGCGGCTTTTTCTATATACTTAGGTAATTTCTCACCTATTTGTTTACCAAATGCTTTAAGTCCGTCACCTGCTTTGTCAAATGATATCCCTAGGGACTCAAATATAATTTTTTGTGCTTCTTCAAATGCTTTACCTAAATCACCTACTGAGCCAACTCCTTCTAAGAATGAATATCTCAATGCTTCAAACATGCCCATTACTTTACTAATCACATTGCTTAATGCATTAGTGCCTTTTTGTACTGCTGAAGGATCTAATTTTAAGTCTTCAATACGTTTAGCACTTGCTGTAAAGTTTCTGACTGCATTAGCCATTTCAGTTGCACCTTCTACACCTGCTCTTTCCATAGCAAATATTCTTTCTCTTTCACCTTGACTTAGGTTACCTAATTCTTGTGCAAACTCACTTGCCATTTTTTGCGACTGCTCTTGCGTAAGTGTTCCGTTTTGCATTGCTGTAGATAATGCTACAGTTGTTTTTTGTAGTCTTGGCAATACTGCGGTCATGGCCACTAAACTACTGCTAAAGCCTAATGCACCCCCGGCCGCGGCTTCTGTCATTGCAGTTGCAATATCTTTACCACCTTCGCCACCCAAGCCTGCCATTATTGTACCAAATTCTTTAACACCGGCAAATATTGCAGACTGTGTACTTGCATTGAATCGTAACAACGAACCTGATAATATATTAGTACCAGTTATAAGACCGTCTGTGAACGTTCTAAGTTCACCAGTGCTTATACCTAATGCCTGAGCATACTTTTGTTGTGTCCTCATTGTTTGCTGAGTTTCTTTTATTATCTGCATGGATTGAATACCATTTACTATACCTAATCGTGCTCTTTGATCTAATTCTTCACCATATCGCTCTGCACTTTCTTCTAGAGTCATACCTAAGTTTATGCCTGATGCATTTAAAGTATCAAACTCACGTGACATAGAAGCAATACTATTAACACCTAAAACTCCTGCCGCTCTACTAAAGTCTGTTAAAAATTGTGTAGCATCAATACCTACCATGCTTAATTCTGTTAGGGCATCAATAGTCGAGCCTTGTGCATCGCCAAAACCTACACCTGCTTTAGTAAGTTCGTTAAGTGATTCACCTGCATTTGTTACAGCATTAAAAAGACCAACTGCTATAAGACTGGTTATTGAAACAAGACCAAATCCAAATCCAGCCAACCTATCAGCCGATTTTTCTAAAAATGTATTTGTTCTTGCAACTTTTCTATTATATTCTTCTTGTGCTTTTGCATCAGGTTCACTGTCTTGTTGCTTTTTGAAGTTGTTAAATGCATCGCCTAATTCTTTAAGTGCTTCTTTATTTCCTTCACCTACATTTTTAGCAGTTTCTACTGCTTTCTTGGCGGCCGCTTCTTTTTCTGCATTACTTTTTTCTTGGTCTTTTTTAGTTGGCGAACTGTCATATATATTTTTGAGAATGCTAACAATATCTCCGGCAGTGGAGTCCATAGCAAATTCTGGTAGGTCTACCTGGAAATCTACGCCGTCTGCATTGGTTACGTTTACTCGTGCCATTAACTGTTCTCTTTTTTATTAAAACATCTTTTAACTACGATAAATAAGTAAGTATAAACATAGTTAGATAGTTCAGTTATTACTATTTATCGAATTTATTATAAGGAGTTTTAATATGGCACAACAACACAATCCGTTGACCTCTTTTTATAGAGCGCCAAAACTATATGCTAAACTACCAAGTTTAGGACAATACTACTCTGCAGAGGTTGTAGAAATGCCTGAGAATGGCGAACTACCAATTTTTGCCATGACGGCAAAAGACGAACTTTTAATGAAGAACCCAGATGCATTACTTAATGGTGAAGCAGTTGTTCAAGTAATTAAAAGTTGTGTTCCCAATGTAAAAGATGCAAGTAAAATGCTAAGTGCAGATATAGATACATTATTAGTAGCAATTCAAGGTGCTACATTTGGAGATGACTTAGAAGTTACTGGAACATGTGATAAGTGTTCTAGCGAAGCAAGAGGTATTGCAAGTGTTGAAAGAGCACTTGAAACTATGCAAGTTTTAGAAGAAGAATACGAAGTAGCACATTCAGGTTTAGTAATTTTAGTTAAACCATTTAGTTATTCCAGCACAATCAAAGCAGGTATAACAAACTTTCAAAGCACTAGAAGTTTACAGAACTTAGGTGAAATTGAAGATGATGATGCAAGACTTAAACTGTTCAATGAAAACTTTGTTAAGGTTGCTGAATTAAACTTTGATTTAATCTTAGATAGTATTAATAATATTTCAGGCACAAACGAAGATGGGGAGTTTGTAGTAGACGACAAAATACAAATTGCCGAATTTTTAAATAATGTAGACAGTAGTGTCGGTAAAGCAATCGAAGAAAAGATCACAGAGATTAACACAATTGGTATTGCACAAGAAATGGCGTTGCAATGTCCAAATCCAGAATGCACTGAAAATATAGGAATAGAGAATGCAGAAGACTATTACTCATTCACAACAAAGGTAAACTTTGATCCTGTAAATTTTTTCACGGCTTCCTAGCACAGGCCGAACCTGAAGATATATCAGGTTACCTAAGGAGGCTAAAAGACGAATCCACGGCCCTAGAAGAATCTATTGCAGAACTAGTAATATTCTCTGAGGGTTCTATATCATGGAACGATGCATGGGGTATGGGATATCTAGATCGTTCACTAATAGTCAAAACCCTAAACAAATTCAATAAGTTAAAGTCCGGCGATAAAGGTGGTGGTGATTTCAGCAGTAATACTGTTGAAGGTGATCATGGCTTTGATGCTATATAACTTTTACGAGTCTAAGACAACGTTTTAATAAGAAGTTCACTAGGTCAAAACACAGTCTAGAGTATTTGATATCATCATTTAATATACCTAACACATAAGCAACAACTCTATACTATTATAGAACAATGCAATATAATGTTAAACAGTTTATATTAGTTCAATTGCAATAGTTAAGCACTTTAATAGACACTTCGTGTCTTTCCAAACTACATTCATATGTTCATTTCATTCACATATTCTTTTGTTTGAAAGTTTTTCTTTTGTTTTACTTATCAAGTAACTTGAGCCATAATTCTCCTTAAGCAAGGAGAACAATGAAAGGTCTCATCAAGTGAACCATTACCATCTCTAACTCGGGTGCTATTAGGAACCAGTGAGCCTTCTGTCCCCATACACTACCGTCTCGTGTCTCACGGAAATTTATGTAACCTGGTAGAGTTTGGTTACACAAACTTGTAGGTTGCTTTTTCTCATTGCCTACATTCTTTTAATACTGTTTGTCGTGTGTTTGTATCTTTGCCGCTATACATCTCCAATTCTCGCACCGGGTGTTTCCATTGCCGGATTGTCGAGGAGCCAGATATTCAATGCCTCTGTTGGGGCCGGTGTATAGTCCTGTGTGTGCCTTGCTTTGACTTTACGTCTGATGTGCCTTAATCAATATATAGTTATATCTTCTTGAAGTGCTCTTTGAGTATTTGTGAACCACCCACTCTAACATTGATGATTCCGTTATAATAATCGTCTGATAGCAAGACTTTTCTTTCGAATTGTTCCCTTGCTTCTAGGTAACTTGCTATGCCTCTGGTAGGGCAAAAATGTAAAATTTCTCTGGTAAAGGTGTCTTCGCCTAGTAATTCTACATCTGCATTAAGATGATCTGAACTACCCCAATAGGTTTTCCAGTCGCTTTCTTTAGTACCACGACGTTTGTTCTTTTTTCCTTTTAAGGGAGGCTTGGTTGTTTTGAATTTAGCAAGTTTCTTACCAACATACATCTTGCCATTGTCTTTATTTGTAATTAGATATACAAATGCTTCGCAATCTTCTGGTAACGTGTCTACTGTTTTATTATTAAATTTCCATGGACTAGGCATCAATATACTCTGTGTCGGTGTTGTACAATGTAAAGCCGCCTTCTTTAACGACTGTCAATACATTATTTACACGACCGACCAGTTCTTCTTTGTGAGAAATGAGCATAATGTTTTTACCTTGTTCTCTATGCATCTTTTTAAGAACGCCTAATGCATTCTCTACACCCATAGAGTCCATACCACTATCAATAAGTTCATCAATACACATTAAGTTCATTGGCCTGTTAAGACTTTCGTACATGTCTCTGAATGCCCACGATAGTCCTAAAATAAGTCTGTTACGTTCGCCTCTACTTAGATTATCAAAGTCTAAGTCACGACCATACTCTGTTATTTCTACACCTAAATCACTTGCAAATTTTACATCATGTGGCAAGCCTAACTTCTCTAAGTAGTATGCTAACCTATGGTTAAGGTATGATATGTTTTGATCTATTATCTTTTTACGGATAAAACTATCTTTACTTGTTAATAGTTTATATAAAAACTCTTGATGTTCTTGCAAATAAGTTAGTTCGTTCATAGTTTCAAAACTTATTTCTTGAATGCCTGATTCTCTTAAACCTGTTATTTGATCTGTGTAAGGATTGTCCTCTCCTGCTTTCTCACCTAACTGTTCAGTCATTGTTTCTAAATTATGTTTGTGCTGTAAAGCATCAGCAAGTTTAGAATATTCTGTTTGCGGCAAGTTAGGAATATCACCTAACTCTGTTATTGTCGTCTGTGCATTTAAAAGTTGGGCATTTAAATCTTTAAGATACTCTGCTTCAGTATCAATTTTTTCTACTAGTTCTTGTGTATAAGCCTCATGCGTATCCAAGTGTGCAGTAGGTTGTTCACATGCTGGGCAAACGCCTGCTTTAGCACTTTCTAAATTACTTTCTAGTTCTGATAGTTTTGTTGAACTTCTTTTTATACTGCTGTGTAATCTTTTTTCCTCAGCATTAAGTGAATCAATGTCAGTCATTTTTTTACTAATGTCATCTACAATGCTGTGATTTTTAACTTCTTCGTTAATGTCGATTGTTTCTAATTTTATAATTGCATTGCCTAGTTCTTGTAACTTGTTATTTTTATTTGCTGTCCAGGCTTTGCTTCTGCTTTCAATTTCTTTAATGCTTTTTTCTATGTTTTCATTAGCATTTTGTACTGCTTGTATTCGCAGTTCTTCTTCTTTAATACTATCTCTAGTATCCTTTTGTCTTAACTTTAACACTTCTGCTTTTGAGGACAACTCGGTAATACCTAACAACTGCTCAATCATGTCTCGTTGATCATTGTTTTTCATACTGAGAAAAGGCTCGGTGTATGTGTTTAATGCAATTAAATGCTTAAACATATTATGCGGAAAGCCAATTATCTTTTCTATTTCTTTTTGTGTTTCTCGACTGTCGCCTTGCTGTTCGTTATCTAAAGCATCAGTACCATCTATAAAAAGTCTTAAAACATTAGGACGCCTTCCTCTTTCTATACGATAAGCCTTGCCTTCTATCTCAAACTCAACGGTAGTAATCATTCCTTTACCGTTTGTCTTATTAATTAAATTGTCGCGACGAATGTTAGTAAGTGCTTCTCCGTACAATGCATAACTTAGTGCATTAATAATAGTAGTCTTACCTGTGCCATTCCTACTGCCGTCACCACCCATGTCTAAGTTGTGTCCTAGTACAAGGGTTAATTGGCAATTATCAAAATTAACTGCCTGTGTGTTGTTCCCAACACTCATAAAGTTTTTTGCTGATACGTTTTTAATCTTTAACATTAATCAATTTCTATACTATGGTAAATGTCTATTAGTGTTTGCTTGTCGACTAAGTTACTTTCAATAGTGTCTAATTGTGTAACAACAATTTGGTCAACACTTTCAAATGTTATATCTCCGCCTTCAAACTCTTCTTCTTCTTTTACTGGAATAAGTTGTAATTCTCTTACTCCATATTGTTCTGCAAATTTTTCTCTAACAAAGTTTGCTTCTTCGTAACTAATACTTACATCAAGTATTACCCTTGCGTATGTGTATTCGTCTAATAAATTTTGATGATCATCTAGTAATTGTTTTAATGTAAACTTTCTATACTTAGGACCTTCTGTCCAATTTACATATTGAGGTTCACCTCCCCACTCTAAAAACATTGCACCACGTTCGTCATCGCCTACGTCTGCATAGTTATGTGGAAATGCATTACCTAGATAATGTATGTTGTTTTTGTATTGTCTTTTATGGAAATGACCACTGAATACATATTCTGGTCCACTAAGCATTTTATCATTTATGCCTCCATGGTCTGGCATCTCTACCATTGCATTCATTTTAAAGTAAGGTAATTCAAAGTGCCCAAACATATACTTGCACTTCATTTTAGAAACAGTTTTGTAATCGTCTCCTACTAACCAAGGAACAATAGCAACATTATCTTTCTCATACATGTCGTCTACCATAACAAAGTTAGACAAGTCACGAGCATACTCAATACTGTTCAAATCACGTTTATCTCTGTAATAGAGATCATGATTACCAGTTATAAAGTAAACGGTTTCGAATGCATCATTCAGTAATTTTAAGTCTTTAATGGTTGCATTCATTGTTGCAACATTAACACTTGATCGGTGATGCATCCAGTCGCCTAAGAATATACAGGTTTCTGCGTCTCTGGCTTTTGCTTCTGCAATAAACCATTCTATATATCTGCGACAGTCATCTAAATGTAAACGGCTGTTTTGCTTTAATCCGTAATGTATATCCGTAAAGCAAGCCGCTGTCTTAAACAGTTGGGCCATAAATTATTCTGCTACTGGGTTATTACTTTGTTCTTCGGCCGCTTCTCGCATTTGACGAATTTGTTCTTCGTGTGCAATCTGTCTGCCGTAACTTGGTAAATGTCCTTGTTCAATTAATATATCATCTCTGATAGTTTGATTTCTTTTCTCTAAGTTTAATACTCTTGTAAAACTGTTATTCACTGCCGCAGTATAGTATGCAAATGGGTTATCCGATTTTGCTTCGTTAAACTGCAATCCAATTTGAGATAGTTGCACTAATGCTTGTCCACGCATTTCGTCGACATAAGTGTAACCTCTCCAGTTTGCTCTGTGTGAATATCTTTCAACTAGTTTTAAATACATAGTTCCAAGTTCATTAGAAATTTGTCCATGGTCAACACAAAAGTTACCATTACTCATACTGCCTTGCCAATGACTTCTTGCAACTTCTACTACTTCGTCATTTACATAAGCATAATGTTTGAAAGAAGGAAAGTTAACCTTGGCTTTTGTTTCAGCCTCATTCTTAGGATTTCTCTTTCTTCCTGGCTCGTCTGGAATATGCTCCATAGTCATTACTCTAAACACAATGTCTTCTTTAGCAATGCTTTTAGGATCTACTGCAAACTCTTTTTGCTTGGGTTTGTTTTTATAGTCCTTTGTGTCATGCAAAAGCATTGCGGCTTGATAAGCCTCAGACTGCATCTTAGATGCCCTGTTTTCTCTTGCAAGTTTTAAACTATTGCGATTAATTTTTTTAACATCTTCTAAAATAATGTCATTCCATTCATATTTTTCGTCTTTTACATAGCAATATGTTAGTTTACTAATATGTATCTGCTTTAAGATGTCTTTGTTGTTTAAATAATTTACTTTCTTAGCCATTTGATCTCCAATGATATTAACAACATTATACACAGAATTATATATATGTCAAGTAATATTTATCCAGAATCTTTTATTATAACATGTTTTAATGAATACGATAAATAGTATTATAGGAGATATATATGTTTACTAGTAAACCAGGACCATTAGCCAGCAGAGCAAGTTCACCAAGCAGTATGCAATCTAAAGATTTGCGACAGCAACAAACAAAGAATGTTAAGTCTCAGGACATGTTTGATAGAGTGGGCAGTCAACGTGGCACAGCCAAAGCAGTTGATTGGAGAGCAAGGTTAAGACCTAAGTTTGGTGGTAGAGATTTGTTTTGGCAGGGTGCTTTAGAGATGGAAAGCACTAATGAGAACCGTAGAGGTGACATGGCAAATATTGATTACTTGCTTAGACCGTTATACCAAACAGGCGGACTTGTATGGCAATATACTCCAAACATATTTTATGGTGCATCTGTAAATTATTCATCACAAGAATTTCAAGGAAGTAACTATCCATTAAATGTTTATGTTAATTCACAACCACCAGAGTATCCAATCATCAGTCAATTTACAGCAAATACAATTGATGAAGCAAGATATTTACTAGGTGTTATGCATTTTGTAAAAGTAGCAACAAAAAGTTACTTTGGTGACGCCGCAGTTAAAGACGGATTGTATGGTACACCTCCTCCCGTATTGCTATTTGAATATTTGGGAGAACATGGATTTAATAAAGTTCCTGTGATAATTACACAATACTCTATCAACTTACAACAAGACGTAGATTATATTCCTGTAGTTACGTCAGTAGGCGGTGGCGGAAAAGAAGAAGTTACTTATGTTCCAACAAAATCAGAGATATCAATAACAATTAAACCTCAATACGCACCACACAAACTCAGAAAGAGGTTCGATTTACGAGAATTTACTACTGGTAAAAATTATGATAAAGGATTTGTATAATGGCTGACTTTCATAGAAGAGATAGTTTTTTACGAAATTCAGACACGTTTGAAGGCTTCCTTGACGTAAACACTTTGCCTAAAATACCAAAGTCCTTAGATGATGAAATATATGTTGTAGAAGCAAGATATAATGAAAGACCAGACTTATTGGCTCATGACCGTTATGGTTCTAGTAGATTGTGGTGGGTGTTTGCTTTAAGAAATCCGGATTCTATTGAAGATCCAATAAGAGATTTTAAAAGCGGAATGCAAATCAGAATGCCTCACAAGGGTGTACTAGAAACTATAATAGGTTAAAAATGGGTCTGTTTAGTAAGAACAAGAAGAAAAAGGCACCAGCAATACCAGATCCGATTGTCGGAGAAGTTGCAGGTAATGTATTAGACGAATACGCATCGTATTCATATAGTGCTAAGTTATACATGATACCACCAAAGACTGGTTCGGCTCCACCCGGGGCAATACAAAAGAAAAAGATTTTTGGAAATAGAGGCTCAAAGAAACCTCAACAAGCAGGTGGATTTCTAAATAATTTTTATATTGCAGATCCTTCTGAAACTGTAGTTCTTGCACAGACAGGTGTTACAGCAGGAAATAATATAGACAACATAACTATAGAAAATATTTCTAAAACTGATTCAGGTTTGATTACAAGGAATATTAATTTTAACATTACTCAACCTGGCGCGGCAAATTTTATAGACCAAATTTTATTAGCACGAAAGCAATTAGGTATTCCGGCCTTTGCTACTGACACTCCATTATTTTTAGAGATAGTGTTTCAAGGATACGATGAAGGATTAGACGATAGTGATGACGGTGGCATGCCGTATACACATGGCCCGTTTAGATATAGAATGCATTTGGCACAAATTGGTTTAAGCATTGACGGCTCAGGATCAACATATGATGTATCATGTGTTCCTACATCTATTATACCATTCCAGGATAACTTTTATAGAATGCCAAAGAATTTAACAACTACTGGAAGTACAATTACAGAACATTTAGAAGGTTTGTTCGAAGGCATAAACGATTACCATAAAAATAATAACGACAAATATCAGATTGTAGATGAGTTTGAAATAGACTTAACTGGATTAGTTGGCGGCGACTCTGGGCTCAAAGACGAAAAACTTGTAACATCAAGAAATTCTCAAAACGCTCAAATTATTAATAGGCAGTTTAATCCTAATATGGAAGAGATGACTCCTAGACAAATGAGAAAAGAAATACGAAACTTTCAAAAGGATGAAGACACTGGCATAGAGATTGCTGTATTTAAAGATACTATTAATGTAAAGAAAGGAATTACATTATATGACTACCTATGTGTACTATTAAGTATGAATGTAGAATTTTTTGAATCATGCACAAGAACAACTCAAGCAGAAGATCCAGAAAAAGCAGATGCAAAGAAAAAGAAAGATGCTTACACAAAATGGATTAAAGTAAATGCTGACACAGAATACTTATCCTTTGATACTTTTAGAAATGTCCATGCAAAAAAGATTACATACAAACCATTCTTATTTAAGAGTGTAGATGAGAGAGTTCAAGCCTCTCCAGACGAAAACGAATTAACAGCAGAAGAAACACAATCAAGAATGAATGAGTTACAATCATCAATATATAAGTCATATCATTATTTGTTTAGCGGCAGGAACGACCAAATTTATGAATGTAACATACAATATGATAATGGTTTAGCATTCTTATTGCCTCCTGTGGGCGGAACAGTAGGTGATGTAAGTGTTACAGCGGCACCATTAATGACTGATAAGACTCCACTCAACGAAAACATTACAGGCGGCTCTTTAACTGAAGCAGTTTTAAAAGCAAAAGATAAGGCTAATGTAGATAAGTTATATAAGAAAGCATCAGACGATGATATACGAGGGTTAGGCTCAGCATTAGGATTAAACAATCAAGAAATTCAAGATGCTATAGAAAATAAATCTAGTGTGTCTGCACTAAAACTTAAAAGTGTATTAGAGGATAGAAACCTACTTAACCAAATTGCCCAAGCAGAAATAGCCTCTAAGAATAAAACATTTAGTGACAACCAAAAATTAACAGATGGTTCTCAGTATAATCCTAGATCAAGTGGCTATGTTTATTCAGGAGACTTAGTAGGAGATATTGCAGGCGTAATAAATGCAGATACACTTTGGGGCAAAGCCAAAGCCAAAGCAAGAGGTATAGGCGATAATTACGAAAATAAAGAACGTAATTATAGTTTGCTTATTCCCGGAGTAACTAAAACAGCAAAATTAAAAGAAGGAAAAGACCCAACAGACTCTGTTCAGCCACCTTACCAACAAGTTCATATCGTAAACGAATTAGGTGAAGCAACTTTTGACGGAACTACAAGGCAGAACTTAATGGGTTACTATATGCAACAAAAAATGGAACCATCGTTCTTAGTAAATTTAGATATGCTAGTAAAAGGAGACCCATGGTATTTGGGTGCACCTATGCAAACACCAAATCTTGTAGTAGAAGATATGGGAAGTAAAACAGATGAATCGAATGAAGAATATGTAGTATTTGAAAAACGTGATAATATAATATTGTTTGATATGCAGTCACCTAGGCTATTTGATTTTGATGTAGATGATGAAGATATGAACGAAGGATATTGGTCTGCAGACGGAACAGCATATTTCATATCTGGTGTATATATGTTAATTAAAGCAATAAGTAAGTTTGAAAATGGAGAATTTAAACAAGATTTAAATATGGTTAAACTTACATCATATCAAACAAGTAAACTTGATAAAAAATCACAAGCAGTTGATCAGCACAATGAAAGAAAGAATTACGGATCTAATTAATAATGGCATATAATATACATAAATCTAGCAATAAGAATCCTAACATGAAAGAAAGGAATCAAAAGACTTATCTTAACGGAATCTATGTTGCAGAAATTATAAACAATATCGATGTTAGCAGAACAGGTAGAGTACAAGTTTTTATTGCGGCACTTACTATTGATGACTCAGGCAAGTCTGGATACTTTGATGCTGTATGGACTAGTCCTTTTGCAGGTAGCACAAACCCTAGATCAGTAGGAAAAGAAATTGAAAATCCAGACCAATCTATGTCATCATATGGTTGGTGGGGACAAGTTCCAGATATTGGCAATATGGTTCTAGTTGCATTTGGTGATGGTAACACTAAGTTTCCATTTGTTATAAGTTGTTTATATCCAGACATGTTTGCAAACATGGTCCCGGGATTACCAGCAGGAAAAAATTATCAAGACCCTACAAAACTGTTACCCACAGTAGAAAAGAATAAAAGAACACAAGACGTAAAACATAACGATACATTTAGGCCTGTACAACATACACTTTCAGAAGCAATAGTAAAACAAGGTTTAATTAATGATGCAACAAGAGGTGCTGGTAGCAGTAGTTCAAGAAGAGAATCTCCAAGTGAGGTATTTGGTATTTTAACACCTGGTCCACGTAAGAGTGATATAACAGGTTCTGAGAAAGACTTTGATATTAGACTTGGCGGCCATCAATTTGTAATGGACGATAATTTAGATTCAAGACAAATTAGAATTAGAAGTGCAGAAGGCAATCAGGTATTACTAGATGATAACGAAGGCATAATTTACTTAATAAACAAAAGTGGTAGAGCATGGATTGAAATGAACTCTCTGGGAGACATTCATGTATTTGGTGAAGGCTCTATTAATATGAGAGCAAAACAAAATTTTAATATAAGAGCAGACTATAACATAAACCTAGAAGCAGGTAAAGACATTAATGTTAAAGCGGCCATGGATACACTAGGTAACGAGTATAAAGGCGCAGGCAACGGAGCAGGCGGAAACATACATTTTGATGCAGAAGGCGAAATAAAAAGTGTTGCAGGTGCAAGTATAATAAACAGATCTATTGCAGGAGATGTAACTACACATGCTTCCGGCAATATTAAACAAGAAGCGGCTGGTGGTGATATGGAATTACGAGCGGCAAACGAATATAAAAGCAAGTCCGGAGGAAAATACAGTATTAAATCCGGCGGTGATGTAACAATGGAAGGCCAATATATTGTTGAGAAAGGTGAGCAAATTCTTATGAACTCCGGAGGATCAAGTCCTAGTGAGCCAGGAGTAAACGATGCAGGAACTCTAGAAAACATTTTGCCAAACGAATACGAAGACTACATGAACAAGCAACCTGAGTATGATAGTGAAGGCGATACATTATTACCGGATGGTGGTAAAAGAGTAAAATACAATATGAAGTCTATTGTTACTAATTTAATAACAGCAGAACCTTTTGCAGGGCATACTCCTGCAGACCCAGAGAATGAAAATCAAGATAGTATTGCTCCTGATGAGAGTATAGCAGATGCAATGGCACCTAATTCAAATGGTGTATTGGGACCTAAAGGAGAAACTCCAGCAGATAGTAACTCACCTGCAGGATTCCAACCCTCTACAGGATACGATGATAGCAATAATCCTTTATACAACGAGCCATCAAAAGATGTAACCTCTAACTTTACTCCTGCATTTAATAAAAAATTAGAAGAAACAGGTGCTATGGCAACAGCGGTGTCGGCTATAACAGCAGGCGTAAAACCTTTACAGGCACCTACCAAGACTCCGGGTAATTATAAAATCATTGCTTCAGGTAGAAAGATTAGCGATATAGAAGCAATAACTAAATCAGTGGCAGTAAATGCCTCAGGTGAAAGAGTTAATACAAACGATACATCAATGGCAGACTTATCTAAAGGTATAGCATTATTGCAAGCCGCAGAAAAGTCAGGCTCTGACACAGGGCCTTTATTAAGTAAATTAGGGATTGATGTTTCGAGAGATGGATTAAGTAAAATTTATACTGCTAAGGATGGAAGTTTTGTTATAGACACTAGAGGTGGAGTAGGTGCTATAGCAAACAATCTTATGACTGCATCAGATCTAAGAAGAACAGGAAACATTGTAAGTGAGTATGCTGGCAAAAGCCAATTGTCAGATAACCAATTAGCATCTTTAACATTACTTGCAGATCACGTAGGAGTTGACAACTTTAAAAATAGTAGAGCATTACAACTTGTAAAAGCAAATGAGTATTCTAAAGTTCCAAATAGTATGTTAGACTTTAACAAAGGAACTGTAGGATATAGTAGACGCCCTGTTACTAGACGTGATTACATTGAAAGAGGTCAAATGTACGGAGAGTTGTTTCAGACACCGGATAGTATCTCGTTACCAAGTTTTGATGACGGTACTAGTTTTGGCGCAATGGCCAAAGCAATTAAATATTCTCGTCTTGGTTAGACTTTTTAATTAACTCACTAATTCTTTTATAAGCATTATACTTTTGTTCTTGTTCATCTCTGACAAGACTTTCCAAAAGTTCTACTCGAGCCACTAGGCCATCATTTTGTTGTTTTTGTTCTATTAACTCTCGTCGAAGTTGTTCTTCTAGAGTGTCATTCAGTGTCGACCAATCGTTCATCTGCCTCACCTATCATTATCATTTGTAACAATTCTGTTACATTATTATTTAACAAAACACCGCTGTGTCCTGCTTCTATATGGTGTGTTTGAGTGTTTTTGAATCCTGCCGGAGTAGCCCCTTGGCTATCACAGGATATCATTCCATCGTTTGCTTTACCACCTATACCTGCAACTGGATTTGCTCCTCGAGTACAAATAATATTAGTATGCAACCCCTCAAACTTTTTTTCTTGCAACATTGCTAGAACAGTAGCACCTGGCATGTTATTTTTAAATACATCAGCATTACGCCAAAAGTATCCAAATATTCTTGCAACAGGAGTACCCTCCCATGGTGTAGCAATAGTAACTAAATGTGATACTATGCCTGGGTTTACACTTGCATACCAAGAGCCAAGTATTCCTCCAAAACTATGACCAACAATAATTACAGGTTCGTTTCCGAATGCTTTTTCTTTTTGTCGTTGAAATGCCATCACAAGATCAAATGGATCTTCTGACATATCGTAGTTTGGAGCAATAGATTCATGCTCAGGTAGTTTTAGTTTGTAATAGTTAAAGTTATCTGAATCAGCATTAGCACCATGTATGTAAATTACATTATGCATTGCTTATAAGCGACTCCATCTCTGAAAGTTCTTTAGGCTTTGTATTCTTATCATACCTATAGTTTCCAGCAAAGTTAATACTATCAAAGGTTACATACCTATGCGACTTAACGTCGTATATGCCATAGGTTTTAAATTTAGAACCTTTTGCTTCTTCGATCTTACGAAATCGTTCCATACCTGCTGTTTTATTAGCATCTCTGGCCCTTGACCAAATTTTATCGAACTCTTTTTGAATGTTGTACATTGTATCCCCAATGTTGTTAATTAAAAATAATATTTACTATTTTTGCCATTTAAAGTACAGAATTCTGGCATATATCTTTATTAAAACTTCTTTTAATGATTTTGATAAATACTAGTATGGCAACAATATTTAGAGGATTCAATACAGTCGGCAGAAACAAGGCGCCGTTCACCCTAAGTGATGAAGAGTTAATCAAGAGAGATTTACTTAACCATTTTAATACAAAACGTGGTGAGCGATTAATGAGACCTAACTTCGGAAGTATTATACATGATATAATTATGAATCCATTAGATGCCATGACAGAAAGTGACGTCAGAGAAGATATAGAAAGAATAATAGAATCTGACAGCAGAGTTAGACTTGATGACATTAGAATGTTAGTAGAAGATCATACTATAAGGTGTGAAGTTGATATTTCATTTAATGTACTAAAGACTTCAGACACACTTTACTTAGAATTTATAAACGAGGAGTTAGTATAATATGGCACTGATATCGAGACAAAATAATCTATTTGCCGCAGAAGATTGGAAAATAGCCTATAAGGCATTTAGCGAAGTAGATTTTCAAGCCTATGATTTTGATACGGTCAGAGCGTCCCTCATAGAATACATTAGAACAAATTTTCCAGAAACATTTAACGATTACATACAAAGTTCAGAATTCATAGCAATTATAGAAATGCTATCATTTCTTTCTCAATCACTTGCATTCAGAATGGATGTTAATACAAGAGAGAACTTTTTAGAAACTGCAGAAAGAAGAGACTCAGTATTTAAACTTGCAAGAATGTTAGGATACAATCCTAAACGTAACTTACCAGCAAGTGGATTAATGAAAGTTGATGCAGTATCCACAACTGAGCCTATACAAGATAGTTTAGGCAATGACATTAATAATGTAAACGTTTTCTGGGACGATGCAAATAATCCAGAAGCATACGAGCAGTTTATAACAATATTAAATTCTGCAATGGCTTCTTACAATAGATTTTCACAACCTGCAAAGGCAGGTAAAGTAGCAGGTATTAATACAGAACTATATGAAATTAATACACCTGTAACAAATGCATTAGCATTTGATTTTGATTTAAGTACATCAGGCGTCAATAGAAACTTTGAGGTAATTAATCCAGACTTTTTAGATAATGATGTGTATTTTGAAAGACATCCTAATCCTGTAAACAATTTTAACTTAATTTATCAAAATGATGGATTAGGTGTTAGCAGTAATTCAACAGGCTTTTTCTTAATGTTTAAGCAAGGTGATTTTAAAGTTGCTAATTTTAACTTTGATGCACCAGTTGAAAACAGAACAGTAGATATAGAAGTTGCAGGCATTAATGAAACAGATTGTTTCTTGCAAGAAGTTGACAGCACTGGTGTTGTAATTAACGAATGGAAAAAAATTCCAAATACTGTTGGGCAAACATTATATTATAATAATCTTGCATTTGATCAAAGAAATCTTTATTCAATTGAAAACTTAGACAACGACGGAATAAGACTTAGATTCCCAGACAGTAATTTTGGTAACATACCTTTTGGTAACTTTAGATTTTACTACAGAGTCAGTGATGCAGAAGCATACACAATTTACCCAGACGATGCAAGACTACAAACAGTAAGTATACCTTACGTTGCACAAACAGGCGAAAACCATACATTATCAGTTACATTCTCATTAAGAGAACCAGTAGGCAATAGTGTAGGAGCAGAAGACCTAGAAGCAATTAAAGAAAGAGCACCACAGACTTATTATACTCAAAACAGAATGGTAAGTGCTCAAGACTATAATGTATTTCCATTTAGTCAAAGTGCAAACATTACGAAACTTAAAGCAATTAATAAAACACATGCAGGTCACAGCAGATATATTGATATTAATGATCCAACAGGAACATATCAAAATGTAGATACATTTGCTAATGACGGAGCATTGTATTCAGAAATTAAAAACTTAGGCAAAACATTACAACTTAGTAATAGTATTACACCTTTAGAAGCAACAGCAGTTCAAATACCTGTGATGCTTAAAGAACAAGAACTTATAAACTTTGGTTATGATAAATTTAGAAAGTCATGGAAGACCGAAGACGAAACAAAATGGGAACTAACTGGAGCAAACATCAGATGGATGACATTGCCTACAGTAGTAAGCGATAGTGTAACAGGTTATTTCCTAGAAGATAAAACTTCAATAGACAGCATATTATCAACTGAGAGCCTTGCATTTAAAATGTTTGCACCAAATAACTACCTTAAGTTTGTAAACCCATCAAATGTATCACAATACAAGTGGGTTAGAATTGTTAGTATAGATAATAACGGCACCTTATCAAGTGGAGCATCAACATCCGTTGGTCCTATCAAACTAAGTGCAAGAGTACAGCATGGTTGGAGAGCAGACGAATTTGTAGCAACAATCAGAAGAACATTTGACCAAAGTAAAGGTGAAATAACAGCAGTTGTAAACGAATTAGAAAACAGAAGAACATTTGGTTTAGGTTATGATGCTGAATTAGATAACTGGTATGTAGTTACTAACAACAATTTAGATAAAACATCAACCTGGGATGCACAATATAATCAAGATACTTCAGAAACAGGATTAGATGCTAGTTGGTTATTACTGTTTGTATATAATCCAGGAGTTGGCGCAGACTATAGTTATACTGTTACAATCAGAGGACAAAAATATATTATTCAAAGTAAAAAGGATCTTAAATTTTATAATATTACAAATATTAAAGTAACTGACACAACAAACTCAGCAGGCAAAGATGAAATTATTTTAACTAAAGTAAACTTTAAACCAGGTGGCAGAGAAACATTTACTTGGAGTATGCATCCTGATTTCCAAGACGGTAAAGGCAATGTTTACATCAGTAGCGAAACAGGACAGTATTATGATCCGTTAAATGGTAATCCTCAGATACCTCTAAGAACTAGAGATACAAAATACCATGACGTAGAAATACAGTGGAGAACAAATTTAGGAATTTATAGAAGTGGCAATGACGATGCAACAACAGGTAATTTATTTGTTGATGCACAGGCAGTCTCAATTCAAACAGCACCATACGATAAGTTGCAATCAGGAATTTTTACAGTAAATTCAAATTACCAAAAAGCAACACTTAACAATAGTTCAGGCATTTTAAACTTTTGGCCAAACAATGTAAACATATCATTTACTACTGCAACGTTTAACAGTAACATTTATAATGCAGGTGGTAATGTTTTATACAGAGACCAAATGACAGACGGAACTGAAAAAGTGTTTATTGCACAATCCAATGGAACAACATTAGATAAAGCAACAGGATCAGTTCAAGGTAGAATAAAAAATACTGCTAATGCAACACAGATTGCCGCAGGCCAAGGAACACTTTCTGTAACTAACTGGGATGGTAATTTAAAACCAACAGTAATGAGACATACTTTTGTAACAGATAGAACTGGTTTTATTAGCCAAGATAAATTTGATATTATATACAAGCAAGATAGAAGAAAACTTGATAAGGATATAGTTTGGCAAATAACAGATGTTTGCAAATATGATGACGGATATACTGATGCTAGAAAAGTTATAGTATCACCAGTAGACTCAGACGGCGACAAAGTACCTAATGAGCCATTACAGTTTGAAGACTTTGTTAGTAAAGATGATTTAATATTCTTCGAATACTACAAAGACTTTGATGGGTATACTTATGATAGACCGCTAACAGGTGCTATTGTAGATTTAAGAAAAGAAACAGTTATAAAAGTTGATATAGGCTCAGACACAGTAGGGCCTACAAGTTTTTCAGATCCAGTTAAAATATCAGAGCAAAAAGTAATTATACTTAAAGATGCAACATATATAGATAGTTTTAATAATGTATCAGGTTTATTCTCAGGAATAATATTGTACGACACAGCAAATGAAAAAGTATATGAACTAGTTAAAAGTAGTACAAATACAAATGTTATTGCCGCATACGAATCAAAAGATTACTTTGTTAGAAACGGTAGAGCATCAGGACAAAATACAGCACTTCAAGGCGATGATGAAGTTGTTTTAAAATGGAAACATGTTGCACCTAACGATGTAAGAATTGATCCTAGTATTAGTAACATAGTTGAAATGCTTGTTTTAACAGAGTCATACAACACTGAAATTAAAAAATATAAAAACGTTCCAGGAACAACATATCCTTTACCACCAACAAGTACAGAATTGGCAACAGAGTTTAAAAAATTAGATGAGTTTAAGAATGCCAGTGATGCTATTGTTTATAAGAGTGCAGAATTTAAATTATTATTTGGAACAGATGCAGATGCAACAAACCAAGCGAAGTTTAAAGTAGTTAAACTACCAGGAACAACAATGAGTGATAATGAGATTAAGTCTAAGATTATTAGTGCATTCAACACTTACTTTGATGTTAAGAATTGGGACTACGGTGAGACTTTTTACTTTACAGAATTATCAAGTTTTGTACATCAAAGATTAGGCAGTAACATAGGTAGTATAGTAATACTTCCAAAAAATACTTCCGGAGCATTTGGAGACTTATTCCAAGTTAAGGCAGAACCATATCAATTATTCTTAAGCACGGCTTCAGTAAACGATATAGAAATAGTAGATAAAATTAACCAACAAGTATTAAGAGCGGACAGATAATAAATGGCCAAAATTATAGAAACTTTACCAGCACTTCTGCAGACGCCTGCTTTAAAGAACTTCTTTGAAGGCACAGTCGAGCAGTTATTCAGTAAAGCAAATACTATACCACTTGCAGGATATATAGGCAACCAAACCGGAGAAGAGTCTGGTTTAGCAGGATCTTTTATTAGTGAGTACAATGCAGACAGACAACAGTATGCATTAAGTCCAGTAATAAACACACTTGACATAGTGTCAGGTAATAGTGATAGTGTTATATTTTATGATGAGTTTGTTGACACATTAAAGAACTATGGTGCACCAGTTAGAGATCACAACCATTTATTTGCAAGTGAATACCAAACATTTTTACCACCTATCAATATTGATAAGTTTTTAAACTACCAAGAATACTTTTGGAGTATAACAGGACCAACAGAAATCACAATTCAGCCTACAGGTATTTCAACTGCTATTGCAATTGATAAAGATATCATAGGTAAGAAAACATATACACCTACAGGTGGCAAAGCATTTAGAAGCGGAATGATTGTTAAGTTTACTGGAGTAAATGTTATTCCAGGAGATGCAGTTGTAATAGATAGAAAATATATAGTACAAGGCGTAGGCACATCTATAAGACTAGTTGATTACGAGCAAAGTATAGCAACAGCATATGGCGGTTCTAAATTAACTAAAAAAGATTATATTCTAATAGAGCATGGTGCAGATTCAGGAACAGCATGGAGTAGAGTAAATCATTGGTTCCATGAAGACAACTTCTTAGATGCAGGCGATAGTTTACCTGCTAAAAAATATAGAGCAAAAAGACCAATATTAGAATTTAGCAAAGACTTAGAACTTTTTAATCATGGCGGAACATATAAAGGTACAGTAACAGTATCAAGTACAAGTTTTAATAAGAATGCTATTATAGGACAACCAACCGTAACAGTAGATACTAGAGAACTTGTTAACGGAGATACTATAGTATTTCCAAATGAAAGTGCAACAGATAGAACTAAAATTTGGACAGTAGCAGGCGTAGGTAGTGCTATTACATTAACAAGTTCAGTTACTATAGCAGAAAATGATGTTTATAATATAGACAAAGGCTTTAACCAATTTGGTAAAGAATTAATTTTAAAAGACGGAGACCTTGAAGAAGTTCAACGTAAAGCAAGAGTAAACCAAGATCCACTATTTAATCTTTATGACGATAACAAAGTTGCATTAGATAATGCAGGTACATATCCTCAAGCAAGTTTTAAAGGTGGAAAAATATTTGGTTACAAAGCAGGAACAGGAGCCAACGATACTGAATTAGGCTTTCCTCTTTCTTATAGCAATTATAAAACTGTAAGTGAAATTACTTTTACAGACTATTTAAAGAACGATCAATACACTTATACGTCATTTGGTAGTTCAACAGCAACAGTTATTAAAGGTGATTATTACTTTAAAAATGGAACAAACAAATATAGTAGTAACTTTAAAAGTGCTACTGCTCCTTCAAGACAGAATGTAAAAACAAAACATACAATTAGCACAACTGATGTCGACGACAAAAGAACAATTTATGATGTAGGGTGTGTTCCTGTTGTAAAGACAAGTGCTCCTAGTGGTAGAGACATAATTGTAAGAGTAAACAATGCTATCCAAACAGCATACACATATAATAATAGAGCATTACAATTTACAACATTTAGTCTTAAGAAAGGAGACATAGTTGAGATAGAAGCAAATACTACTGATGGCATTAACTTTATTAACAACAGTAGATATGATATTCCTTTAAGTTGGAATTCAAATCCTTTAAATGATTCTATTATTAATATTGCAGAACCTGAATACTTACCGCACTTTAAAAAGTATTTAGAAATGCAAGACGATTTTACTGGCTCTGCATTAGGTAAAAATAATTTTAATAACATTGAACAAGATATTTCAAAAGCAGATTTAATTGTAAGAACAAACGATGATTTAATACATGGTGCGTTTTTATTAGATGACCAGCCACACAACTTAGTAGATTCATTTAGATTTGTAGGCAGAGAGTATACCAAATATAAGAAACGTTTAATTAAAGAAATTGACAAGTATAATAACGACTTTGATTTAAACAAAGCAGGCCTGTCTATAGAATCTGCTTTAGAAACAGTTTTAAGAAATTTAAAATCATTCAGTGTAGGTAAAGGAGTATTTGATACTTCATATGTTTTACCTTTTGGCGATAACTTTACAAAAGAAACTATTATTATAAATGATGTTGCCACAGCAGAATATACATTAACAAGTTATGCAGACTTAAACACATTAGAAAACAGTTTATTAATATATCATACTAGAAGTAGCACTAAGAATAATTTATTACTTGTAGATGAAGATTATACTATTGTAAATACAAATCCAATTAAAATTACATTTACTGCAACAACACTTGCTGACTTTATACTAAATGATAATATTATTGCAAAGTTTTATGACAAGGATAGAGATAGTGCTGAGTGTCCACCGACACCAAGTACAATGGGATTGTATCCTTTATTCCATCCTAAGATAGAAACTGATAATAGTTTTCAAACACCAATCCAAACACTTATAGGTCATGACGGAAGTAGAACTACCCTTAACGGAGATAAAAGAGATAACGTATTATTAGAATTTGAAATTAGGTTATATAATTCCGCACTTAAATCATTACGTGATGCAGATCAACATGCAAAACTTAGTGTGCATAATATTAGACCTGGTGCATTTAGATCATATGTCAAAGTTAGCGAATACAATGACACGTTGCGTAACAGTTTCACAAATTGGACAGGCAGTAATAAAGCAGACCATGTTGTTAATGAATTTTATGATGAAACAGATAAATGGACATGGAACTACAAAGGAACAACTGATGTTCCTGGGCATTGGAGAGGCTGGTACGAATATTATTACGATACAGTAAGACCTCACACTCATCCATGGGAAATGCTTGGGTTCTATGACAAGCCAACTTGGTGGGAAACACAATACGGAACAACATACGCCCTTAGCAATACTGCTATGTGGAGTGATTTAGAGTTAGGTATTATTAGGTTAGGCAATAGTGAAAATGTAATAGACGACAGATATAAAACAAATAATCCTTATGCAAGATCCGGATTAAGTGATTACTATCCAATTAACAGTAGTGGTACATTAAAATCACCAGGAGAGATTGTTGCAACAGGTTCGTCAACATTAGTATCTACATATAATAATGCTAGAACATCAAATACAAATGCAATTACAAATAGTATTGTACTTACTGACCAATTAACAAGCAGTTACGACAGCAACAACACTTATATAACAAGTGGCAGTCTAGACAACACTTATTCTATACCTGTACTTGCAAGTTACAATACAGTAACTAAAGCAACTGAAAATATACCAAGTAACTTTATTGGTGTCACAGTCACAGGCGTACCAATTGTAAATCCTGCTAAAGGTAGTTGGAAGTCTGAGGGTACTTGGAATTACAATGCAGTAAAAAATAACGAAACTCTTACAGAAGGAGTTTACCAAATTACACCAGCAAGTGCCGGCTTAGGTGCTTGGAGCACAACAGAGGCTTCACCCAAAGTAGGTTGGGCATTTGATGGCTTACCAATTTATGGACCATATGGATACAGTGATGCAAGTAATGTTTCAAGTAACGTTGTTGCAATAAGCAGTATTTTTGAACTTAAAACAGGCACAAGGGCATCAGGCCCAGGTGGCGCACATACAGGACACTTTGTAGAAGATTTCCAAGCCAATACTGCATTAGCAGGTACCGATGGCCATGTAACAAATGTATACAACTTACGTTATGCATATACAGTAGATAGTCCTACAACAAAAATTTGGCACTATGTTGCAAACGATAACTTCCCATTTGTTATAGGTGGAGTTGTTAGTGAAGGATCAGATTTAACTTATAAAGGAAAATATTATTTAGGTTCAACAGATATTACCAATAATACAAATGCAACTGTAACTATACCGTCCGGAACATCAAGTGCAATAACAAGTACACTTACTGAATCAGTTGATAAAGATGTAACATTAATTAATAACCCATGGCAACTAGGAGACGGCGCACCAGTAGAAAATGCGTGGAAATATTCTGAGGATTATCCTTTTGCAGTTGTAGAAGCAATGCTTTTACAAAAGCCTGGAAAATTTGCTAGTGTGTTTGCAGAGCCATTAGATGTTGTAGTACCAAAAGCAGAATCATTTAAACTTGTAGATAAAGATACAAGAGAACACTTTGACTTTAAAGCAAATACAGATTTCAAAGTTCATGGTGTTAGTACAGAAGATTCAGATGATTTGCAAACAAATATAGGTTATACACAATTTATTTACAGTTGGTTAAAGTTCCAAGGCTTAGATATTTCAACTGGCTTTGTTAAAAAACTTCAAACTTTAAATATAAAATTAGGACATAGGATTGCAGGTTATACAGATAAAGATACATTAATATTAAGAACAGACCAATTTAGTCCTACCGGAACATCAGGCAGTTTAATTATTCCAGCAGAAAATATAGATCTGCTAATACATAATTCTCCTTATAAGAGCAGAAACTTTTATAGTGGTGTAATTATAGAAAAAACAGCAGATGGATATAAAGTAAAAGGCTACGATAAAAACTTTGGCTACTTTGATACATTAGCACCTGATCTTACTAAAAGAACAATACAAGAAGAAGTTGCAGGTACTCCTGCTAACTTTACTGACTGGCAACCAAATATAAGTTACTCAACAGGAGTAATTGTAAAATACTTAGATAGGTTCTATCAAGCACCTACATTAGTTCCAAGTGCAGAATCATTTATGTCTACACTATGGTCCTCGTTGGCTAGTTTACCACAAGAAGGTGGAATAAAAGCCACAGGGTATTTAGATACCACAGGCGAAGTTAAACGAGTTAATTATAACACAGAATTTACAACTTATCAAGAAGTTTTTCAATTTTTAATAGACTTAGGAAATTATCAAGAACATCAAGGTTTTGATTTTAGCAATTACGATTCAAGTATAAACGAACAACGTGGTTGGATATATGCATGTAAGCAATTCTTATTTTTTGTTGCAGGCGGCTGGGAAACAAATAATGTTTTAGAATTATCACCACTTGCTACAAAAATTGTTTTTGAAAAAGACAAAGAGTTTATTTCAAAAATAAACAGGGTAGATAGAAATCAATTTGCATTGCTAGATCAGTTTGGCAAAGCAATTACTCCACAAGATTGTGCAATATTAAGAACAGATAATAAAATACAAATTGAAGCACCAGAAGGTACTCAAATTTATGGTTGCATGTTGTTTACACAACAAATGGAACACATACTTATATTAGATAACAAAACAGAATTTAATGATACAATTTTTGATCCTGTCATGGGACAAAGACAAAATAGATTAAAAGTTAAAGGTAAGAAAACTGCAAACTGGCAAGGTAAACTGTTATCAGAAGGTTATATTATACAAGGTGATGAATTAAAACCTAACTTAGATAACATGGCTCAAACAATGGGCAGATACTATGAATTAGGATTCATACCAGTAGAGAAACAAATTTATGATACTTCCAGAAAGTTATTTGGATATCAAGAAAGAGACTACTTAAATAATTTAGATATAGATGACGATACACAATTTGAATTCTATACTGGTTTCTTGCAAGGCAAAGGAACAGCAAACAGCATTGTAAAACTTGCTAAGAGTAATAGCATTGTTCAAGGTAATATTAATTTATTCTCTGAATGGGCAATTAAAACAGGTGAGTTTGGAGATTTAGAAAACGATCAGCCTATAGAACTTAAAATAGATAAAGTCGATGTTAAACAAAATCCACAGTTAATTACTTTAGCATTCCCGCAAGATACAACGGGTGCTATAGAAAAGATTGATGTATTAACACCAGAACACAAATATTTTAATGCACCTACTATAGAAATAAGTACACCAACATCAATTACACTTGCACAAGGCGGCTCACAAGCAACAGCAACAGCCGTACTAGCAGGTAACGGGTCACTTAGTACATTTACTATAACTAATCAAGGTAAAGGTTATACGGAGCCTGTGACGGCTACAGTGGTGGCAGGTAATGTTGTTTTATCAGATAGTACATTAAAATTTAGAACTCCAACAGCAGAAGGTAGTAGACTAAGCAGTTCAAATGTTACAGGACTTTTAGGAACTGTTACTATTACAGATAACTTTACAACTCCTGCAAATACAGTTAGTTTTAACTTCTCAACAGCATCAAATATTGTAGCAGTTGCATCAACAATTACTGCTCATGCAAGTTTACCGAATGTTACAGCAACCACAGTAAAGAGTGAAGAAGTATCCGGTGGTAGTATTATTAATAGATACAAACTTGTAATAACAGGTAAAGAATTTAGAATAAGTGATAGCGACGGCAGTTGGGCAAACTTAAATATTACTAAAGGTGTATACGAAACAAGACAAAGACATAGTGTAGCAACAGTAGGCAACGAAGCAACATTAGGTACAGGCGCAACAACAATTAATGATATAGTTGCTAAAATAGATTCAACAACATTAACACCTACAACGCATTATACATATGATGCAGGTTCAAGAAACGAAATAAGTTTTGTTGTTAGTGCATCAACAGTACCAGCAGATATACAAAGAGTTGACCCTGCTGATTCTACAGGTACAGTAAGTACCGATACAGTTTTTACAGGCGATGTAAATATTGCATTACCTACAACATTAGCATCAGAAAATATTGAATTGTTTGATGTGTCATATCCACATTTAGATGTTTTTGTTGATGGAAGTAAATTACTTAATACGAATTTTAAACGACAGTTTACATCTACCACAACACAATTAACAATACATAATGTTAATGAATTACCTGGAGGTTCGCTTAAGAACGGTGCTATAATTTTACTAGTAGAGTCAGGAACTATTGAGTTCACAAATGCAGTAAAAACTGATATAGCAGGTGCTAAGATTAGCATTAAAACTACTACAAAAGATAAGATTGCAATTAGAACTAAGAGCATTCAAACATTCGAGATTACTCCAGATATCAAAGGCGATGAAACTATATTGATCGATATTGATGATCAAACTAGATTCTTAAGAAAGCCAATTGGCGTAAGAGAAAGTAACTTATGGCCAACAACAGGAAAAGTTGATTTCACTGGTGTTACTGATTCTAAATATTTAGACATACCTAATGCAGGTTATGTAGACGAAAGATCAGTAGATTATCAAACATTTAGTGTTCCAGACATCAGCGGTTTATTTAACGATGGACAACGTTTCCAGCCTGATATGAATGAAACTATACACGTTGGTATAGCAGAGAACAGAGACTTTAATGTTTACAAAGTTAAGCAAGTTGCAAATACAACAGTTAGTTTTGTAGAACAAGAGCAAGGAGATGTTACAACATACCTATATAAAAATGGAGACAGTTTATTTAATTATATAGACACTAACTTTATTCAAGGTACAGACACAGGTCGCTATTTAGATTACCATTTAATTATTAAAGACGGTGAACTTAGTGATAAATTTGTTGTTTGGACAAACGAAGAATTAATAGAAAACAAACAAGTTAGATTAAGAAACTTGTATCCGCCAGTAATGGTAGAAAAAACAATTAGTGCTATTGGCCCTACCGCAACAGCATTATTACCAATTTCAAGTATAACACCAGCGGCGAGTGGATTTGCAACAGCAGAAGCAATAACAACACTAGTAGCAGGTGCTAACGTTATTTTAATTAACACTATTCCATTTACATTAGAAAATGGTGAAACAGTTTCCTTTGGACATGCAGAAGGTAATGCAAATTGTGCCTTACATGCAAATGCATTTATTATTAGTGATCTTACAGCAACATCATTTAAAATTAAAGAAACAGATCAAAGCGGAACAAGTATACAAGCAGTCAAGGATATGGCGGCAAATACTACACTTTCAGATAGTGAAAATACATCAGCAAGTTTATCATATACTTATTTTGGCAAAACAAGAATAACATGTAGCAGTAATATTGATATTGGTTCTAACGAAGTAGTAAAACTTAATGCAAAAGAATATAGTGGATACTACACAACAGAAGCAGTCAATCATAATAGTTTTGTAATTACTAGAAAGCATATTGCAACATCATCCACTACTACAGGAAATGTTTTATTACCAGAAATAAAAATTACGTCAACAGCACATGGTATCACTAGTGGATATGCAGGTAAAAAAATTGCAGTTCATAATATAGATCCTAGATATTATAATGTTGTTTATAAAGTTAAAAGCATTCCAGATGCTAATACTATTATAACAAGTGGTGTATTCCCATATGATCATCAAACAATATCTCAAAATGCAGATAACAATCCAGTTGTTACAACATTAGACCATGATGTAGTTCACTTAAACAATAATGCTATTAAGTTTAATAACACAAACAGTATTGATGCAATGGTGCAAGACTTTAATTTCCAACAAGAAATTAAACGTGGCTTTATGGTACATGAAGGAAGTTTTGCATTATCCATACCAATGCTTAATAATTTAGCAATACCAGGACTCAACATAAATCCAAAACAAGTTATTGGTAAGTTACCGTACTTAACAAATATACAACATAACTTAATGATCAATCCAACACGTCCAGGTATAGGTCATGGCCTCAAGCCTCTTAATAAACCAATTGGTAAGATTCACAGTCATGTAATGCCACCAGTTATAGGAAAAATTAATTACAATCTTGGAACAGCATTAACAACTGGTTGGAAAAATACAACGCCTAATAAGTTTAGTCCTGCGATAACTATACCAGCGATTGGTGGAATACCATCAGCAGTTATTCCAAACATTATTACTAACCCTAAAGCATATATTGGTTCTAATGAACTTAATATTGTAAACTATGCAGATGCTCTTAAAGGTTCAAATGCACTAGTAGACTTTGGTCAATATGGTAAAGCATATATTGCCGGCATAGGAAACTATTTTGGTAAACAGCAAAACTTTAGAAAAAATAGACTCAAACAAAATTGGGTAAGAACAAGAGCACAATTTGTAAAACAAGTAAATGCAACAAATAATAATAGTGCTCGTAAGGTAGACAATCAAACAAGCACTTGGAAAACAGGTATTTCCAAAGGTAGTAAAGTTGCAATACACCCTGGTTACTTCTTAAACGGAATTAAAAATACGTTCTCAGGAGCAACATTTGGCGGCATGGTAGGCGGTGCAAGAGAAGTAGATCTTAACGGACAAAAACATTTTATACCTGAAAACTTCTTAATTAATATGGGTGCTACAGCAACACAAGGTCCAAACATTAACACTTTTGTTAAGATACCTAATTTGCTAACACCAACAGGAAGTGGTCCTGCAGGAAGCACAGGCACTACACCTCCACCAGCAACATCAACAGTAGCACAAGGACCAGGTACTAATACAGGTGCAGTGGTTATTAATCCTTCTGCTTTAGTTACACATACTGCTAAAACACCTTGTGGAACAGACCTACCTCCAGTTTATGTAGATCCAGTTCCGCCAACATCAAATTCAAATGTATCAGTTCCACCCGGTGGCGGTGGAGGTAATGCTAATGTTACAGTACCAGGTAATGCAAACGTAATAGTTTCAAATCCAATACCATGTTCGTTTATACAGAGAGAAAAGAATCAGCAGTCCACATCAACATGGAAAGTAAACGATACATGGCATTACAGATTTAAATGTAAAGGCAGAGTTAAAGTTGTATTTGATATGTATAGTGCGGCAGATAAATTTGACTTTTATCAAACAACAACAAAAACAACTACAGGTGGTAGATTGTTATCAACTACTGCTTCGTTTACATCAATAAGAAAAGCAACAAACGTAGAGAAGCAAGAATTACTAGCACCTGCAATTAGTTCAGCAGTTGGGACAACGTCGCCTGGCAGAGGTGGATATAATGCGTATGGCTCAAGAGCAGGCGGAACAGGTTCCAGTGGCCATGCAAGTTCTTATCAGGCAGGACCGGCAGGTAACCCGTATGGACAAACTAGAAGGTCAGGCGCAGTAGGCAGTTTAACAGATTTCACAAATGGCAGTTCAGGTAGAGTTAAGCATTGTGGAGTATTAGAATTTGACTTTGATCCTACAATGGGAGAATTTGTTAGATTAAATGTTGATAAGAATAGTAGTGTTTATAGATATTATATAGAGTATCCAAGTGATACTGATACAGGTTTAGCATCAACAAGCGGTGTAACACCAGGTGGTGCAAACTTACCAGCAAACAACGGACAAACAAATTACGGTTCAGGTAATCCTGGTACTCCAGGTGGTAAAGGTTATCAAAGTCCATTTGTTCAACCAGCAGGTGCACCAGTAACCAAAGTAACACATGGCGGCGGTATATCTAAGTCACACATTTGGAACAAGTATGCATTCCAGCATAACTTTGGAGGATTTGGTAATCCTTCAGGAAGTGGCTTTAATTACTTGCCAAGTGTTTACAGAAAGAAAGTTAAACAAACATGGCAACCTTCGACTCCAGACAATACACCATTAGGTGCAGACAAGTATGTTAATACAAGTTTCCAAAGAATATCAGGTGGAATAATTATTCCTCTAAGTGCTCCGGTACCAGCACCAATAGAAATAGCACCAAGACCTATTAGAGGTAGAAGTTATGACTTTTATTCTAGTATGCAGGGCAACTTAGACTTGCTGTGGAATCCTAGTACACAAAGATTTACAAGCAAATTTGATATTAATAAGTTAGATAGTATGTCTGGCATAGGTTCAGGCAATGTTGTTAGTTTAGTTCAGTACCCAGGACTACCAGGTTATATTCCAGGAACAGGTTTTGCAGATGGTGTAGACCAAATGGCACCACCAGTAGAAGTAGACGGTAGAGCATTTAATTCAGACGATGCTGACTTTAATAATAATCCAGTATTAAAACTTATTCCTAAGAAAAGAATAGGTGGACAGTTAAGAGCATCGAAACCAATTTATATGCCATTGTCATATCCTACACCACAATGTTGTTTACCTACAAGCGACCTAGGTAATCTTACTCCAGGTGATGAATTAATTATTAACGGAACAAGAATTACTATACCAGGTGGCGGTGTAGACGCAACAATGAATGCTATATTATGTCAAGCAGGAAATGGATATAAAGCATCTAAGAGTGCAAAAGATAAACAACCAGCAGTTAGAATTACAAGTTGTACTAATGCACCACTAACATTTAGAGATGGATGTAGAGGCGGAGCATACAAAGAAGTATTAGATTTCCATATTGTTAGAAGTTTTGCATCAGGTGAAACAAGAACTAATGATGCAATTATTGTTCCACCAACAGGCGGAGTTTCAGCAACTACATATAATGCTAACGGAATACCAACAGGTTCAAGTGTTAGTAGTGTTACTGCAAATTATACAAGATATTTAGAAGACGGTTCAAATGCTTCCTTTACACAATCAAGTACATCAACTACAGGTGCAACATTCTTTAATGTTAGTAAGCAACAGACATCAGGCGGAGACGGGTATGCAGTAGGCGACAGATTAAGAGCAGTAGGCGGAACACCAGTACCTAGTCCACATGGTGGCATTACAGAAGTTTGTATAGGTATACAAGGTTTAGGCTACAGTTCCGCGGCAAATGTTAAAATTTATATAGGAGATGGCACAACTCCAGGTTCAGGTGCAACAGTTAGCGGAGTCAATCTTAACCAAGACGGACAAATAACTTCAGTCAACTTGTCAAATAGAGGTAGCGGTTATTCTATGGAAAACCCACCTAAAGTTAGAGTTATAGATTTAGATCCTACTTCAACAGCAACACCGGCTACATGCACAGCAAAAATAGGTTCAGGAAAAGGCTTCCCAGAAAGAGTTGCTAAGTTTGAAGTTATTAGTGTTGTAGCAAGTAACTCATTATTACATTTAAACGAAGGTAGACCAGTAGGTGAAATTATAAGTGTAAGAGTTATTGATAGAGGAGTATATAAAATATTCCCAAGTGATTTAACAAACGGTATTCCATTAGAATACGATAATATAAACTTTGGTGATGAAGACGACGGCACAGGTACAGGCTCAGGTTTAGGGCAATATGATCCATTAAGAAAGAATGCAAAACTAGACTCCCCAGGTGGGTACGATCCTATAAGAGGAGAATTTGGTGGCGGAACAGGAGCAAGAGTATTCTTAACATCAAGAGAGATACCTGACTGTTCTGAAAGAGGAGACGCAAAACGTTCATTAGGTTTGCCTGATATGATTACTGATACGGATATTCCATTCAGTTTAGCAAACGATATGAACCAAGGTTTAATAGGCTCAGGCTACGATCCTAAAGATCTTTCAATTACATACAGTCCAGGTAGTGGCGGAGGCGGCTATGGTGGCGGTGATGGTAACGGCGGAATAGGATTTATAGGAATAGAATCACCAATATACGATGGTATAGAATTAGACGAAGTAACTCCAGGTATGCTACAGAACTTAGGTCTACCAGCAGGAGAATACAATAATGATTTATTATGTATGTATATGACTGATGAGACATCAATCACTGAAAGTAATCCTGTAAAAGGTACTGGTTCAGACTATGTAGATGCAGAAGGATATAAATTGCAGACAGGTGAGATAGACGAAGAAATATCAATTGTTTGTGTTGATACACTTACAGCAGACTTTAACAGTATGTTTGGTAATGCAACAGTTACATTTACAGATGACTTGTACCAATACGAATTACGTTCTGCACAAAATGGCGGACCAGTAAGACTTAATAGAGGCATAAGCCAAAGTTCAAGAGTTGCTGTATTAGAAAGTTTAAGATATAATAAAGAAACAGATATTGCAAATGCGGCAGTAGAATTTGCTGGCATTAGCACAACAAGTAAAAATGATTTTGCAAATGTTTGGATTGATGATGTTGGTGGCAAATGGTCATACTATGAAAACGGAACATTAATCAATGCACAAACAAACTTAGTAGATTCTAAATTTGTTAAGAATGCATTACTGTATGATGATGATACAGGTACAAAAGAAATGGATTATCATTTATGGGATCCTTTCAAAGGAGTTATTCCAGCATTTATAGAAGCAGAAATAGAATACGTAGGCGAAAATGATCCAGTTGCATACAATATTGCAAGGTCAAGTTTTGGTAAAGACAATGTAGGACAAGTTTGGTGGGATACATCAACAGTTAGATACAAGTGGTACGAGCAAGGGTCAAACAGACAACGATGGCTAGATTGGGGTAAAGCAATGCCGGGCAGTGGTATTACACTTTACGAATGGTGTGAGTCACAGCAATTACCAATAGAGTATACAGGAACAGGAACTCCTAGAAACGGATCACATTACATTACAGATGTAAAATACGATTCATACTCAGGTGATTTTAAAACTTATTACTATTACTGGATACAAAACAAAGAAGAAATTACAGGGTATGCAGGAATACAAAATAATAGGAAGTTTACAACAGTAGAACTTGCTAGATACTTGTCAGATCCTATAGGACAAGGTCTACATACTTTATCATTTGTAAGTAACACATCAGTTGTTGCAGGTAACTTAGGAAGTTCTTTAAGAGAAGAAGATGACATACTACAAATTAATATTAGTAGAAATCTTAATCCTTTAGGATTAAAACACAACTCTTGGAAACTATTACGCGAAGGCGATAATAACAGCACAGTACCAGGCGACATTAGTAACAAACTTATTGATAGTTTATGCGAAGTTAATGCATTAAGCGAAGAAGTTCCTAATAGCAAACTAAGTGAAGCAGAAAAATACGGTACTAAATTTAGACCAAGACAAACATTATTTAAATATCCTGCAGAAGCAAGAAGGGTAATGAGAGAAGTATTAAATGAAATACTTGCAAATGAAAAAATTAAATCTTTAAGTCCTAACTGGGCAACTTCTATGCCAACTAGAACTTATGTTATAGATACTAATTGGTATGCAGTTGATCGAATAGACAATTCTAATAATAAGAAAATTAGATACACCTCACAAGAAAAAGCAATAATGAATGTTCAAAGTGAGAAAGAACTAGAGTCATTAAAACAAAGCGGATTACCAGACGGTGCAGTTGTAATGGTAAGAGGTTCAGCAACAGATAGATTCCAACTTTGGAAATGGAATGCTAAAAATGTTAAATTTACAAAAATTGCAATAGAAAATGAAACTGTAAGAATTAAAAAAGAAATTTATACAGATACTAATAATGAAACATTACAAGTAGAACTAAGAGCATTCCTTGTATTATTAAGAGATACAATATTTGCAGGAACAGAGTATTGGAATACGTTCTTCTTTGATATGTTAAAGTATGCTTATGGTGAACAAAAACAATTAGATTGGGCATTCAAAACAAGTTACTTGTATGTTGAAAAGGAAGAAGAAGATTTAAACACAAGAATAGACTTTAGTCCGGATAACTTTAGTCCTGTATTAGACTACATGGAAGAAGCAAAAGGCTATACTGCAAAAATTAGAGAATACAAAGACGGTAAGAAAACACCAATAGAATATATTACTGGTCAAATGATTAATGACTTTGATAAACCTCCTTATCCAGATCCAGTTGTAGGTAAAGTTAGAATACTTGATCCAGGTAATGCTAATGACCAAACAATAATGTCTACAGATACTGATTATATGAATTGGTATAATAATTATGCATTGTCTAATACTATTGTTAGATCAGGAAAAGTTAAATTAGTATTTGATAGAGTTGATTGGAGATTGCTAGGTACTAATAGTAATATAGCATTGCATAGTTACAGTAAACTAATAGCAGATAATATTGTATTACTCAACATAACATCAAATGCAACGGTTCAATCAACTGCAAACTTTACATCATCAGCAAGAATATTTAAGTATGATCAAGAAGTTAGAACACAATTTGTAAAAGATATTAATACTTATTTTGGTGCAGGTGCAAGTTCAAATGTAAGTTACACACAAGATGCTACAAATATGTTTGCGGCAGTTAATAGTGGAGCATTAGTTAAAACATTAGGACTAGTAAAAACAAAAGTAGGCGGCGGATTCAGAGGCACAGAATTAGATGCAAACGTATTTACAAAAACTTCAGGTAGTAGTTTTGGTAAGGACATGTATGAAACAGCATTTGGTTGGGATTCAGCAGGCTTCGACGATATTAATAATATAGGTGGTGCTTTTGATAGTAGCATCGAAGTAAACAATTATATAGGAACATTTACAGGTAATGTAACTTATAGAAAAAATAATGAAACTGTAGAAGGATTTGATGGTGTAACATTCCAGAGAGTGCTATATGGTGAAGAAAGACCAGAAGAATTGGTATTGTTATCACCATTAGAAAACTTAGTATTTGATATTACTACATCTCCATATGCCTATGATGCCAACAATCAAATTGTTAGTGCTATTACAGTTGGCCCGTATACTACAGCAAACTTTACTAGAAGCAATACAACAACATTAACAATCAACAATGAAGTTGGTATAAACTTATTAAATAACGGTGAAACAGTTGCTATCACAAACAGCGGTAGCGATACAAAAATAGTTGGTAACTTTACAGTTGCAAATGCTTCTTCAACATCATTTACAATTACTATACCAGGACTAACAGCAACTAATTTAACAACAGCGGCAAATGTTACGTTCCAAAAAGGACCAAACTCTACAGAAGTTGAATACATTGTGCATCATGATATGTTCGGTGGAGAAGAATATTTAAGAGTATTAAGAGACGGTTCCAAAGCAACAACAACCACTGAGAAGTTTAATATATTTGATGATGAAATACATGTTGCAGATGCAAGTAAACTTCCTAAACCTGCTCCAGGTAAAGTAGGAGTTGCATGGGTAGATGGCACAGAAAGAGTTGAATACAGGTTAATTGTAGGCAATACTATTAAGTCTTTAACAAGAGGAACAAGAGGAACAACCATACAAACACATATACAGGGTGTTGCAGTTGTTTCAGGAGCAAAAACAGAGGTGTTTGACGATCCAGGAACAGCAGGATTTGGAGATAGAGATCCAAGAAGCCAGGTATGGTTAAAAGAAGACGGCACCACGCAAGGACTTACTGATATTACAAATAGGTCAACAACAGTTACTATTGGTGCATTCTTACAAGGTGATTCATCATCCGCAGTAGGATTTGACGTAAGAGGCTTTGATGCTGATCCATGGGATGGTGTATAAGCGAAGTTTAAAACATCTTATAATGAAAAGTGATAAATAGTTACAATATGCAAGAAGAGAATGATATGAAAAAAGACAATGATGGAATAGTCGATGAGGCTGGTTTAAACGTCAGCGGACATATCCTAATTACAGACAAGGAATCCGGTGAGGAACTTGTTAATAAAAGGAATGCTATCCACTATGGTAACATGGCTAGAGTAGTTGCTCTTGCTTTAAAGAATGCAGATAACGAATACATAAACTTTATTGCATATGGTAGTGGTGGTTCTACTGTTGATACTTCAGGAAAAGTAATATATAAAAATCCTAGAGTAAGTGAATCGTATGATGCGTCAGGATCGCTTTACAATAGAACATACCAAAAAAGTTTTACAACACAAGATGACAGTAATAAAATAGAAGTTATTCAAGGTGCATCTTACAGTGATTTAAAAATTACATCAACTCTTGCTTACAACGAACCCAGTGGGCAAGAATTATTCGACACTAGCACAGACAACGAGGGAGATTACGTTTTTGATGAGTTAGGATTATTTACTAACGCAACAGATATAGACGATGCAACAATGTTGACACACGTCATTTTCCACCCAGTGCAAAAGAGTCAAAACAGAATTATAGAAATTGTATATACGGTAAGAATACAATTAAGTTAAGGAGATAACAAGTGGCATATACAGTAAATAAGACAGACGGTACAGTATTTGCATCCGTGGCAGACGGTGCAATTGACTCGACGTCAAGTCTAACATTAATAGGACGTAATACTACAAATTACGGCGAATTCATTGCAGAAAACACAATCAAGCATTTAGAGAATTTTGCTCATACTACTGCTCCTTCAACGCCACTTACCGGGCAAGTTTGGTTCAATAAGACTGATAGCACACTAAGAATTTATAATGGTTCTGATTGGGAAAGAAGTAGTGCAGTAGAAGTTAAAAGCACAGCAATTAGTACAAACCTCACAGAAGGTACTATGTACTTTGATACAAAAGATGATGAACTAAAAGTTTATGCTAACTCATCATTTAAGTCAGCAGTCATACCAGGTGGTACAATAACAGACATTTATACTGGTAATGTTATGACTGGTAGTTCAAGTATATATGGTGCTAAGTTAGATACACTATTTTTAAAGACTTCAGGATCTAAAATTGTTCCTGTTGTTGCTGTAAAATATTATAGTAACGGTAGTGACAACCCAGGACATAATGATTACGGTGATGGCAATTCATCTATTATGGCTATGTTCAGTGACCATGCCGAATTTGCTGTAGATTCATCAGATCCTCATTATGCAGAACTTAACGGTGCAAGTGGACTTGGCACAACAATTAAATCAGGTATAACACTTAGAAGTGAATATACAAACAATCCAAATGCAAGATCAGATACAGCATCATTGGCCAATATTGCTTATGCAGTTGATTTAACTGATCCGTCTCCAGTAGCCACAGCGGCAGGTAGAATAGCAGGTAAAGATTTATTTAGAAACAATACAAATGTTGTTCCAGATACCGACGGTGCTTATACAGTAGGTTTAACAGGAACAAGATTTAGTTATGCATATTTAGATGCATTAAACGTTGGCCCAGGTGGCTCAACAGGTAGTGGTATTTTTGCAAATGGCTCAGCAGTTGATATTGGAACATCAAGTAACAGATTCCAAGATGCTTATTTTGTAAACGTAGACGTAAGCGGAGACATGACTTTTGGTGCAGGTACTCAAAACTTTGGTACATCAGTTGCACCAGTAGAAAACTTATTTGCCTTAAACGCAACATTAAGTGGAACTGCAATAGTTAGTACAACACCAAGTGCAGGAACACATATTACTAATAAGACGTATGTAGATACAGAAATTGCATCAGCAGTTAGTTCAACTAACGTTGTAAGAACAACAGGAACACAGGCTTCAATTGCAGGTGCTAAGACATTTACTACTTTATTAACAGGTAGTTCAGGAGTTAGTGACGGAACTGCTACAATGAGTTCAGGTGCATTAACAGGCGTAACATCAGTTACAGCATCAGGAACTGTAAGCGGTGGATCATTAACAGACGGTACTGCTTCATTAAATGGCAGTGGTGCATTAACAGGTGCAACATCAGGAG
>Ga0209634_1000287_pt1 | contig 38535 bp, 39 predicted proteins | sample LinPmetageLP40_FD_184043 | JGI IMG/M metagenome (GOLD analysis project Ga0209634, IMG submission 184043) | Marine viral communities from the Pacific Ocean - LP-40 (SPAdes) (version 2) | ecosystem: Environmental > Aquatic > Marine > Oceanic | place: Pacific Ocean | collected 2010-08-26 | reverse complement strand
TATCGGTCGTAGGTTCGAATCCTACCGGGTTCACCACATAGGCATGTATCTCCTCAAGCTTATACCTTGTAGAAAGAGTAATTGGTTACATGAGAGTTCAAGTCTCTCCTTGCCTACCCATATGTATAATGGATAATAATACGTTATTTATATTTTTATGCATACCCCCCTTAGATGTCAAGATTTCTTGCAGTACTTCTAATATTAATACCCCTTTCTCTCTCAGCTCAATGCAACCAACACGTATTTACTTCAGTAGGTGCTGAAAATTGGACTAATTTCCAATATCAAGATTGTGATGGATTAAATCATTATTTTGGTTTACCTGCTGGTGGGTATACTATAATATTCTGTGCCGATATAGGTACTACTTTTGTTTTAAATGGTGATGGATTTGTATATCCTCTCCTCACCGAACACCCAGCTTATACCTCTTGTATTCCTTCTCCATGTGATGGTGATTTTGATAATGATGGAATTGTAGGTGCTGAAGATTTACTTACCTTCCTATCAAATTATGGACAATGCGAAAATTAATTTATTTACTAATTACCCTATGGGCCCCTTACCTACATGCACAAACTTGTGATTTAACCCTCATAAGTCAAACTCCACCTGCAACAACAGATGATGATCATTCTTTTGTAGTTGAATTTGTTAATGCAGAAAACTGTGGATGTAATGAATTTACTCAATACGATGGAAATACTTGTGATGGTAATGGTTCTAGTTCTGTAAATAATAATGAAAATGTAACTCATCTTGTATTTGGAATTCATTATGTTGATGAGATAACTGGACAAGACTTAGGAGAAAATACAGATTGTACTTCAACAACTTTTCATCCGGGATGGTCATATACCAATGTTACAAATTGGGGTGGGTGGGAAACTGGTGATGTTGTTACTATTAATATAAATCCACCATTTGCTTGGGAATGTATTTTAGCTACACCCCTTGAAGGTTATTGTTGGGAAGTAGTAATTTGGCAAATTAATTTATCTCAAACGGCAGGTATTGATGATTTTCCAGATAATGGATGGACTGTTGGTAATAGTTTTAATCAGACACAGACATATCCTGATATTAATATAGATGATAATAGAATAGCTGTTTGCTATGATCCTTGTGTGCCAGATACAATTACAGAATATATTACAGATACATTATATATAGATAATTTTATATATGATACAACCTATGTGGATGTTGAGATTTTTATTGTAGATACTATCACAGTAACGCAAATTGACACCGTTATAACGCAAGAATACGTGTATTTAACCGACACACTCATTGAATACATAACAGATACCGTAATTGTTGATAATTACATATATACAACAGATACTTTAGAAATTGAAGTTTTAGAATATGTCTTTTTAACAGATACTATTACTGAGATTATTGAAATAGACTGTAATACTAATCTACCATGTAATGACTTAATAGTAGATGAATGTTGGCCTTGGAGTATTTTTATTCCAAATGTATTTACTCCAAATAACGATGGTATAAATGATGTATGGCAAATTCTCCTTGATTTAGATTGTTGGGTTGATGTAGAATTTAAGATTTACAATAGATGGGGTGGTTTAGTTTTTGAAGGGTTTGGATATGATTATAATAGTTATCCTTATTGGGATGGTAGTATGCAGGGTGGGCCCTCCTATGTAGCAGATGGTATATATGTTTATACTTTTTATGCTAGAAAATACAATTCACCTGAAATATATCAAAAATCTGGGCATCTTACAATATTAAGGTAAAAATAACTTGGATTGCTAGTATTTATACCATATATTATGACTTTAATACTATAAAATTTTTAAAATGAGCCATTACGAAGACGCACTTTATGAAGTTTATGAAACAGTACAAAGAGAAGGATTAAAAGAAAAGTTTGATATACAAACTAAAAAAATGCAATCTCAAGATAAACATAAAAATAAAACTGTAGTTGAAAAGTGGGAGTATGCTTTATATAGGATAAGAGGTGGTAATAGTAAAGATCGTTACTAAGTATGAAAAAAATGGATTTTGATAGTATATTTAACCTATTTGGTGAGGAAGATGTAAGTAATAATACTACTACTTATGCTGACTTAACCTCAACTCCTTTATATTGGTTAGGCATGCATACAAAACTTATTCTTAATCATATAAATTTTAGGAAAAAAGCAGTACGATTATTAAAAAATTCAAATATGGAGTTAGATCCCGCAGAATTAGCAGCTGCCGGTGAAGTAATTGCTTATAATAGAGCTTGGTTTTATATTAAAAAAATAGATCTTAGTAATAAAGATCATGTTGAGGCTATATTAGCATATGGTGATGATTTTTTGGAAACTTCTTTAGAATTAGCCATCAAACACTTCCAATCTCCAGAAAGAGAAGAGTATGAAAAGTGTCTTCATCTTTTAGAAGTTCTTAAATTATCAAAAGAAATTTCACTTTAAGTAGGATACCAGAGAAATTTTGGGTACCTTGGAAATACGGGTTTTGAAGATATTTAGGAAAATAGGGAGTATAGGTTGGATGAATGAGAGGGTGATTGTATATTATGAACACATTAATAAAATATAAAATAATATGGCATTTAGAAACAAAGAATTAGTTGACAAAGGGTTTGTAAATATAAAATCCGGAGTTAAAACATTAGATCTAATGGTATCCCGTGGAGGAAGCGACGTTGGTGCTTTTAGAAAACAAATCAAAGCAGTTTATGATAAAATTGAAGAATTAGAATCTTTAGTTGAACGCGAAGCCGGAGTTCTAAGAAACGGATAATTAAAAAATAAAAGTTATGAAATTAACAGCCGATCAAATTCAAATGAATTGGGTAGAATTTTTAAGTAATATTGATACTTATATTTCTTCTCCTCGTAAAGAACAATTAACTAAATTTTATGAAAAGTATGCGGAACGTATTATGTTTATGCCTGCTGCCCATAAAAAAGAATATCACTCTGCCTTTCCTGGAGGTTATGTAGATCATGTTAATAGGGTAGTTAAAGCTGCTTTATCAATGTCTGCTGTTTGGGAAGGTTTTGGTTGTGATATGACTACTTTTACTACTGAAGAATTAGTATTCTCAGCTATTAATCATGATTTAGGTAAAATGGGTGATAATAACCATGAAGCTTATATCCCACAAACTGATAAGTGGAGAAGGGATAAATTAGGTGAAGATTATATGTTTAATAAAGAATTAGCATTTTCAGCTGTCCCAGATAGAGGATTATTTTTACTTCAAGACAATAATATTAAATATACATTCAATGAGATGATAGCAATTCAAACACATGATGGATTATATGACTCAGCTAATGAAAAATATTTAAAGGGTTATATGCCCGAGCAAAAACCTCGCACTTCATTACCATTTATTTTACATCAAGCAGATATGATGGCAGCTAGAATTGAATTTGAAATTGAATGGTTGCCTAAATTCAAAAATAACTTGGATACCAGTAAAAATAATTTTACATTGGGTAATAATAAGAAAACCTCTACAAAAAATAAAGCATTAGGCTCTATTAAAAGCGAAGGTTTACAAAACATTTTTGATAAACTATAAATATGGAAATCTATCCAACTACATTATTTGTAATAATTACAATTTTAAGCATTTTAGTTTTAGTCTTAGGATATACAACTTATAATTTACTTAAAAAAAATGAAAGAGCAGAAGATATAGTATTAGGATACCTTGACTATTTAGATAAAATATCCAGGGTAATAGAAGTTGCCGATGAGAAGGTAAAAAAGATTGATATAAAAGGATCTTTTGAGGCAGATGATGAGGTAGGTTTTTTCTTTAAGCAAATTAAACAAATTCAAGAAATTCTAAATGATTTCCAATTAAAAGAATAAAATAGCAGATGGATGAAATAATAAGGAGGCATAAATCACTACCTCAGAAAAAAGTATATTTTTCAAAAGTGACAGAAGCGGCGATTGTAAGATACAATCGCTCCTCTGATCCCGAAGAGCGAAGTGATATATACGCTGAACATATACATTGGGGTTTTTATAAACTTACAGAAAACATCATCCATACTTTTAAGTTTTACCATACTGATGGGGTAGAGAATTTAGAAGATTTACAACATGAGATAATTACTTTTTTATTATCTAAAATACATCTATTTAACCCTGAAAATGGAGCTAAAGCATATTCATATTTTGGAACTATAGTTAAACGTTGGCTAATAGTATACAACCAGAAAAACTACGGTAAAAAAATAAAAAACATAGCAATTTCAGAATTAAATCACTACTCACAATTAGATACATCAGATCCTTCATTTATTATATCACAAAATAGATTAGACGATACTCAAGTTTTAGTTGAAGATGAAGAATTTAGTAGTAGAAATTTAAAAGAAAATAAAGACTATAAATATGAAGATCGTTTATCTTTATTTATAGACCAATATGTAAATTATTGTACTGATAAAATTTATGTCTTATTTCCTAAAGGTAATGATGCTACTATAGCTGATGCTATTTTAGAATTATTTAGAAAAAGAGATGCCATTGATGTATTTAATAAAAAGGCACTTTATATCTACATTCGTGAAATGGTAGATGTTAAAACTCCAAAAATAACTAAAATAGCTAATAAATTATATGCTATATTTAAGGAAAAGTATATGTTTTATTTAGAACATGGCTACTTTCCACCAAAATAGTTTTAATAATGCATATTTATAATCAAAAACATTATGGGACAGTTAGATTCATACGTTTTTGGAGATAAAAAATTTTCTGATTTATTAGAAGAAATCTACCAAAACCAAAAAAAGAGAGATACTCAAGTAGTAGCTTTAATATCAGAATTAAAACCTTTAGTTCAAGAAATAGGTGATGCTACTCTTATAGTCCCTCTTATTAAAGAATATATGGAAATTGGAGTTAAAAATGATGATGCTCTAATTAAAATGGCTACTATTGTTCAAAGAGCACTCCAAAACCAAGATGAAGATGGTGGGTTAGGAATTAGTGAAGAGGAAAAAGAACAATTATTAGCTGAAATGGAAAAAATTTCAAAAGAAAATAAATAATGGCTCAACAACCTACAGGATTAAATTCACTTAAGGGCACACCATCAGTTAAACCCCAAAATTCTGGGGTATTTGCAGCTAGGGTGAGACATGCTATGGTGGATGAACAAACTGAAAACAAAGCATTTAAAGATTTTGGTAATTGGAGTTCTATAGGTTGTTTATTTTTTGATAAATTAAATACCCCAAACCCTAGTCCCCAATTTACAACGGACAACTTTGCAAGACCTTTATTTCCTAATAATTCTAATATACCTCTAAAAAACGAAATAGTTTACATAATATCATTACCAAACAGTAATGTTCAAGGCGATGTTAATGACCAAACATATTATTATTTTCAGGCTATAAATATTTGGAATAGTACACACCATAATGCTATTCCAGATCCTATTAATGGGGAATCAACACCTGCAGCACAATCTCAAGATTATGAACAAACAACTGCAGGCTCAATTAGAAGAGTTTCTGATGGTAGTACTGAAATTGATTTAGGTAAAGATTTTAAAGAAAAATTATCTATAAGAAATCTTCAACCATATGAAGGTGATTTAATATATCAAGGAAGATGGGGACAGTCTCTTAGATTTGGTTCAACTAACAAAGATGCAACAATCCCTAATACATGGTCTAAATCAGGAGAAAATGGTGATGCTATTACAATAATAAAAAATGGCCAACATGAAGAAACTACTGATCCTTGGATTCCTCAAGTAGAAGATATAAATACAGATAAATCTAGTATTTATTTAACAACTACACAAGAAGTACCAATTGATTTAGCTAGTAAAAGCTATAAATCATATGCTTCATCACCAACAGCAGCTCCCATTTTTAAAGAAGAACAAGTAATTTTAAATTCAGGTAGATTATTATTTAATTCTAAAACAGATTCTATTTTACTTTCATCTTTTGATACTATAAATTTAAATTCAGTAAATAGTGTAAATATAGATACTCCAAAAACCATAATATCATCCCCAGAAATTTATTTAGGTGATAAAGGTGCTACTGAACCTATAATATTAGGTGATAAATTTCTTTCAGATTTTTCATCATTGATGACATCATTAATATCATTATGTAGTGCATTAGGAACACCAATTGGCACACCAATCCCTTTTGTCCCCAATGCAGCAATACCAGCCCCAGCTACCCAAACACTTGTTAAGGCACAAACTATGCTTAATAAAATTCAAATGTATAAATCTAAAGTAAGCAAATCTAAATAATGTCATTTCTATCTAGCCTTCTAATAAAAACAATCACAAAAGTAATTAAAAACTTAACTAAGTTTGAAGTTGCTATTGATGCTCTTATAGATAGATTTAAAGCATCTTGCCCACCTAAAGAAGAATTATTACAAATAGTAAAACAAAAAAACCAAATACAAGGAGCCCTTGAAAATGTTGTTGGTGCTTTTAATACTGTAGAAGCTACAGCTGAAACTACTAATACTATAGTTACTACTGTAAGTGTAGCTGTTAAGGTAATAAAATCTATCCCTATCCCTACATCATTTCCACCAGGTGCTGGTATTCCTATAAATGTTATTACACTATTAGCAGATTCTTTAGATACTTTAGGTGATCTATTAAAAGGAGCTAAAGGTGCTCTTAAAGTAGTACCATCTGCAGGTAAAACTATACAAGAAGCTGCCCAAACTATAGTTACAAAATTACAAACTTTAGATGGTGTATTAAATGTTTGTATTGAAGAATTAGCACAAAATGGGGGTGAAGATGGTGGACCCATGACCCAACAAGAAATAAATGATTTAATTAATGAAATAGGAAATGTAGCAGCTGAGTCTGGAAACTTTGTAAATCCAAACCTAAATACTGCCAATGAAGATGATTTATTATCACAATTAAGCCCTAACAGTAGTAATCCTCTTTTATATCAAAGACAACCTACAATTTTTGTCCCATTAGACCCTGATGGTGTTTACACCAAAGGAGATATAGACCCAGGATCTGGTCAGCAAATAATTAAAGATGAAAATGGTAGATTTGGATATAATGCTGGGTTTGATTGGAGGTTAACTATAGAATATAATGATGATAATGAATATTCATTCCCACAAAGAAGAGTAAAAGCAACAAATATAAATCCTTCTGATTTTAATATATTTAAAGGAATTAATGTTTATAACATAGGACCACCAATTGGCACTATGGAAGAACGAGGAGCATATTCATATAGTACATCAGTTAAAGTATTAATTGATGAGGTTAAATTTAATGTTGATTCACTTAATGTTAGATATTGGCAAAATAAATGGGTTCTTGATAATATGGAAGAAGCTGATGATGATGATAGACTAGGAGGGGATGGTGGTGAAGCTGAAAGTGAAGGAAACCAATCAGCACCTGGGGGTACAACTGGCCCTCCCCCACCTCCAGTTACTATATTACTACCTAATAATGCAACTATGTCTGATTTAGATATTAGTTTACCTATCATCCAAAATGGATCTGGTACCTATTACAAACAAGTCTTCGTTGAAACAACTCAACCTAATAAATCTGTCTATTTAAAAATAGACACCGGAGGTAATGAGGTTTGGAGTGATTATGTTCAAGGAGACCAGGGTCAAGGTGAATATGGTAGATATTTGCAGGGTGAGGTTGAAGTAAAAATTTATTCAAATTATAACAATGGAGGTTCTGGTGAAGATGGAAATATAACAACAGTTAAAACAGTAGATCGAGATGCAACAGAATCTGTAATTACATATGATATACCTGGGGAATATCTTCTTAGGTATGAAGTTCAATACCAAAGTGAAATTCAAAATAACCAAGGGGGAATAATTTCTCTATCAACTGGAAGTTTCTTTGAAGAAGATTAAAAAATTTAATAATTTAATATTTATAATAAAAAATGAAGTCATCACAATTAAAAACGCTAGTAAAAGAAGCAGTAAAAGAAGCAATTCAGGAAGAATTGAAGGAAATTTTACTGGAAGCTATCAAGACTCCAAAAGTTACAACTATAACATCATCACCATCTCAACAACCTGTTGTAGAGCAACAAACTCCACAACAACCTACTATGAGTGCTGAAGAAAAAAGAGCAGCATACTCAAACATATTAGGTGATACTGCTGCAAATTTTACATCTGCTAATGTGCCAAAACCATTTTCACCGCAAGGAGGATATGATTCAAGTAATGGAACACTACCAGCTGGAGAGGTAGATATGAGTATGATAGCAGGATTAATGAATAAATAATAAATAAATGGCAAGAATTTTACAAAACAGATTTCCAATTGACTCAGTAGGCCGTAAAGCTGTTGGGTTTGGATTTCCCTTAAATGGGCCTGCTGTTTTTGTACCTACATTTACAACTAGAGAACAAACAAAATCCAATTTAATTAATTATTTATTAACTAATAGAGGAGAAAGAGTATTCAATCCTATGTTTGGGGCAGATTTAAGAAATTTATTATTTGAAAACGTTTTAGATCGAACAACTGATGAATTACAAGAACGAATACAAAATGATATTAAAAATTATTTTCCACAAGTAGATGTAAAAGAAATTCTATTTGATAATCAACCTGATAGAAATACTATAAGTTTTACATTAACATATACTGTAGCAAACTTTGGGATAACTGATGATATAAATATATTACTACAATAATGGCAGATTTAAAACGAGACATAAGATATATTAATAAAGATTTCAATCAATTTAGAAATTCTTTAATACAATATTCAAAAACATATTTTCCAGACACTTACAATGACTTTACAGATAGCTCCACAGGTATGTTATTTATGGAAATGGCATCTTATGTAGGTGATGTATTATCTTTTTATTTAGATAATCAAATACAAGAAACATTTATCCAAAAAGCAAGACAGCAGGAAAATTTATACCAAATGGCTTACTTATTAGGGTATACCCCTAAAGTAACAACAGCAGCTAGTGTAAATCTTGATTTTTACCAACAAGTACCAGCTATATTAGAAAGTGGCGAGTATGTTCCTGATTACAATTATGCTATGATCATCCCAGAAAACACACAAATTACTTCTAATTTAGATAGTAATATGAAGTTTTTAATTGAAGATGTAATTGACTTTTCAGCATCAGGATCATTAAATCCTACAACTACATCTGTATATCAAATTTCAGGTGATAACCCAACATATTTTTTATTAAAGAAAACAAGAAAAGCAATATCTGCAACCATTAATACAACATCATTTACATTTAATGCTGCAAAAAGATTTGATGAAAGAAATATTAAAGATACTAATATTATAGGCATATTAGACTGCGTAGACACAGATGGCAATACCTGGTATGAAGTACCCAATATGGCGCAAGAAAACGTATATGATACGATTAGAAACACAAATACAAACGACCCACAATTCAATATAGAAGAAGATGCTCCATATTTACTTAGATTAAAACAAGTACAAAGAAGATTTGTTTCACGTTTTATAGACTCAGGATCATTACAAATTCAATTTGGAGCTGGAGCAACAACAAACAATGATGAGCAAATAGTTCCAAACCCAGATAATGTAGGTTTAGGATTGTCATTTGAAAGAGATCAATTAACAACTGCTTTTTCTCCATTAAATTTTATATTTACAAATACTTATGGTATTGCTCCCTATAATTCAACTTTAAATTTTAGATATTTAACAGGGGGAGGAGTTGGATCTAATGTTGAAGCTGGTACTTTAACTGTATTAGATGATACTAATTTTACATTTGTAAATCCCAACTTACCAGATACAGCATTAGCAAACCAAATCTTTAAATCAGTTTCTTCAAATAATGAATTAGCAGCTGATGGGGGTCAAGATGGTGATACTGTTGAAGAATTAAGATTAAATGCTGTTGGTAACTTTCAAAATCAACTACGTACTGTAACAAAAGAAGATTATTTAATAAGAGCTTTATCTATGCCCTCTAATTTGGGTACTATAGCAAAAGCATATGCTGCCCCTGTAAAGATAGATGAATTTCAACCTGGTGAATTACCTACAATGTTAGATTTATTTGTTTTAACGTATAATGCTAATGGTAATTTAAGAACAGCTTCATCATTAATGAAACAAAATCTCCAAACTTATTTGGCAGAATATAGAATGATTAATGATTCTGTTAAAATTAAAGATGCTTTTATTATTAATATAGAAGTAATATTTGATATTATAGTATTACCTAATTTTAATAATAATGCAACTATTACTAAATGTATAACATCTCTAACCAACTTCTTTGCAGTAGATAATTGGCAAATAAATCAACCTATTTTACTTAATAATTTATATATTCTTTTAGATAAAGTAGAAGGAGTTCAAACAGTAAAAAATATAACAGTAAATAATTTAACAGGAGTATCTTTAGGATATAGTGATTATGCTTATGACATTCCAGGAGCAACTGTAAATGATGTTGTATATCCTTCAATAGACCCAATGATATTTGAAGTTAAATATCCTAATACTGACCTTAAAGGTAGAGTAGTACCACTATAAAATAAAAGAAATGGCAATCGGAACAAATAATTTAGATAGAGCAATAGAAGAAAGAATTAGGAAAGGCCCAAAACAATCCTTAAGAGATAGTTTTGATAAAACTAATTTAGATACACAAAACCCAGAACCTGAAGGGGGTCCAATTAATGATCCTGTTATTGTTGTAGATGGTATGGCAGCTGGAAGTGGATTTGAACAAGTCTACTCAGCACAAAATCCATATCTCCAAGATTCTAGAACAAATCAAAATTCTATTTTATATGAAAATGGTATAACACCTGCAGACAGCACATCTCCAGCTCTTAAAGTTACTGCTTTAGATGTAGAATCAAGTGAAGCTGGAGTAAGGCAAGGAGTAACAGGAGGTCCTAATAGAATAGCACCTAATAAACTTAATACAGTTGGTCAAGATGGTACATACCAATTAAAACAATATCCATCTACTAAAAATAATTTTACCCCAAACCCAACAAGTGGTACTCCTTTAAAGAATAAAGAAGGAGAAGATGTTCCAAATCAGGAGGTACAAGCATATACACCACAAAATACTTATATGGATTATATGGTAGAACAAAAATCAAAAAACGATAATATATAAGATATGGCTATTTATAAAATTTTTCCTGAAAAAGATGCAACTTTATATACTGAATTCCCAAATAAAAATACAGGATTAGATCAGATTATTGAGGCGTCAACTTATCAAGCAAATGCCACAGCACAAGTTAGTAGATATTTAGTTAAATTTCCTACAAGCCAAATTGCTGAGATGTATAATGATAAAATTATAAATGGAGAATATAAAGCATATTTAAGAAATTTTAATGCTGTGGTAACAGGATTAAATTTAGACCAAAAATTAGAATTTTATCCTGTTAGTGGAAATTGGGGTATGGGAACAGGAAGATATAATGATTCCCCAATAGTAACTAATGGTACTAGTTGGGATTGGTTAGATTATTCAGGTTCAACTGAATGGCCTTCATCAGGATTTCCAGAATATGTAACAGCTTCTTTCCAATCAATTCTTCCAGGGGGAGGTAATTGGTATACAGGTTCTAATCTAACTTTAGACCCCGTAACCCAATCCCAAGCTTTTACTTATGCTGATACAAAAGACATTCTTGTTGATGTATCAAAAACAGTTGAAACCTGGTATAGTTATTCATTAAATAACACTCAAGGGTTTAAGAATGAAGGATTTTTAGTAAAACAACCTTCAGGGAGTGAATTTATTAATACTAAAGCTAATAATACAATTTTTAGATTTTTTTCAATTGATACTAATACAATTTATCCACCTCAATTAGAATTTAGATTTAATGATTATACTTTTAATACTGGATCTTCTAAGAATACCATATTACCTCAGGTAGAAAGTTTTGTGTCTATTTATAACAACTTAGGCACATATTACTCAGAAAGCATTCCTAGATTAAGATTTGCGGCTATGCCTAAATATCCTGATAGAGCATTTTTAACAGCTTCCCTTTATACAACTAACTATTTCCTACCAGAATCACAATCTTTATATGCTATCAAAGATACAGAAACTAATGAATTTGTAATTGATTTTGATCCTGAATATACGAGAATTAGTGCTGATAATACTTCAAGTTATTTTGATTTATATTGTAATGGTTTAGAACCTGAAAGATATTATACAATTTTAATTAAAACATCAATAAGTGGTGAAGTAAAAGTTTTTGATGAAAATATTATGTTTAAGGTAGCAAAAGGATGATAAATAAAAAAAATATAAAATTAAGAAGACAAGTATTTGATAAGGAAGCTTTTAATAATACTATAGATACAAGTTTTACACAACTAACATCTGTAGATGATCCATCATTTTTTGATGTCAATTTGGCTACCCAAGAGGATTTTTGGATATTATATAATAAGTTTTTTTATGAAATACCTAAAGATGGTGAGGTTAACTCACATGAATATTTAGTACAAACTAGTGGAGATTATATTGATTATGCTCCACAAAGAGAAGAAATAGAATCATTATTAGCAGAAATAGCAGAATTAAGAACAGAAAATTTAGAAGTAAGACAGGAAATTGCTCAAATAATCCAAGATTTCGCGGATAATCAATAATATAATAGTTAATGGAATATAAATTTGATGAATTAAAAAAAATGTCTAAAGCATTAGGCACAGATTATAAAAGCCAAATTGAAGGAGATGGTGTTGTAACTCCTATGACTGATGGTAGGGAGAATAGTATCAATATTAGCTCTTCATGTGTTCAAGTACCTGCCTCTACAGTTGCTAATATGGGATATGATTTTGCTCAATCCGAAATTATCCCAAGTGAAGATATATCAGGTTCATTTTTTCAAAGCGGAAGTATAATTGAATTTTATGCTTATAGTATAACTAAAAATTTATTATCTCAAGAATATAACTTTACTGATTATACAATTGAAGAGAATACAGCAACATCAAATACTACAAATGCAACTTCTTATACAAATAGTCAAGGTATTGCTGTAGTTAATACAGGATCAGCTTCTATACCTACAAATAATATTACATTACAACCTACTTTAGATTTATATGATAGAGGATTTGATAATGGAGAATTATTTGGTGTATATAATTTTATTAATTATGAATTAGGTTCATCTACTACAAAAACCCTCTATATATCAGAAATATCAGGGGATAGAACAGAAATAAGGTTAAAATCTAATGCTATATCTGCTGTAGATATTAAATCTGGTTTTATAAAATTAAAAAACAAACTAAACTCAACAGAGTATTTTGATGAATTTTATTTAAGTTTTTACCAAAATAATTATGTAGTTGCGGTTAATGTTTTACTTGAAAATGAAACCACAAAAGACAATTTAGACCCATCAATATTAGTTAAGTTATATGAACCCCTACCAGCTAATTATAATGTTGAACAAAGAGTATATGCTGCTACAAAAGTAGGAGAATCAGTAGCTTATAAAGTAGAATTTATACAAGATTTTTCAAATTTTATAGATAATGCTAACTATATTCAAGGTCCTAATATTAATATTCCACTCCAAGATTTAGTTAATAATTCAACAACTTTACAATCTTATGATGACTTAACAAAAACCCAATCTTCCTCATCCCTAGATAGTGTTTTAAATTATTTAAACCAAACCGGAGTAACAATTACTCCTAATTATTCATATAATACGTTTGATGAATTTATTAATTTTTCTTCCGCAAAACAGAGAATTAATAACTTTTATGAAAAAGTATCTCAAATACAATCATATCAATCTGACATTGATACAATTACAACAATAACAGGATCAAACCCTAATGTAGTAGAAATATCTCAAAGTTTATCAAGTTTACAAACTAATATTACAAATTTAGTATCAAATTTTGATGGATATGAAAGTTATCTTTATTATGATTCATCATCTTTTGCATATCCAAAAACCGGATCATCATACCCTTATTCCCTATTACCAACAGGAAGTACAGAGGTATTAACATGGATGGGTAGTGATGTTGAAAATGCTCAATATTATGGAGGTTATATATTATCAGCATCTTTATATGATGAAGATAATCAAAACTGGTTGTATTATACTATACCATCTTTTATAACAGAAAATTCAGATAATAATGAATATATAGAATTTTCTAATATGGTAGGTCAATCTTTTGATGAAGTATGGTTATATACTAAAGCATTAAGTGAAAGATATAATACTACTAACGATCCAGAATCTGGATTACCTTTAGATTTAGCGGCTGATGCTATAAAAGGTTTAGGATTTGAAACTTTTGGGAATAATTATGACAACCAAGATAATTTTATAGGGTTAACAGGTGAAGATAATGGAATTTATGTACCACCAACAGGGAGTGAATTAATTACAGATTATGTAGCTGTAAATAATGGTAAAATAATAAATTACTGGAATTTAGGGTATTCATGGCTTAACTATGTAGAACAACTACTAGAACCAGGATTTCCATATGCTATTGATAAAGTAAGTAAAGAAATATATAAACGTCTTTACCACAATATGGCTTATCTTACTAAGAAAAAAGGTACGATTAGTGGTTTAAGACAATTAATTAATATTTGGGGTATTCCAAATACAATCCTTCGAATTAATGAATTTGGGGGTAAAAATAAGGACAACTCAGACGATTATGATTTATGGTATAAACGTTATAGTTACGCGTATACTCCGGTTGCTAATCAATATATGGCAAGTTCGTCGGTTAAAATGCCTTGGATGCCATTACAACGTAATGAAATAGCAGACAGTGAGTATATAGTACCAGATGGTGTTGCTTTTAGATTTAAAACTACAGGCCATCCTTCATCAAGTTATGGGGGTAAATTTTATAGTCAATCATTAGCTGTTAAAAAATCAAATGGAACTAATGACAAACAAATGGATTGGGGAATTGGTTTATTTTATGAAGATCAACCATCAGGATCATATTCAGGATCTAGTTTTAGTGATTATTACAATTATGGTAAATTAAGATTTTATATGTCTGCTTCAACAGCAGATGGAGGAGTACAAATATCAAATGATATTTCCTTACCCTTCTTTGATGGGGGTTGGTGGAGTGTTTTATTACAAAGAGATCAACACGTAAGTGCTAGTGATAATGACACCCCAACTACATACACTTTATTTGCAGCTAATAAGCAAGTAGATGGTTGGGATGGAAATTCATTAGGGTGGTCAGGATCAGTAAGTATGTCTTCAGCAAATATATCTTTTAACTCAGGATATGGTGGAGGAACTTATGATAGTGTAGAATATGATTTAGCAGCAGCTGTATATCCTACAATAAATGAATCTTGGAACAGTTTTGGAGTTACAGAACATGATGGTGTTTATGTAGGAGGATATGTTTCAGGCTCAGATGTAATGACTGAAGTCTTAAATGAAGGAGCCAAAATATTTTCAGGATCTTTTCAAGAATTTAGATATTATTCAAATAATATTTCAAAAGAAGTATTTAATGATTTTGTAATGAACCCAGAATCTGTTGAGGGTAATAAAGTTACAGGATCAGAATCATCATTTGATATAGTTAATTTTAGAGCACCTTTAGGAAATGAATTAGAACATTTATTTACAGCATCCGTAAGTGAATCATTTTCAACTCTTATATCATCATCACACCCAGCAATTACAGGGTCAGCACCTATGGTGTTTACCCAATCTTTCATTAATCCTTTAAATTCTTCATTAACTTCAAGTTATGAATTTATTGGGTATGAAGCAACATCTACTTACACTTATAGTAAACCTAATGTAGAAACATACTTTTTAGATCAACCAGCAATAGGAATTAGAAATAGAATTTCAAACAAAATCCAGGTTGATGATGGTAGTGATTATGGTAATGTATTATCTAAATATAGAAGTATAGATCAAGACTATTTAATTAGTAAAAGTTATACTGAAGATATAACAAGTTTAGAAGTAGGATTTTCACCACAGGATGAAGTAAATGATGATATAATAGCAACTTATGGTTATGGTGTAATATCAGATGTATTAGCTGATCCTAGATTTGCTTATGAGGGTAAAGAAAATTATTACCCTAAATTAAGAAATATAGCAAATGAATATTTTAAAAAATATACAGAAGGTGATGTTTGGGATTATTTAAGATTAATTAAATATTTTGATAATTCATTATTTAAAGCAATTAAATCATACGTACCCGCTCGTACTAGTATAACTACAGGTGTTATAGTTAAACAACATATGTTGGAGCGTAATCGTCGTGTACCTATTACAGTTAACCCAAATACGATAATAGCATACACACCTGAAACAGGATCAATAGTAGGTGGTCAATCTACAGCTACAGGAATGAATAGTCCAATCTCATATAGAGATTTAGAACTTACAGGAAGTATTAAAATGGTTGATATTGATGGATCAACAGGAGGGGTTTTAAATCCTTATAATGTTGAAGTTACCCAATCCGGATTTTTCACATATTTTTCATCTATTACTCCTGGCAATTTACCAGACCAATATATTAATCTTCTTCCCCAAGGTGGAAATGCAGCAGTTTATGGAGATGTAGTATTATCTAAATTTGGAACTTCTCTAAAACAAGGTTTAAGATTAAAAACACCAATCAAAACAAGATTTTTCTTTAATCAAACTAATACAGTAGGTGAGTTAGGATTTGATGAAGGGTTTGAATTTGCAGTATCATCATCCTTAAGGGGAATTATAGGTACTGATTTAGTAACATCATCTTCATTATCTCCTATAGGAAGTACGGCTGCAAGTTCTTCATATTATGAATTTATTCCAGGAGAAGATATTACTTTTTGGTTTAAAGGTATGGATGTTAGTAATATAAATAATCCTATACCTGCCTCTGTAACTATGCAAAATTTGCTATTTGGTTTTTACACTACAAATCAACCAAATGCAAATGATTTCCAGGGTGCTACTTCTCCATTTTCATCAAGTATATGGAATTCATTTACTACACAATCCTACATTGTAGAAAATAAAACTATATCTGGTAGTGTTTATGAATTACATAAATCACAAGATGAATTTTATAATGGAGAATTTAGTGGAAGTGAAGTAACAGTAACAACTCAATCTTTACTAGTAAATCCTTTTAGTGAACCAAATACAATAAATACTACATATAACTTAACAGTTACTGCAAGTTTTGGTATATATGCAAATAGTTCATGGAATACTACAGACCCATTTCAAACCACATTCCCTTCAGCAAGTTTTGATTTACAATCAACATCTTCATTTTATGACCCCACAAAAGAAGGATTTGGGCTAGATAATCTTTATAGTTTATGGGGTGAGTGGGAACTAGATAAAATTTTTCTATTAGGAACGGGTTCCATATTTTATTACCAAGATCCACTCCAACCAGAAGATTGGTGGATTGTAGGGTTAATTTTACCCTCAACAATGAATTCCGTTCCAGGTACAAATACTCCAAATGCCAAATTTGGAACTCTTCTAGGTTGGAATACTGCAAATTTAAATAATGGAGAACTTGTAGTAAACACCCCATCTAACACACCTATACCACCTGCTGAAGCAAATATAAATCCTATAAATCAAGTACCCCCAGAATACTCAGGCATTCCTGCTATCATAGATGGAAAGAATACACCAAACCAATGGGGTCCTTATATAAAATTCCCATCTACATCGGGTTCAATGAATCAATTTTATGCAATAGGTTTAAATGTTGATTATGGTCCTACAGACCCACAATATAATAATATGGAGTGGGAAAAAGTATTTTCTAATATGTTAGGAAATAATGATGCAGTACTTAAATATTACAGCACGACAGCTTTAGATCCAACTTCAAAAACTATTGCTACTACAAATTCACAATTTGGAATAACAAAATATTGGTTTAAAGAACCTTGGAACAACGGAGGTAGACCAATTAGACTTAATCAAGCAACAAACCCAGGACCACCTTCAACACCAGATGTGTTTACGGAAACAGTCCGTGGCATAGAAGTTTTATTTTCACCTGAAAGAATACAAAGAACTAAATTTGCCGACAATCAAAAAGATGGAACTCTTAATAATTATGGAATAGGATCAGCAAGTTTAGCATTGATAGGATCAACATGGACAGGTTCATGGTATGATGGATCAGGCTGGTTTCCAGAACAATTAACATTTAATAATGAAACTCAAGATCCAGATACAGGAGTAATTAATAATAATTTATCTACTTTTGCAAATGAACCATCATTTGAATTAAATCTTCCTGAATATATAGGTACACCAACCCCTATAGATTCTTATGGAAAAGCAGGTAATGTCTTTATTCAAGATTTAAACGATTTAGAAGGTATTTCCTTTTTACAAGATGCAACAAATCCGGGATGGACAGTATTTAATTATAACCCACAAAATAGTAGATATTTAAGTGGTTCAGTTAACGGAAGTTTCCCAATTATACAATATAACCCACAAGGACCTCAAGCATCAGAGTATGTTAATTTTAACCCTCAATTACCTTCAAATAACTTAGAATTTGAAAACTCAGCATATTATCCTTTAATAAATAATGCTACTGAAAGTGTAAAAAATACTTATGTGCAAGTTGTAGAGTATGATAATGGTCCAATTCCCTCAAATATTGTACCTATAATATCACAATCAGCATTAAAAGCAAGAGTACCCGATAGTTTTTATACTCAAAAATCCTCAATCATACCAAGATATTTAGGAAGTAAATTACAAAGTGCAGATTATAATACTTATACTCCACCACTAACAAATATTACTTATCTAAACGGTAATATAACAGGAAGTGTATTTTCAGGATCTAATGAAACATTCACACTAAGTACAGTCTGTTTTGTAGAAGGTACTAAGATATCTTTAACAGGAGGTAGTGTTAAAAATGTTGAAGATTTTAAATCTGGGGATCTTATATTAACCTATAATACTGATAATAATAAACAAGAAGAAGGTGTTGTAGGAGATATTGATAAAAAATATGTTACATCTATAATAGAAATAACATTTGATAATGGTAATATTATACAAACAACAGAAGAACATCCATTTTATGTTAAAGATAAAGGACTTGTAAATGCTTCTGAATTAAAGCCTTTAGACATTTGTAAAACTATAAATGAAGATTTATCAACAATTACAACAGTAAATAAAATTAAAGGAGATTATAAAGTATATAACTTAATAGATGTAAGTCCTAATAGTAATTACTATGCAAATGGTATATTAGTTCATAATAAAGGTTTAATTTTTACAACATATACTTCACCACCTTGGCTAGGAGATTCAAGCCCCCAACAGATGCCTTCTGAAGGAGTAGCATTTTCAACAATTTCAAAACATCCAATTTATTTTGCTCATTATAGATCTTCAAAAGAAACATATGAGTTATGGGATTCTACAACATTTAATATAGATCAATTAATTGAATCACCTTTAGTGGATATTAGAGGTGAAAAAGCTCCAATAATGCCAAGAGTAGTTAATATCGATGGATCTGATAATCAAATAACAGAAGTAAGAAGTACATTTGAAGTAGATAGAAAATCTGATGTTAGTTATAATATAGGAAAAGTAAAAGGACTATCAGGATCACTTTCAACTATTAATTATGGTTCATTAGCTGTTGGTGATAATACAATATATCAAGGTGCTTTAGAATATAATGCTTTATTATCTAATGAGCCCAGCCAAACATCATATGCTAAATTTATGGCTTTTAACACTGGGAGTATTTTTGGAATGTATAAATCTACAGGTTCAACAACATTTGGTAAAGCAACATCAAGTAATTTTGTAGATTTAACATTACAGAAACCACCAGGTTCAGGTGGTTGGACATTATCACAAATGGCAGGCTATAATTTTTTCCTATCAGCAAGTCAAGATACAGATCCAACTTCTCCAAATTATCAAGGTGGATATTTAAGACTACTTGGGGGAGGAGTAACAATTACAGCATCAGCTGAAGCAATCCCTGATGCATCATCAACATATCAATGGATTTCAGGTCCCGGGTTAGGTGCTATTCACTCTGTAAATAAATGTTTACAAAAAGGACAATTTGCAACCAATATTCCAATATCTTCAGGCCCAGATAACCAATTAGGATGGCCTATTGGTGCTAAACGAGTAAAGCAAGATTCAATATATTTTACATGGGATGTAGGACAATCAGCAAATGCTACAAGTTCAATTGGCTCTTATGTTTCTCCCAATCCACTAACTAAAGGCTATTTTCCACAAATAGCAAATTACCAAGACTATTCTCTACCTTTTTTAATTGAAAAGGGAGATGAAATTAGAATTGCATATTCAGCATCTGTTAATAGTCAAGGTAGACCATTTATAAATGAACAAGATTTCACAGTAGTAGATGTTCCCCATTCACCTGATAATAACCATGGGTATGTCTGTCCTGGTTTTTCATTTGTTCAAACTATAAATTCAGCATCTATTTATGATAGAGTTTATGTTTCTCCAAACCCAATGAATTTTGATATAGAGGATAATAAAATATTTAACTTTACTATAAGAAGAAGAGTTAATGCTTCTGATAGAGTTATAATATTCCAATCAAACCCAACAGGATCAGAGGGTGCTAGAACATTTGGCCCATCAGGATATTTAATACCTGGGGATTTTACACCCATCCAAAAAAGAAATGTTCAAACTTTAATAACCCAATTAAGAGCTAAAAATGCTTTTAGGGCAGATGAAGATAATGACACAAGAAGATCTCCAATTGAATAATATAACTTGGAGTAAAAACAAAAAAAACGTATATTTATAATTAAAATAATATAACAAATGGGATATTTAAATAATCAGGTAGTAACAGTTGATGCTATCTTAACAACCAAAGGAAGAGAACTTTTAGCAAGAGGTGATGGTTCTTTTAACATAAGATCTTTCGCATTATCAGATGACGAAATAGATTATACATTGTATAATCCAACAAATCCATCAGGTTCTGCTTATTATGGTGAAGCTATTCAAAATATGCCATTACTAGAAGCGTTTCCTGATGAAACTCAAATGATGAAATATAAGTTAGTAACTTTACCTAGAGATACAGCAACAATGCCTGTAGTTTCAGCTGGTGGTTTCTCAGCAGTAAAATTAAAACAAACTAACACAACTACTATTATACCACAAACTTCAAATTACTTAGGTAATAATGCAGTAAATGAAGCATCAGGGTATATGTTCACAGTTAGTGATGTAAGACAATTTTCAGTTGTTCAAGGAGATGGTATTACATCATTATCTGCAAATAATTTAAATGCAAATTCAATGACTACAAATGGTACTAATGTATCTAGAACAGTAATAGGAATGTCTTGCACTTTAACAGCAACAGGTATTGCTACTTTGTTTGGTCAGGGAGGTAATTCAACTAGTACTTTATTTAGTACTTTAACCATTATAGGAATGGATTCAGGAGCAAGAATTCAAATACCAGTCCAAATCACTAGAACATAAAAATAAAAAAAAATGGCAGAGCAAATTAATAATGATAATCAAATAACAGCGTTCTATCCAATAGAACCTCAAGATATGATTATTAGTACTGAAAATGTAACCAGTACAGTATGGGAAAATAATCAACCTACACTAACAACGATGTTTACATCATCAGTACAAGCAGCAAGTGCCACTGGGCAATTCTATTATAGCGTTTATGGTTCTGAAGAAGCTACAGGTTCTGTACAATTTGCAATAGCTTATTGTGATGCTGATGGTAGTGGTAGTTTATTATACAACCCTAATGTTAATGGTTTATCCCCAACAAGAACAAATTACGGACAATACCGAAATTTAATTCTAGGAGATGAAGAAACTTCGTTTGTATTTGGAAATCAATCATCATCATATTTTTATGCTTTACCTATTGAAAGAGCAGGATATAAAGAAGAAATTTTACCCGGAGTATGGACTTTAGCACTTTCTGATGGTTCTGGGAATAATATATATCTTACAGATGATAGTAAATTAGGAGGAGCAGCAGTATTCTCAGAAGCTGGTAGAGTTTATAATATAGTAACAGGATCAGCAGGTAATGTTTACACTTCTGTTACCCAACCACAAGGATGGACAATCAACTCAGGATCTTATGGATTTTTACTACCAGATATTGGAGTAATATTATTAAGTGGTGAAGCACTAGATGGTACAGTAGCAGATTCAGGTATTAATTTACAAACAGATAGAACATCAAATAGCCAAGAAAATAATCCTAAATTAATGTTTGAAGCTATGGATGATGCTTCAGCCATATCACCATCTCCAGGATTTACTTTAAATTCCCAAGAAAATCTTTCATCAGATTTTATATTTTGTAGAGCTAGAAGTCAAAATTCAAATTATTCAACAAACCCATCATTTATCTCAGGTTCAGATGGAGCTGTATTATATAATTCTTTTATTAATGACCCCCAAGTATACATTACTACAGTAGGTTTATATAACAATGATCAGGAATTAGTAGCAGTTGCTAAACTTTCAAGACCTTTGTTAAAAGATTTTACTAAAGAATTACTTGTAAGGATCAAGTTAGACTTCTAATGAATGAGCGCTTGGAAACAATTTACAACAAAGGATGTTACAATAACTCCATTTACAGCAGATAAAGGATTTACCTTTACAGGTAATGAAATTACAGGGTCTGAAAATGGTATTAATATCTACTCTGGTAGAAATGTAAACTATACATCATCACTTAACATTCAAACTGGATTTGAATACTCTTCTTCTGTAAACTCAATATGGAATAGTGCAAAGCAGTTGTATTATACAAACTATATATCTTCAAGTAGGGGAGATTTTGTAAACACAGGTAGCATACTTCCCGGAGTTACAAGAGAAGATGATAGATCTATTGGTAGTATAGAATCACCTTTATATGATAATTACCTTCAATCTTCTTTACTTCAAGAAAGATATTGGGCTACTGGAAGTGAACAAAACACTCCCATATCAACAATAACTTCAATATCAATTCCAACAAGACTATACGGAGAAAAAATAATACCAGGAACTTTTCTATTTTCAACAACAACACCTGATTATCCTACCGGAATAACTTTAAAGGATGATGGTGAGGGAAATATTATATCTGGATCACAAGATGTAGTAATTGGTCAAATATTTTACTCTCATGGTATGGTTATACTTACAAGAGATGCCCGTTCTACTAATATAGGTAAATCAATTAATAGTAACCCTACATTATTAGGTAATACAACTGTAGCATTTTCTTCATCACTAACTATTTATGAACAACAGTATAAATGTGTTATATTAGAAAATGAATTAGGGTATTCATTAAACCCCTCTTTACTAACTCAGTCTATCCCCGGTGATAGTAGTGAACAATATTATCCTTTTGTAACAGGTTCATTTTTTGAACCTTATATTACTTGTGTAGGGTTATATAATGAATCACAACAATTAGTAGCTGTAGGAAAATTATCTTTCCCGTTACCTGTATCTCAATTTACAGATACAACAGTTATTGTAAATTTCGACGTATGATAAATTGGAAATACCAACAAAAAGAAATAATAGAATTTTCTGACTTCCCAGATTTAACTCACGGTTTTGTATATAGAATAATACACACACCTTCAAAAAAATCTTACATAGGTAGGAAAATACTACAAAATACTTCTAAAGTAAAATTAGGTAAAAAAGAAATAGCAGAATATGCTGGAGTAGTAGGTCGTAGACCATCCTATAAATTAGTTGTAAAAGAATCAAATTGGAAAAATTATTGGGGTTCAAATAAATATTTAAATGAATTATATAAAACAGAACCTAAAGAAAATTTTGAACGACAAATTCTAACATTTGCTACATCTAAAAAATTACTTACTTATTATGAAGTAAAATATCAAATGATTTATCAAGTTTTAGAAAATTCCGAAGAATTTTTTAATGATAATATTTTAGGAAAGTTTTATACAAAAGATTTCAACTAACCGTTGATAGCTAAATTTAGTTTCGTATATTATACCTCATGATTAATGAACTATTAGTAAGTTTAGTAAATTCTGTTATAGGAACAGGTAAACGAACAGCTAGAGGTAACCAAGCCCATAGCTGTCCGTATTGCAACCACCATAAATCTAAATTAGAAATTAACTTTTCGGAAAATAAAAAAGGATATAATCCTTGGCATTGTTGGGTTTGTAATAAAAAAGGGACTAGAATTTCATCCCTATTTAAACAAGTTAAAGCATCTCCTGAAAAATTTACAGAATTATATAAATTAATAGGAAATGAAAAAGAACGTAAAACTGTAGTAAATTCCACGGTTTTAAAACTCCCTGAAGAATATAAATCATTTAAAGATATAACTACATCAGACATTGAAGGCAGACAAGCTGCTTATTATTTAAGAAGTAGAGGTATTACAAAAGATGATATTGAAAAGTATAATATAGGATATTGCACATCCGGAAGATACTCAAAAATGGTTATAATACCTTCTTATGATGAACAAGGAAATTTAAATTATTTTACAGGCAGATCTTTTGAAAAAGAACCATACATTAAATATCGCAATCCTGAAACCTCACGTGATGTTATTCCATTTGAATTATTTATAAATTGGAAATTACCGTTAATATTGTGCGAAGGACCATTTGACGCCATAGCCATTAAAAGAAACTCAATACCGTTATTAGGCAACAATATACAACAAAACCTAATGAAACGAATTGTAACATCAACAGTTGAAAAAATATACATAGCATTAGATAATGACGCATTAAAAAAATCTTTAAAATTTGCAGAAAAATTTATTAATGAAGGCAAGGAAGTTCATCTAGTTGAACTTGAAGGGAAAGACCCTAGCGAAATGGGATTTACCCATTTTACTAACCTAATACAAAAATCCATTCCTCTAACACAATACGCCTTAATGGAAAAAAAATTATCCCTAGTATGAGTAAAAAAACAATTAAAAAGTCCTATAATAGGATTTTAGAGATTTCGGAAGATGCTAAACAGATTACACTCCCGGATTCAAGGTATTATCAAAGAAATGGTGATTATTATCCATCAATTACTTATGTTTTAAGTTGTTATCCAAAAGGTAAACATTTTCAAGATTGGTTAAAAAAAGTAGGATACAGTGCTGATTGGATTGTAAGAAAAGCAGGTGAAGAAGGTACTCAAGTACATGAAATGTGTGAGGATTACCTTAATGGTAAAGAGTTAAACTTTTTACAAAACGGAATTCCAATGTATGACACCCTAGTATGGCAAATGTTTTTAAGATTTGTAGATTGGTGGGAAACATACAACCCAACATTAATTGAAACTGAAGTTCATTTATTCTCAGATGAAATTAAAGTAGCAGGTACCTGTGATATGGTTTGTGAAATTGATGGTGAGTTATGGATTATTGATTTTAAAACTTCTAATCACTTACAAACTACATATGACCTTCAAACTGCAATTTATGGTAAATGTTATGAAGAATGTTTTGGTAAAAAAGCAGATAGATATGGAGTTTTATGGTTAAAATCATCTAAAAGAGGTCCTAAAGAGGGATCAATGCAGGGTAAAGGATGGGAAATGTATGAGTCAAAACGTTCACAAGATGAAAATATTGATATATTTAATACTGTAAAACAATTATTTGATTTAGAAAACCCCAAACATAAACCAATATTTACCGAATTTAGAACGCAAGCTAAAAGGGAATTGTGATATTTATAACAAAATATTCAATTTATGATTTCACTAATTAATTTATTAAAAGAAGCTATAGCAACTCCTAAGGCTATAATTTTAGCAGGAGCACCAGGAGCTGGTAAAGGATATATCTTAAGAGGTTTAGATTTAGGCGGTATAAAGATATTAAATGTAGATGATATTTATGTTCCTTTATTACAAAAAGCTAATGTAACATTAGATTTAAAAAATGCTACTCCCGAAGAAAGAAGTGAGCAAGCTAAACAAATGGCTGCTGCTAATAAACAATTTAAAGGGGATGTAGAAGCTACTATAGAAGGAAAAGAATCTTTTATTTTAGATGGAACAGGAGCTTCATATAACCAAACAGTTAAACTAAAAAATGAATTAGAAGAAGCAGGATATAAAGTATTTATGCTTTATGTTTATACTGATTTAGAACGCTCACTATCCCAAAACCAAGACAGATATGAAAAATCAGAAGGTAAAGATAGAAGTTTAGCACCTGCTATTGTAATGCGTACATGGAAAAGTGTAACAGATAATTTACCTAAATATGCTGAATTATTTGGTAATAATTTTGTAGCTGTAGCCAATACCTTAGATAATAGAATGCAAAATATAGATAAAATAATAAAAAAATATCTTGATCCATTTAAACCCGAAGGAACAAAACCAAAAACACCAAAAGAACAAGCTAAATCAGACGCTAGGAAGGCTAAAGATAAAGAAGAGATTCAAATTATGCTAGATGATGATTTTGTATATGATGTAATTGAATATACAATGTCTAAAGAAGAAGCACAGATGCGAATAGGTAAATTCTTAAATTCATGAGTAAGGTAATAGCAGCATATGGGGGTGGTTTTAAACCACCTACTAAAGGCCATTTAGAAGTAGTAAAAAAAGCTTTAGAATCTCTTCCTGAAATAGATGAATTTATAATTTATGTTGGGAGTAAGGAAAGAAATGGTGTAAGTCAAGTTGAAGCTATCTTAATTTGGGATATATTTAAAAAATATTTACCTATGAAAGTTAAGATTGAGCCTGCTAAATCCCCAATTGGTGATATTATTCGTTTAGGGAAAAACAACCCAGAAGATGAAATTTATTTTATTATAGGGGGAAGAGAAGGAAGAGATGATGATTTAGAAGATATTAAAAGTAGAACTAAAAATATTGAATCAACTTACCCCAATATGAAAGTAAAAGTACAAACTACCCAAGATAAAGGTATGAGTGGTACTAATGCTAGAAAAGCAGCTAAAATATCATCTGATAAATTATCCCCATTTCTACCAGATGAATTAAATGATAGTGAAAAAGAAGAAATATTTAATATTTTAAGACCAGTAATTAAAGAAGAAATTACTAAACCACAGTTAGATTCAATAGAAAAATATGCTGATGGTTTGTTTAATAAGTTAGGAATTGATATTGAGTTTACTAGACACTTTTTAGATAGAGTAAATGATGAAAGAAATGTTAAGCCTATATCAGTACCTGAATTAGTAGGAATGTTTAAGCGTTTGCATAGAAAACATGGTAAACCATTATCTAAAGTAGATGATGATTTTAATGCCGTTGTTAAAGATTTTAATAGTAATATCAATATACCATTTGCTATAAACGTAACTGATGATGATATTGAAATGTATGCAAAAACTGTAATGCGTAAAAAAGATTTTAAAACATCAACCCCTGTAATTGCACTTAATGAAAATGCTTCATATACTAAAGATATTAATTTAATAGAAAAACTAGCTCAATTAACCCAACATATGTTAGATAAAGGTATGAATATAGAACCTTTACCTAATTTAGAATTTGTTAATGGTGATAGTGAAAATGCACGCGAATTTCTCGGTAAGACAGCGTATTATGACCCAAACACACAAACTATAGTATTATATACCGAAGGTAGACATCCTAAAGATATAGCGCGTAGTTACACACATGAGATGATACATCATATTCAAAATTTAGAAGATAGATTAGGTGATATTCAAACTACAAACACACAAGAAGACGATAATTTAAATGATATTGAAGCAGAAGCTAATTTAAAAGGTACAATGACATTTAGAAATTGGACTGATAGTTTAAATGAAGTAATTATAGGTAATAAAATTGAATGTGATAACTGTGGTTGGAGTTGGAAAATAGCAGATGGTGGTGATGATTTATTTGTATGTCATAAATGTGGAAATGATAATAAACCTATGAATGAAAGTGGTTTTGATGATAAATTAGGTAAAGACCCATTTGGTTTAAATCAGTTTGCTAGAGAAATAGCTGAAGGAGTTTTGATACCCGAAGAAGAGGTCGTATCTTCACCCCCTATGGAATATAAAATATACTCAGACATGGATGGTGTGTTAACAGATTTTGACAAATCATTCGAAAAATACTCAAAAGGAATACCACCTAGAGAGTATGAAAAGAAATTTGGTAAAGATGGTTTTTGGAAATTAATTGATGGTGAAGGTAAAGTTGGATTTTGGGTAGGAATGCCTTGGATGGAAGATGCTAAACAGTATTGGGATTATATTAAAGATTATGATGTAGAGTTATTATCTTCTCCTTCTAGATCCGAAACCTCAAGATTAGGTAAAAGATTATGGGTTAGAAATAACATGCCCGGTATTAAATTAACTTTAGCACAAGCTTACAATAAGAAAAATTATGCTGAACCTAATCATATATTAATTGATGATAGAGAATCAAATATAGAACAATGGAAAGAAGCAGGTGGAATAGGCATATTACATACTTCAGCAGCTGACACCATTAATCAACTTAAAGCATTAGGATTATGAGTAAATTAAATACACTAGCTGGAGGATACAAGGGAGGATCACCAAGATCAAGAAGTAATAATACCCCAAAACCTTTTATTGGAGATTTACCAAAACAGGTAGATGTAGAACAATTATCAAATCACATCAAACAATTATATAGTGGAGGTAATTTATCAAAAGAAGGTGTACAAGTTATTATTAAAGAATTAAATAAATTAGTTTTATGAGTAAAGTACAAGGATTAAATAAACAATTTACTGAAAGAGATGTAAATAGAATGCGTAACCTTATCCAAGGAAAACACGGTGAAAAAGTAGGTCAGAGTGTAGGTTATGCTAAACATGATAAAGATTATAAAGAAGGTGATGTTTGGGAAGTAGATGGTAGAAAGTGGACTATTAAAGAAGGTATTAAACAAAATATTACTAAATTAGATAAAGCAAAAAAAGCACACATAATGCCTATTTTTTGTCCTAATTGTGGGTCTAAAATGCATACAGACTTAGATAAACCCTACTATAATATACATAAAAAATGCTTTAATTGTGTTGTTGAGTTTGAACATCATTTAAAAGTAGCAGGTTTATATGAAGCTTATGAATCTAAAATTATCAACTCAGAAATAGATAATTTTGTTAATGAATTTAAAGCTTACATAGAAGCTGAGTTAGTATTATCTAATAAAGGTTTTATTACAGAACAAGGCGATGTTGAAAGTTGGGTAGGAGCTCCTAATAAATCAAGAGTATTAGAAGGATTAAATAAAACTATTGAACATTTAAATAGTCTTAAAAAATAACACATTTTTATATATTTATAACTAAAAATCAATGGATAATTTTAATATTACTAAGTGGAATAGAAATCGCTATTTAAAAGAAAACCAAATAAGTGAGTATGGTGAATATAAATCTCAAGAAGATGATTTGGGGAAAGAATTAGATTCTGAATTTAGAGGCTACAGACCTTTTATTTCATTAGGCACATATGGTGGTGATAGACCTGACACTGATCCTTTAAAAGGTAAGGGTTATGGCTCAATTACATTTAGTGTTAGAGAAGAACTTAGTGATAATGATTGGAATAAGGCTTTAAAATGGGTTAAAAGTAAAGGGTTTGAAATAAAATCAGAATCAAATTGGTATGAAATGGATATTGATGATGATAGAGCATGGTACCCAAAAATAAAATTTGAATTTGACGTAGCTGATTTCCCAATTAAAGAGGGAATGAATAAAGTAGGTATCATGAAACAAATTAAGGATGCTGAAGAAATTTTAGATAGTGGTGAGGCAAATGGTGAACCTTTAACCTCTGAAACCGAAATGTTAGTTCAAAATGAACTTAAAAGATTACTTTCCTTATACAAATCAGTTAATGAAATGGATATTAATGATCCAGTTCTTGTAAAAATGAGAGCAGCTAGAGGTAGAACAGAAAAAGAATTATCAAAACCAGATTTTGGTAAAGAATATGGTGATGCTGTTAAAAAAGCTCGTAGTGGTAATAATAATGATACTAAGCTTAGATTTCTTAAAAAAGAAAGGGAACAATTAATGCGCGATATGGAGCAAGAAGCTGAACCAGAAGGTGGGCCCATTGCTGATGAATATGGTAGTAAATTAAATCGTATTGATAAAGCAATATCTAAATTATCAGGTAGAAAAGAAATGACTTATGACCAAGCAATAGCTGAAGGTAAAAAAATAGGAAAAAATTCATATAAAACTAGAACTTCTATAGTTACTTCACCTGGTAAAACAGAAGATAAAGAAGTAATAATTGACAATATAAGTGATCTTGATAATGTTACTATTAGATGGAGAGGAACTAACCATCATGGTAATAAAACACTTACAAACTTAAAATTTAAACAAGAATCTGAAGGCGATGATGATTTAATGGCAATATCAAATGATGATAAGTGGTTATTTATAGTAGATAGAGATGACGACACAGGGGAGATAGATTGGAATACTTTAATAGTAGATAGCAGAGAATTAGAACAAGATGATGGCAGCTATGCCGTAGATTTTGAAGATAGAATAAATACTAAAGAATCAATAGATGAAAGTGCTTCAACAGAAGAAAAAAGAATTGCCTTACGTGCTGTTAAAAGTATAGCTAAGTATAGGGGTGTTAGTGAAGATGAAGCAAAACGAGATCTTACTAGAGCAATTGAACAGTTAGGTAGTTTAAAAGAAGCAATTAAAGATATTAAAGAAACTACTGAATTAGGAAAAAATTTAACTGAAGAACTTTGTGCTAAAGGTAAAGCATATAGGAAGAAAAGAATGGCAGCTGGTGAAAAATCATCTGCTTACTTAAATGGTCGTGCTGTTAAAGTATGTAAAGGTCAAATGAAAGGATAGTATGAAAGATTTAAAAATAATACAAGAATTTTTTTCTAAACCTATCTATGAAAATGAAATAGATAGTTTAGGTGATGCTTTAGCTGATGAAATAAAAGATACCTTAGAAGATAAAAAAGATGAATTAAAAGAAATAGTTGATCCTATAACAATTTTATCTACAGTATTAGCCAGCACAACATTAATTAACATTATAGCTAAATTCTCAGGTAAAATATTTAAAAAATATAATTTTGGTAAAGGTGAAGAAGCAGCTAAAAAAATCTATGATTTTACTCATAAATTAGAACAAGATTTTAAGGGACCAATTAAACGTGTAGTTTCATTATTTTCTAAAGATCCAAAAACAATAAAATTAGTAACTGATGGTTTATATGCTTTATTAATTTTAAGTTTAGGTGTTAAAGCCGGTAGTGGAGCAGTACAAAGTTTATCAAAAGGTAATATAGCATCAGGAACCATTAGTGGTTTAAAGGCAGCTTTAAAAGGTAAAGATTTAACTACACTAATTAAAGATATAGCAGGAGCAGTAACATGATAACAGAAGAAAGAGTATATGAAATAGTTAAAGAATCCTTACGTGATTGGTTTAAAAAAGAAAATTGGGTAAGAATTAACACATCAGGCAACATTGCTGGTGATTGTGGTACTATGAAAAAAGGTAAAGCTACTACTAGATGTTTACCTAAGAAAAAAGCCCAATCTTTATCAAAATCAGAAAGAAAAGCTACAGTTGCTAAAAAAGTTAGAGGAGATAAAAAAGGAAAACAATTTGTAAAAAATACAAAATCCGCAAAATATCGAAAAGGAACGTATGAGAAATAATTTTTACATATTTATAATAAAATTAATCAACAGAAAAATACAAATATAATGAAAAAATCGGAATTAAAAGAAATCATCAAGAGTCAGTTTTTAGCTGAAGCTGAAGATTCTAAAAAAGGAAACAGCGAAGAACAAAAACGTATGGAGGGTGCTATTCGTGATGATAGAGACCACATAAAAAACCTTGAAAAAGATATTAAAGACAACGAGGAAAAATTAGCTAAACTCAAAAAAGACAAACCTAAAGATGTATCTGAAGAAATGAAAACAGATGATATGGAAGAAGGTAAAAAATATTATGAGGACAAAATGGATGAAGCTGAAGAAGATGATATCAATGTTGATGTAGAAGATAATGAAGATATTAATGTTGACATTGAAGACGAAGTTGATATTGATGATGAGTCTTCTAAATCAGAAATTGAAGTAGATTCAGAATTAGCAGGTGAAGATTCAGACGTAGCAGCTATATTAGGTCTTTTAACAAAGGCACAATCTGAAGCTAAAGCTTTAGGTGATGAAAAACTGATGGATCAAATAGGAAATACAATTACATATTATACTAGAGCACACGTTGTAGCTACTAATGAAGTAGAATTAGAAGAAGTTAAAAAAGAAGATTTAGATGAATCATTATCTAGATTTAAAAAATTAGCAGGATTAATTAAATAAACAATAGTTATTAAATAATAAAATTTATAAAAATGAACACAAAAGAATTATTAGAAGGAATTAAAGAACAAGTATTATTAATTGAAGCAGAACTAGAAAAAACAAGTGCTGCAGCAAAGGGTAGATGTAGATCTGCTGCTAATAAAATTAAAAACTTATCTGCTGATTTCAAAAGAAACCATAAATAGGAATGAACGAGCGTAAACTGTCTAAAGCTGAACTCAAAAAGAGAGAAGATATTATCATGAATATGAAAGGTAACAAACGTGACCTTGTTAAAAAATATGGTAAAGATGCTGAGGCAGTTATGTATGGGCGTGCTACTAATATGGCTAAAAAACAAACAAAAGAAATGAGAGATCCTAATTTAACAGAGTTGATTAAAGATGCATTAAAAAACCCATCAAAAGCAGATTTAAATAAGGATGGAAAACTATCAGATTACGAAGAAAAACGTGGTGCTGCTATTGAAAAAAACATAAAAGAATTAGACTCATCAATTCCGTTGGGAAAAGATTTTACTTATGATTATGAAGATATAGGCCAATTTTATTTAGAAGGTTTTGGTAGACCACACTCATTAAACAATAGTGAATTAGAAGCATTAGGTAAGCAAATTGTTGATAGATTATATGATGGTGATATTGATAAAGCCTATAATGATTTAAAAAATAGAGGCAGAATGAATGAAGTAGAATTACCTACATCAATCATCCAGAAATTTGCTAATGATATTAAAGACCCCCAAGGATTTGCAAAAGCAATGCTTGGGATTTTTAATTCTATACAAGATAAAGAACAAAAAGATTATTCTAAAAATCAAAAATTTGGAAGAGTACTTAGTTATTTAAAAGATATAGCCGATGATGAAGCCAAAGAAATAAATGAAGCACCAGGATCTACATTAGATTTATCCCAAGATGACATGGATAAACTTCATCAAAGTGGTAAATTAGAACTTGATGGTCATAAACTTTTATACAAAGTAAAAGAAGATATTGATTTAGGCCATGAAGACAATGAACCCGGAATGCTTAAAGCAGAGCTTTACCATATTGGTAGTTATGCTATGGAATTATATAAAATGATGGATGATTTAGAAGGTATGGGAGAAATTGATTTCCCTGCTTGGTGGCAATCAAAAATCACAACAGCTAAAAATAATATATCTGGTGCAAAGCATTACCTTGAATTTGAACTTAAAGAACCAAAAATTGACGCTGTAGTTGACGTAGCTACAGACGTAGTAGATGAAGAAATAGGCCAATTAGGCACAGATGGTGATACAGGATTCCAAGCGTCATTATACACACCAAATGAATTAGGTGATGAATCAGTAGGAGGAGAATATGCCTCAGGAGCATTTGAGGAAAGTAAAAAACCAATAGAAGAAGCTATGAATATGAATAAATGGCGTCGTGCCTATAACGGAAAAGCATTTGCTAAAAAAACAGTATATTTAACAGATTATAATAATAATAAAAAAAGATATACTATTTATTTTAAATATAAAGAAACTCCATCTAAGGATGTTGTGTCACTTAAAGAATCACACTATGGAAATCATGAAGGTAGTGGGATGGCGTTTGCAATGTCTAATTTACAAAATAAACCAACATATCAATTTACATCTGATGATAAATTTGAGTGGGATAATGAAGAAGAATTTGATGCTTGGGTAGCAGAAGGATCTAAAGGTTTAGAAAGTTTATTAAGCTTTTTTGTAGGTGGAAGAAATGCTGATGATGCTATTAAATCTTGGTTTGATACAGGTGTTACTGATAAAAGTAAATTAAGAATAGGACCTGCAGAATATTATCCAGATGCAGCTGTAAATGAAAATAAATCATCTAAACATAGTACAATAGCCGAAAAATTAGCTAAAGAATTAAAAGAAGGTTTACCTAAAGGATTTTGGGATAAAAAAATAGATGCTAAAGATGAAGATCAAGATGGCAAAGTAGATGAAGGAACACCAGGCGACCCAGAAAGATTTGTTGGTTCAGGTGGTGATGAAATTGACTCAGATAATATCTCAAATGTAACTAAAGATAATCCTGCACAAGATGCTGAAATAGGATTTGGGTTAGAGGAAGATTATGGTTCTTTAGTAAATAAAATTAAAAAACAAGGTAAATCTAGTAAGGCAGCTAAAGCAATTGCAGGTGCAGTAGCATCATATAAAGCAAAAGGCGGAGGTAAAGGCCCAACAGCAAAACAAAAATAACATGACATCAGCAGAATTAAGGGAAAAGATAAGATTACTTGTCCCAACTGTTGTTGGTAACAAGAAACAAGCAGAAGCAGCTGCTGTGGAATATGATGAATTAACAAAATTTCCAGAGTTAAAAGCTATTATTGTTGACTTGTTAACTCATGAATTTGATTCTTTTTTATCATCAATTGATTGGGTTGCCCCAAAACCATCAACTTTTAGAATAAATTTAAAAAACGATCAAGCTTTTTATTTAACATACTCAAGAACAAGTTGGGTAGCTCAAGTAGAAGGTAAAAGATATTACTTATTAAATCTACCAGAAGAAGAAAGAGCAACAGAAGCTATTGCACGTATTTTAAGATATGGTGTAAAAGCTGACACTGATGCTGTTGAAGGTGGGGAAGATGTAGATGTTGAAGTAGAGGATAACGTTGATATAGACATATAATGGATAATATAACAAAATATTTACATAAAATAGCATATAAATTTCCTAAAGGATATCCTGATATGGGTGATCCTAAGGATAAAGATATGTTATTTGAGTTAATTAAAACTGTAACAGAAGCAGAAGAAGAAGTAGAAATTGATGTTGAAACATCTCAACCTTCTGGAGGATCTGAAACATACAATGATACTATTAGATATGCCATATATGGTAAAGATTATAAAGATAAACCAATTCCAAAACCCAAAAGTAAATACCCTTATAAAAATTCTACATTTAGCATAGCAGTTAGCTCTGAAGATAAAGAATTATTTACCAAATTATACCCTATTAAACCCCCAAAAGTAGGAAAAGAAATAGGTAGTGCTGGTTCTTTAGGTGTGGGGAATGGAGAAATTGCATTATATTGGCTATATCATTTTTCAAACAGTGCTAAAGTAACAGAAGGTAGAGAAAAAGATGACCCGGATTTATACTTTAACAATCAGGGAGTAGAGGTTAAATCTTGGAGTACTAATAAAGGTTTACACGGTTTAGGAAGATTTGGAGCTGATAAAGAAAATCTATCATTACTTTCACTTATATTTGGGTTTAGTGCTCTAGTAAGTGTTTTTGATGGTGAGGGTGAATTGCCAAAAACAGTAAATCCAACTAATTTTAGAGGATTTCAACTTACGGCTGCTATGGAAAAAGTAAAAGAGTTTAAAAACCTTTTAAATAAAAATAGTGATTTAGTAGATGAATATCCTTTATTTAAAAATATTAAATCTAATGTAGATAGAGTATACAATACATTAAATTTAGAAGATTCAGATAGCCCTCAGGATATGGGGAGAAAGATGGCAATACAACTTTTAAAACCAAAATTAGATAGAAAACCAGGAGATGGTAATCATTTAGCTAATGTAAAGGATAATGGGGATATTAAATTCTTTCAAATTAATTTTGACGAGTTAAAAAATAGTGATGAATTAATGAAAGACTTTGAAGTAAAACAAAGTGCAATTAGAATTAATTTTGATAAAATTTGGGGTTAAAAAATAAAATAAAACAATATGTGTAACTGCGGATGTAATACTTGTGATACTAATAAATCAACGTTAATGTTAAATGAAAATTTAGCACCGCGTGCTATATTGTCTGAGGGTTTAAAACACCATATAGACACTAATAAACCGCTTACTGAGCATCTATACCGTGCAGGCTCACGTGCTTATTTTGATTTATTTGCAGAAGCAAGATCTTTATATAGTAGAGGCATTTTAGAGTTTACTAATGAAGATGATTTAGCTTTACTTACAGAAACAAATTTAGGTCATTATGGTCTATTAGAACGAATCTCAACAGTTAGTAAACGTAGAGCAGGAGCAGAATTAAAACAAAAACTTAAAGGAGTACGCTCAGATGGATTTGGTAAATATGATGCTACAGTTTATGGGTTAGATAGTGATGGTAAAAGAGTTGAATTAAAAAGTTTAAACGATTTAAATAAATTCGATAAATTTGAATTAGCTGAAAATAAAAAAGTACCATTAGATTTTCCTATTGAATTAAATGAGCAAATGGATCTTGAAGATGAGTTAGCAAATATGGAATTCGGAATGGATTATGATCAATTAGGTGATAATGAAAAAGAATGGGTTCGTGATGAAATGGATAATATGGAATATGAATCTATTGAAGAAAGAATAATTAATATTTTAGAAGCTAAAAAGAAAAAAGCTAAGAAAAAAGATAATAGACCAATAGGAAAACCAATGCGTTCATCCTCAGGAGGAAAAGCATATAAGGTATATGTTAAAGATCCTAAAACTAAAAAGATTAAAACTGTCAGATTTGGATCTGGTGGTTTAAGAGCTAAAATAAATGACTCAAAAGCACGTGCTGCATTTGCTGCAAGACATAAATGCTCACAGAAAAAAGACAGAACTAAAGCAGGCTATTGGAGCTGTAGATTACCTAGATATGCAAAATTACTCGGACTCAAATCAAGTTTCTCTGGATTCTGGTAAACCCTATATTGACTTAGAAGTTACAGATGATTATATTCTAAGACAATTTAATGAATCAATTGATCCTATAGAATTACTTTGGCATCGTGATGATGAAGACAGAGTAGTTGAAATTATAGGAGAAACTGATTGGGGTTTACAACTTGATAATTCTTTACCATCTTCACTTCAAGAACGTATATTTATAGCTAGACACCAATGGCATAGAGTAATCAAAGGCACTGGGAATTTAAAACTTAAAATATATAAAAATGAACAAATGTAATTGTACAAAATGTAATTGTGGAAAATCTTGTGATTGCCCATGTTGCGATTGTTAAAATAGAATAAAATGAAAGATTTCGATTTAAAAAAATATTTGGCTGAAGGTAAACTAAACGAATTCGTAGGTAAAGAATTAGAAGATAGAAACGAACCTTTATATAATGAATTAGTAGCAGGATCTGGTAAATCAGATACTGTAGAAGGTGAAATGCTAAGAGCTATTAATAGAATAGTTTACCGTTATTATAATGATGGAGATGAATACCATACTGGGTATGGAACTGAAACAGCAGGCCCAGCACATTCTTATTTAGTTAATGCTAATCATCCTCTTAGATCATTAGTAAGTACTCTATTTAAAAATGGTACTAATTATGAGCAGACAATAAAAGATGTTTTAGATGCTATTTTAGATCATATCGAATCAAGACGAGGTAAATATGCTCCTAATAGTGAAGACATGTTTGATTATGAATCTGAATTTGAAGATGACACGTATGAAGAAGAAGATTATGATGATTATGATGAAGATTATGATGATTATTAAGAATAATATATTTATAATTAAAACAATAAAACATGACATATCATATATTTAGTGGATTGTATCTTAACAGTGGTACCTTTGAAAGTAGTAAAGGAATAGGCCTTTGGTGCAATTATAACAGCACCTCCAACCTTTACACTACAGACCCCCTTCTATCTTTTGTTATAGACACACCAACTTATCCACAAATTCCTGGAGGAATAAACCTAGATGGTGAATTGTGTGGATCAGCACCTATAACTGTTGCAAATGGTCAAGATTTTGGCCCAGCCAATGGACTTCCAACTTTTGCTACTTTCCCCTTAAATAAGGATAGATTTGCATTAGGAGCAGTTGATCTACCAGAATATGTTTCTACTGGAGGAACTTTAAGTCCTACAGATTGGAATGATAATTTTGCCCAAATTGGTTTTAGAGGAAATGGTAGTAATACAACCGTATCCAAACTACCAGGACAAGTTACTCCAAGTACAGATTTTTACAATGTTATAGTTGCTGCAAATGAACCTTTAGGGGTTACAACAGCTGATTCTGGTGGTAGAGTACATTGGGATGTT
>Ga0209634_1000286_pt1 | contig 38636 bp, 29 predicted proteins | sample LinPmetageLP40_FD_184043 | JGI IMG/M metagenome (GOLD analysis project Ga0209634, IMG submission 184043) | Marine viral communities from the Pacific Ocean - LP-40 (SPAdes) (version 2) | ecosystem: Environmental > Aquatic > Marine > Oceanic | place: Pacific Ocean | collected 2010-08-26 | reverse complement strand
CCCAGCGCGTCCGGCCGGACGCGCTGGGCGTGCGCGGCATTGCCCGCGATCTGGCGGCGCGGGGCCTGGGTGTGTTGAAGCCATTGGAGACGCCCAAGATCGACGCCGGGTTCGATTGCCCGGTCGATGTGACCATCGACGACGATACCCGCGACGGATGCCCGGTTTTTGCCTTGCGCCTGATCCGGGGCGTCCGGAACGGGCCGTCGCCCGAGTGGTTGCAGGATCAGTTGCGGGCCATCGGGTTGCGGCCGATCAGCTTCCTCGTGGATGTGACGAACTGGTTTACCTATGACCTGAACCGGCCTTTGCACGTATTCGATGCCGATATCGTCAAGGGCGACCTGCGTGTGCATCGTGCCGCCGGGGGCGAGACGATCACGGCGCTGGACGACAAGGACTATACGCTGCCTGCGGGCGCGATGGTGATTTCGGATGACACGGGCGTCGAAAGCATCGCCGGGATCATGGGGGGCGCACATTCGGGCGTGACCGGGGCGACGGTGAACGTGCTGGTCGAAAGCGCCTATTGGGACCCGGTACAGATCGCGTTGACGGGCCGGGCGCTGAAGATCAATTCGGACGCGCGGTATCGGTTCGAGCGGGGCGTCGACCCGGCGTTCACGCCCGAGGGGCTGGACTTCGCGACGCGGATGATTCTGGACAACGCGGGGGGCGAGGCGTCGGAAATGGTCGTCGCGGGCGCGGTGCCGGATGTGGACCGGGCCTATAAGCTGGACACGGCGCGGATCGAGAGCCTTGTCGGCATGTCGATCCCCGGCGACGAGCAGCGCGCGTCGCTGACCGCGCTCGGTTTCCGGCTGGACGGCGACATGGCGCATGTGCCGTCGTGGCGACCGGATGTTCAGGGCGAGGCCGATCTGGTCGAGGAGGTCGCGCGGATCGCGTCGCTGACCAGGCTGGAGGGACGTCCGATGATGCGCGCGCCCGGCATCCTGCGGCCCGTTCTGACGGTCGCGCAGCAACGCGAACGGATGGCGCGGCGGACGGCGGCGTCGCTTGGGTATAATGAATGCGTGACCTATTCGTTCATCGATCAGGCGTCGGCTGCGCTGTTCGGGGGGGGCTCTGACGCGACGCGGCTGGACAACCCGATCAGCAGCGACATGAGCCACATGCGGCCCGCTTTGCTGCCCGGTCTGTTGCAGGCGGCGGCGCGCAATCAGGCGCGCGGCATCGCCGACACGGCGTTGTTCGAGCTGGGCACGGCGTTTCATGGCGGCGCACCGGGGGAGCAGCATCAGATGATTTCGGGTCTTCTGATCGGGCATACCGGGCCGAAGTCGGTGCATGGCGACCGCCGACCCGTCGATGTCTTCGATGCCAAGGCGGATGCCGAGGCGGTGCTGTCGGCCATCGGTGCGCCCGCACGCGCGCAGATCCTGCGCGGCACGGCAGAGTGGTGGCATCCGGGGCGGTCGGGGCGCATCTGTCTGGGGCCGAAGAAGACGCTGGCGGTGTTCGGCGAAATCCACCCGAAGGTGCTCAGGGCGATGGACGTGAAAGGTCCGGCGGTGGGCTTCACCATCTGGCCGGGCGAGGTGCCGATGCCCAAGGCCGGCGGCACGGCCCGCGCGCCGCTGGTGCTGTCGGATTTGCAGGCGGTGGAGCGGGACTTTGCCTTCGTCGTGGATGCACAGGTCGAGGTTCAGGCGCTGGTGAACGCGGCGCAGGGGGCTGACAAGGCGCTGATCTCGGACGTGCGCGTGTTCGACGAATTCGTCGGCGGCAGTCTGGGCGAGGGGCGCAAGTCACTGGCCCTGACGGTGCGCCTGCAACCGACCGATGCGACCCTGACCGACAAGGAGATCGAAGCGGTCAGCGCGAAGATCGTGGAGAAGGTCGCGAAGGCCACGGGCGGCGAATTGAGGGGATGAGCAGGTTACGGGGAGCCGCCCCCGGACCCCCCGAGTATTTCAAGCGAAGAAAGAGGGCCGCCTGAATCGGGCGGTCCCTTTGACCGGGCCGCGTTGTTTCCCGATGCAGGCCTCGTTCATACCTGGGTGGGGGAGGCGTTTTTTGCCGTCCTGACCCCAGGCTTGCAAAATGGCCATACGATGTTGAACGGCAGTAATGCGGGACAATGCTGCCGTTGCCCAAGTGGTGCCCAACGGCAGAACCTTAAAGTAACCGGGTCGCCATGCCGCCGTCTACTGCCAGCGGGGATCCTGTTACGAAGCTTGATCGGTCGGACAGCAAGAATAAGGCTGCTTGCGCAATTTCCTTCGGTTCAGCCATGCGTTTCATGGGATGCAAACCAGCAATGAATTCGTGCGTTGCCGGATCGTCACCCGCCATATCAGTTTTGGTGCCACCCGGCAAAATCGTGTTGATGCGAATACCTTGCGCCGCGTGATCGGAAGCCAAAGACTGTACCAGTCCGATCAACCCTGCCTTGGATGCTGCATAGGCTCCCATGCCGGGCATACCACCATTGCTGAAGCCGACAAATGTACCGGTAAACACCATCGACCCACCGCCCCGTTTCTCCATCGCCGGGAGCTGAGCTTTCGCCGCAAAGAATGCGCTAGAGAGGTTGGTTGCAAGGACAGACTGCCAATTCTCCGTTTCCATCTCAGGAATTGGCCCCACGTCGCCCATAATTCCTGCGTTGTTGAAGGCTCCATCAACTCCGCCAAAACGCTGTTCAGCCAGGTCAACAAGTGCCATGGCATAGGCATCATCCTGCACGTCCCCAGCGAGGCAGACTGCCTTCCCGTTGCTTTGCGCGATTTGCCCAACCAGAGTGTTCAATTCGGTTTCGCGTCGAGCACCAAGCGCAACATTGGCCCCTTCTGCTGCAAACAACAGTGCTGCTGCAGCACCAATTCCACTGCTCGCCCCGGTGATAATTATTGTTTTGTCCTTGAGTTCCATGGTCATGCCTTTCAATAACTGCATGCCAATCACCTAGAGAATGTGAAGAGGGCGTAGCGACCCGATTCTTGCGCTTGTTGAACTCGCAGATTCGAAACAGCAAGAAACGGGTCAGATGAATGCATCAATCGGAAGCTGCCGTTCATACGTCATGCAGCATTCTTTACTCAGGGTTCAGACCGGACCTTGCGCACACCTGACGACGGGATCGCGCGTCGCCGCCGGGCGCCCGACGCGCGGACGCTTGAGAGCGTTCATTGGCCTCAGATGATCTCGTCTTCGTCAAACAGCGGGTCGTCGGCCATCTGCGTCGTGACATCATCCATTGTCGTCTCGGCCCGCGACAAGGAGGCGACGCGCCCCAGGTGGAAGACGGCGTCGCCTTCGTTGACCACGGGCATGACGGCACGGCCGACGATGATGCCGTCGAAGGGGGCGGTGATCTCCTGCTCCTCCTCGCCGAAGGGGTCGGAGACGGCGGCGAGGACGGCGCCTTTTTCCACCACGTCGCCGTCGGCCCGGAACGTCCGGAGCAGCCCGCCCGAGGGCGCGCGCAGCCATTTGGACGAGGTGCAGACCTGCGGCGTGCCCTGCGCCGCCGCGATGCCCCGTCCGCCGATCATGCCGCGATAGCGCAGGATGCGCAGGATGCCCGCGACACCCACGCGGACGCAGTGTTCGTCAAAGCGCAACCCCTCGCCCGCTTCATACAGCAGGATATCCTTGCCCATCGCCTTTGCGGTGCCGCGCAGGGACCCGTCGCGCAGGGGCGATTGCAGGATGACCGGCGCGCCGAAGACATGCGCCAGATCCATGGTCACCGGATTGTCTGGTGAAATGCGGATCTGCGGCAGGTTGGTGCGATGGACAGCCGCCGAGTGCAGGTCGATGCCGAAGTCCGACCGCGCGACGATCTCGGTCAGGAACAGATGCGCCAGACGCGAGGCGAGCGAGCCTGCGGGACTGCCGGGGAAGCTGCGGTTCAGGTCGCGGCGGTCGGGCAGATAGCGCGAGTGGTTCATGAAACCGAAAGCATTGACGATGGGAATGACGATCAGCGTGCCCTTGACGGCCTTGCGTGCCGTCGCACGCAACAGGCGGCGCACGATTTCCACCCCGATAACCTCGTCGCCGTGGATACCCGCGCTGACGAAGACGACCGGTCCGTCGGACTTGCCGTGAATGACATGGACCGACATCGAAACCGGCGTGTGGTCCGACAGGTGGCTGACGGGCAGGTCGATCGTGGCGCGCCCGCCCGGTGCGACGGAGTGTTCGCCGATGGCGAAAGGCGCGCGCGGCATGTCAGCCCTTGCCCCTGGTCTTGGTGGCACCGGGTTTCGCGACCTTTTCCAGATGTTCGATGATCTTGCCCGCGATATCGATGCCGGTGGCATTTTCGACGCCTTCGAGGCCGGGAGAGGAATTGACCTCCATCACGACCGCGCCGTGGTTGGCGCGCAGCATGTCGACGCCGCAGACCTGCAGCCCCATGGACTTGGCCGAGCGGATCGCGGTTGAGCGTTCCTCGGGCGTCAGCTTGATGACGGCGGCCGACCCGCCACGGTGCAGGTTGGAGCGGAATTCGCCTTCGGCACCGGTCCGCTTCATCGCCGCGATGACCTTGCCGCCGACGACGAGGGCGCGGATGTCGGTGCCGCCCGCTTCCTTGATGAACTCCTGGATCAGGATGTTGGTATTGGTGGCGCGGAACGCCTCGATCACGGATTTGGCGGAGCGGTCGGTGTCGGCCAGAACGACGCCGAGGCCTTGGGTGCCTTCCAGCAGCTTGATGACCAGTGGCGCCCCGCCGGCAAGGGCCAGCACCTCCTCGGTCTGTTTCGGGTCGTGGGCGAAGGTCGTCACCGGAAGGCCGATGCCATCCCGCGCCAGTAGCTGCATCGAGCGGAGCTTGTCGCGCGAGCGCCCGATGGCGACGGATTCGTTGAGGGGATAGACGCCCATCATCTCGAACTGGCGCAGAACGGCGAGACCGTAGAACGTGATCGACGCGCCGATCCGCGGGATAACGGCGTCGAAGCCTTCGAGTTTCTCGCCGTTGTAATAGATTTCGGGGCGGCGGCTGGCGATGTTCATGTAGCAGCGCAGCGTGTTGATGATGTGCAATTCGTGGCCGCGCTTCTCGGCGGCTTCCTTCAGGCGCTGGTGGGAATAGAGATTGGCGTTGCGGGCCATCATGGCGATTTTCATTGGACTGCCTTTCCGCGCCGCTGGGGTGCAAGGGTTGGGTCTGTCTTCAATCGGGTCCGGCGGGTGTGCACGGCCACATTATGGGCATTCAGCGCGGTGCGTCCGACGATCAGTGCGCTGCGCATGTTGGACCGGTCGGTCAGAGACAGGTCGATCCGCCAGGTGTGACCCGCGATCAGAAGGTCGGTGCGGATGACATAGCGGGTTTCGGGCACGCCGCTGGTATTCTTGATATCGCGCGTGTCGTGAATCGGGTGTTCCAGCGTTGCGCCGATTTTCGCACGGGCATGGCGCACGCGAAACCGGACCCAGGGCTGGCCGTCGCGCTCGAAAGGTTCGATCCGGTCGGCATGAAGCGCAGAAGTCCGTGCGCCGGTGTCGATCTTGGCCGCGATGTCGGGCAGACCGAGTTTCGGCAGACCGACCCTCTCCATCCAGCCGACAACAATCAGTTCTTTTGGCTTGGACACCGCCATCCCCTTGATCGGACTATGTGTCCATAGCGGCTACATCTATCCGAGTAACGGGCAAAGGAAAGCAGCATGTGCAGGGCGGCGTCGGCGCGTCAGCCATATTCCCGTTTGTCGTCAATGACTTTCCCGTCGTTCGGCAGCGTGTCGACGCGGCTGATGCGGCCCTTCAGCTTCAGGGTCTGGGCCACGCTTTCGCCCCATGCGCGCGGGTCCCCGTCATCGGCTTCGATGGCGATATCCATCGCATCCATCTCGCCCTCGCGGGTAACGGTGACGCGGGCGGCGCGGATCTCGGGATGGCGGGCCACCAACTCGGCGACCTGTTCGGGGCGAACGAACATGCCCTTGATCTTGGCGGTCTGATCGGCGCGGCCCATCCAGCCCTTGATGCGAACATTCGTGCGCCCGCAGGGGGAGGTGCCGTCCATCATCGCGCTCAGATCGCCGGTGGCGAAGCGGATCAGCGGATAGTCGGGGTTCAGCGTGGTGACGACGACTTCGCCGACCTCGCCGGGCACGACGGGATCGCCGGTGCCGGGGCGAACAATTTCGAGGATGACGCCTTCATCGACGATCATGCCGTCCATGGCATGGCTTTCATAGGCGATATTGCCCAGATCGGCGGTGGCATAGCATTGCAGGCAGGCGATGCCCCGGTCGGCATATTCCTGTCGGAGCGACGGGAACAGCGCCCCTCCGCCGACCGCGGCGCGCGTGAAGGCGAGCGTCTCGCCCATCTCATCCGCCCGGTCGAGGATCACCTTCAGGTAGTCCGGCGTGCCCGCATAGGCGGTGCAGCCGATGTCCTTCGCGGCCCTGACCTGAAGGTCGGTCTGGCCGGTGCCGGCGGGCAGGACCCGCGCCCCAACGGCGCGCGCGCCGCTTTCGAAGATCATTCCGGCGGGGGTCAGATGATAGCCGAAGCAGTTCTGCACGGTGTCGGAGGGTCCGATGCCGCAGGCGTGCAGGAAACGGCCCATGCGCCACCAGTCGTGGGTGATGCCGCCGGGTTCGTAGATCGGGCCGGGCGACTGGAACACATGCGCCACGTCGCCGACGTGCAGACCGCCGAACGGGGGCTGTCTGGCCTGCCATCCGGACAATTGCGCTTTGCGCAGGACGGGCAGTCTGGACAGGTCCGACAGGTCCCGGATATCCATATCCGACAGGTGGCTTCCGGGTATCCTTGCCACCCGGTCCAACTGTGTCCTCAAGGCGTTCAGCTGGGCCGCGTGTCGCGCGTCCGTCGAACGGGTTTCCAGATCGTCGTAATGGCTCATTCCACCCCCCAATACCGCAATGCTCCGTCGAAGCTGGGCGCGTGAAAGCACGGCACGCCCGCCGCTTCGATCGCCGCGAAGGCGGCCGCATCGTCGGCACCTACGCCCGGTGCCGGTTCGCGCAATGCTACGCCGCGGATGCGATCCGGATGGCGGGCGATCACATCGCGGTAGACGATGGCGTCCTGTTGTCCGGAATCGCCCATCAGATAGGCGGGAAGGTCCGGGTTCACAGCCAGCAAGGTGTCGATCGCCGCGCCCTTGTGCGTCAGGTGGCTTGCGCCGACACCCTCGTCCGTCAGGCCCAGGTCGCGCAGGAACATCGGACCCTTGGGCACGCCTTCGCGCGCGAACAGCCTGTCGAGAAAATCATGCAGGTTCCAGGGGCTGGATGAGACGTAGAACACCGGGTTGCGCCCCCCATCGACCAGAGTGGTCATCAGCGCGAGGGCGTCATCATGCACCTGTCGCGTCAGGGCGGAACCGGTGAAGGTCGTCCAGAGGTTCCGGGCCAGTGAATGCGCGCCGGTCTGGATCATCGTGTCGTCGATATCCGAGAGGATCATGTAGTCGGCGTCGGGTGCGGGAATGCGGGCGGGAAACAGGACCGGGGGCTGGCCCGCGATGGCCAGCGGCACGTTGACCCATCCGGGGGCGAAGTCGCCCTGCACGATCAGCCGGACATAACCTTCGGCATCCGATGTCGCGGTGACGTCGGCGCCGGTGACGGGGACGTCAGCCACTTCGTCGGTGACGAACAGGTTCACCATCTGGCGCAGGTTGGTCCACCTGGATTGCTCCGCATCCGGCTCGCTCCGCCGCAGATGGCTCAGAACCCGACCGCGCAGCACGACGCCTTCGGGCGTGGCATAGCCGAGATAGGGTTCGAGGACAGGTTCGGAATCGTCGCGGTCGCCGATCCGCTCAAGTCCGGATTCGACAAGACGGGCCGCGCGTCGGGCAAGCGGTTTCAGCAAGTGGACCTCCGATATGTTCCGAAGGTCAACGGCTTGCGGCGGCAGAAGGGTCCAATGCAATCTTGCGTCATGCCGCCCTCAGCGGGTAAGCCGCGAGCGGTTCATAGTTCGGGCCCCGTGGTGTCAAAACGGACGACCAGAGCATGGCACCCGTCACAGGGGCCTGCGGCATGGACGGCACGCCGAGGCGGGATATCGTCGCGGGCAGGTCGGACGTCTCGGACGGAGCCGAACTGGGAAAGCGCACCAGCGTCACATGCGGGCGGAAGCGTTCGCGCGGCAGGTCGATTCCGGCGCTGCGGGCGGCATTGCGGACGGTCTCGCGCAGGGCGGTCAGATCGGCACCGGGCGTCAGGTCCAGCACGACCGCACGCGGTTTGCGCGCGCCCAGCGCGGCAAAGGCCAACGGGCGCAGGGTTGCGGCAGCCAGCCGCTTGGCCGACAGAGCATCGCTCAGCGCCTCCAGCCGTTGCTCGGGCTGGTCGTCCAGAAAGGCCAGTGTCACGTGCAGATCGTCGGGCGCGACCCGGTTGCCGCCGCGCACCCGGCCCTGCGCGGTGACGAGTGGCCCGATCCATTCGGTGGGCACCGAGAGGCCGACGAAAGCCCTCATGACAGCCACCGTTTGCGACGGCGGTAGGAGCGCACATCGCGGAAACTTTTGCGCCCCTCGTCCGACATGCCGAGGTAGAATTCCTTGACGTCCGGGTTCTCGCGCAGGTCTGCCGCAGGGCCGTCCATGACAATGCGGCCCGATTCCAGAATATAGCCGTAATGCGCGAACCGCAGCGCGACATTGGTGTTCTGTTCGGCCAGCAGAAAAGTCACGCCCTGTTCTTCGTTCAGGCGTTTTACGATGCCGAAGATCTGTTCCACCAGCTGCGGGGCAAGGCCCATCGACGGCTCGTCCAGCAGGATCATTTCGGGGCGTGCCATCATGGCGCGGCCGATGGCGCACATCTGCTGCTCGCCGCCCGAGGTATAGCCGGCCTGCGATTTGCGGCGTTCGCGCAGACGGGGGAAATAGTCGTAGACCATGTCCAAGTCGTCGGCGGTCGCCTTGCCGCCATCGCGCCGGGTGTAAGCCCCGGTCAGCAGATTTTCCTCGATCGTCAGATGCTCGAAGCAATGGCGGCCCTCCATCACCTGAATGACGCCCCGCTCGACCAGATCGGCGGGCGACAGACCCTGGATGCGGTCGCCCTTGTAGAGGATCGAGCCCTTGGTGACGTCGCCGCGTTCGGACCGCAGAAGGTTGGATATCGCCTTGAGCGTCGTTGTCTTGCCCGCGCCGTTGCCGCCCAGAAGCGCGGTGATGCCGCCCTTGGGAACAGAAAGCGACACGCCCTTCAGCACGAGGATCACGTGGTTGTAGATCACCTCGATATTGTTGACCTCCAGCAGCGCGTTTTCGGCGGCCGGTTCGGTTGCCGGGTCGGGTTTTGCATCGAGTCGGGTATCGGGCATCAAAGGTCTCCCTCGCGTCATTGCCGGGGCCCGAACGGGGTCTGGGGAACAAGGCGATGGTTTCAGTCCAGGCCCCGGCCCGATGCGAACACCGGGCCGGGACAGGTCACATTACTGGCAGGCCAGGTCGACGTTGTTTTCCGCGGCATAGGCGGCGGAGTCTTCGGCAATCAGCGGGTCGATCACCGATGCGTCGGATTCGATCCAGTCGGTGATGATCTTCCATTCCTTGGCCGATGCATCCCATTGCTGCACCTTGCCCTGACCCGATCCGCCGTGGTCCTGGCAGGACACCGTGAACGCGGGACCGAAGTTCGGCATGCCCAGGCTTTCCATCAGCGCCTCGTCGATGACCAGCGCCTCCATCCCGTCGCGCATCATGGCGGGAGTAATGTTCGGTTCGCCATGGATTTCCTGCGCTTTCTTCACCGCCTCGGCGGCCAGCATCGCGGCGTAGAAGCCCCGGTTGTACAGGACCGTTCCGACCTGATCGCCGTTGCCCGCCGCCTTGCCCGCGCCGGTCACATATTGCTCCAGATCGGCGAAGATCGGAAAATCTGTGCCGACATTGTGCATCGCCAGCGCCTTGTAGCCATCGGCGGCGTCGCCCACCGGCAGCACGTCGTTTTCGGACCCGGCCCACCAGTTGCCGATGAACTGATCCATCGGATAACGGATGTTCGCGGCTTCCTGGATGGCGACCTGGTTCATGACGCCCCAGCCCCACATGATGACGTAATCGGGCTGTTCGCGACGGATTTGCAGCCACTGGGACTTCTGCTCCTGACCGGGGTGGTCGACGGGCAGTTCGGTCAGTTCGAACCCATGTTTGGCCGAGAGCTCCTGCAACGTCCGGATCGGCTCCTTGCCATAGGCGGAGTTGTGGTAGAGCAGCGCGATCTTCTTGCCTTCCAGGCTGCCATCATTTTCGGACAACAGGTAGTTGATCGCGATCGACGCGCCGTCCCAGTAGTTGGCCGGATAGTTGAAGATGTTGTTGAACACTTCGCCGTTCGCGGCCGAGGTGCGGCCATATCCCATCGTGTGCATCGGGATGCCGTCGGCGGCGGTCTTGGGGATCAGCTGATAGGTGATGCCGGTCGACAGCGGCTGATAGACAAGCGCGCCTTCGCCCTTGGTCGACTCGTAGCATTCCACACCTTTTTCGGTGTTGTACCCGGTTTCGCATTCGATGACTCGCGTCGGCACGCCGCCGATGCCACCATCACGTTCGTTCAGCAAAGTGAAGTAGTCGGCATAGCCATCCGCGAACGGGATGCCGCCCGCCGCATAGGGGCCGGTGCGATAGCTGAGCGACGGAAACACGAGTTGCGCCATCACCGGGGTCGCGGCCATCATGGCCGCAACGGTCAAAGTCAAAAGTTTCATCGGTGTATCCTCCCTAAGGTTCCGATATTCATGGGCAGGATCTAGCCCGCCTTCTCAATGACCCGGCCCGTCAATGCGGGAAGGGCCACAATCTCAGTTTTTCCTTCGTCACGCGCCATATCTGTGCCAGCCCGTGCGGCTCCACGATCAGGAAGAACACGATCAGCGCGCCGACGATCACCAGATTCAGATGTGCCACGATGTCGGTGGGCCAGCCCAGCAGATCGACGCCCACCAGCTTGAGCACCACGGGAAGCAGCACGAGAAACGCGGCGCCCGCGAAACTGCCGAAAATGGAACCCAGCCCGCCGATGATGACCATGAACAGCACGAGGAACGATTTCTGGATGCCGAAAGCCTCACCCACCTCGACAGCACCCAGATAGATCGTGAAGAACAGCGCGCCCGAAACGCCGATGAAGAACGACGACACCGCGAAGGCCGACAGTTTGGCGCGGAGCGGGTTCACCCCGATAATCTCGGCGGCGATGTCCATGTCGCGGATCGCCATCCATTTGCGCCCCATCGTGCCGCGCGTCAGATTGCGCGCGACCCATGCAAGGACGATCACGAATACCAGGGAGAAGGCATATTGCGCCCAGGCCTCGGTGTTCGGTCCGGTGACGGTAATGCCGAAGACGCTGCGCTCCGGCGCGCTGATCTGTCCGGAGGCGGAGTAGTTGTAGAACCACGGCACCTTGTTGAAGAGCCAGACGAGGAAGAACTGCGCGGCCAGCGTGGCGACGGCGAGGTAGAACCCCTTGATCCGCAGGGACGGCAGGCCGAACAGCGCGCCGACGGCGGCAGTGACGAGGCCCGACAGCAGCGTGACGGTGAACATGTCCATCCACGGAAACGCGGTCATGAATTTGTAGGACGCATAGGCCCCGACGGCCATGAACCCGCCGGTCCCCAGCGACACCTGCCCGCAGTAACCGACCAAGATGTTCAGGCCGAGCGCGGCGATGGCATAGATCAGGAACGGCACCAGCAGCGAACTGGCCCAGTAATCGTTGACCAGAAAGGGGACGACGAAGATGGCAAACGCCAGAATGACCCAGTAACCCCAACGGTCGAACTTGATCGGGAAGGTCTGATTGTCGGCGGGGTAGGAGGTTTTGAAGTCTCCGGCTTCACGGTAGAGCATGGCATCCCCCATCGATGGGCGTCACCCATTCTGCAATTGTCGTTTTGTCCGTCGTGTCGATAGGACCCACCGCCTCAAACCCTCTCAATGATCTTCTCCCCGAACAGGCCCTGCGGACGGAACACCAGGAAAACCAGCGCCAGCACATAGGCGAACCAGTTCTCGGTCGCGCCGCCGAGGTAGGGGGCGCCGATCAGGAACTCGAACAGCTTCTCGCCGACCCCGATGATCAACCCGCCGACGATGGCGCCGGGGATCGACGTGAACCCGCCCAGCATCAGCACCGGCAGGGCCTTCAGCGCGATCAGCGACAGCGAGAACTGCACGCCGGATTTCGCGCCCCACATGATGCCAGCGACCAGTGCCACGAAGCCCGCGATGGACCAGACCAGCACCCAGATGAAGTTTAGCGAAATGCCCACGCTGAGTGCGGCCTGGTGATCGTCGGCCACCGCCCGCAAGGCGCGGCCCTGCTTGGTGTATTGGCTGAACAGAACCAGACCCACGACCAGCAGCGCCGCGATGATCGTTGCCACGATGTCCAGATTGTCGATGAAGAAGCCGTAGCCGAAGGCCTCGAACGTGGTCTGGTCGATCCAGTCGTTGATGCCCTGCGGCAGGCCGACGTCCAGCTTCTTGATTTCGGACCCCCACATCAGGTCGGCGACGCCTTCGAGGAAATACGCGAGGCCAATGGTCGCCATGAACAGGATGATCGGCTCCTGGTTCACGAGGTGCGAAAAGATGTAGCGGTTCACCAGCCACGCGAAACCCGCCATCACCACAACGGTCAGCAGGATCGCCAGCAGGGCCGGGGCCTGCCATCCGAAATACTGGATATCGGTGCCGAAGATCGCGTTGATCAGATAGCTGAACGGAACCTGTCCGTTCTGGATGCCCACCAGCGTCATCGCGGCAAACAGAGCCATGACGCCCTGAGCGTAGTTGAAGATACCGGACGCCTTGAAGATCAGCACGAATCCGAGGGCGACGAGCGCATACATGACGCCCGCCATCAGGCCGTTCAGGGCGACTTCCATTCCGAAGAGCAGTTGGTCGGGCATGGTTTTCCTCAGCTTTCCAGATCGGGATCAGATGCAAGAAACAGGGCGCGGAGTTTGCCGCCGCGCGCGGCACATCGCTCAGTCATGCGCGACCCCCAGATAGGCGTCGATCACGGCCTGATTGTTGCGCACTTCGTCGGGCGTGCCGTCACCGATCTTGCGGCCGTAGTCCATCACGACCACGCGGTCCGACAGATCCATGACGACGCCCATGTCATGTTCGATCAGGGCAATCGTGGTGCCGAACTCGTCATTCACGTCGAGGATGAAACGGGACATGTCCTCCTTCTCCTCGACGTTCATGCCGGCCATCGGTTCGTCCAGCAGCAGCAGGCTGGGTTCGGCGGCCAGCGCGCGGGCCAGTTCGACGCGCTTCTTGAGGCCGTAGGGCAGGCGACCCACGGGCGTCTTGCGGATGGCCTGAATTTCGAGGAAGTCGATGACCCTTTCAACCGCCGCCCGGTTCTCGGTTTCTTCCTTCGCCGCGCGACCCCACCAGATTGCCTGACTCAGCATGTTGGTCTTCATGTGGCCCAGCCGTCCGGTCATGACGTTGTCCAGAACCGACATGCCCTCGAAGAGAGCGATGTTCTGGAATGTCCGCGCGATGCCCTGCTGCGCGACCTCGTAAGGCTTCATCTTCGGACGCAGCTTGCCGCGATACCAGACCTCGCCTTCCTGCGGGACGTAGAAGCCCGAGATGACATTGAGCATCGACGATTTGCCCGCCCCGTTCGGCCCGATGATCGCCCGAATTTCCCCTTCGCGGATGTCAAAGGAGATATCCTTGATCGCCTCCACTCCGCCGAAGCGCAGCGTGATGTTGCGCAGGTCCATGACGGTGGCACCGATGGTGCGCCCGTCGGGGGTGGTGAAGGTGTCGGTGTCTAGCATCAGGCCGTTCCCTCGATAGGCGCAGAATTCTTGTGCATGGCCTGGGCTAAAAACATCGTATCAATGGGAGGCTTCATTTCTGATGGAGCATCAATCCCATGGCACAACCCTATCAGACCGACCTTTTTCTGGAGGGGTTGTTCGCCGCGCTTCTTCGCCAAGACCATTCGACCGACGAGGCTTTCCGCATTGTGATCGAGAATCCAGCCTTGCCCAATCTCTCTCGAACAATTCGACAAGTTCGGTTGCAGCGGCATCTCTTGTGAAGTTCCTTTCACTCCGCCGCCTCCAACGCCTTGCCCGTCACAGGCACGACCGCCGCGTCGCACATCTTCACGGTCGCCTTGATCTTGCCCTTGCGACCGTCCTCGTAGGTCACGTCGGTCTCGGTGTAGACCTCGCCCACATCACCATAGAGGCCGTCGATCAGGTCGGCGTATTTCTCCTCGATGATCCTGCGGCGAACCTTCTGGGTGCGCGTCATCTCGTCGTCGTCGGCATCGAGCTGCTTGTGCAGGACCAGGAAGCGGTGGATCTGACAGCCCGCCAGCATGTCGTCCTGGGCCACCGATTTGTTCACCGCCTCGACGTGGGCGGTGATCGTGGCCAGCACGCGGGAATGCTGCGCCAGTTCCTGATAGGAGGCATAGGCGATGTTGTTGCGCTCCGCCCAGTTGCCGACGGCGGTCAGGTCGATGTTGATGAAGGCGACGCAGCGGTCGCGGGTGTTGCCGAAGACCACCGCCTCGTAGATGTCGGGATAGAACTTCAGCTTGTTCTCGACGAATTTGGGCGCGAACAGCGCGCCGTCCGCCATCTTGCCGACATCCTTGGCGCGGTCGATGATCCGCAGGTGGCCGGTGTCCGGTTCGATGAAGCCCGCATCGCCGGTCGCGACCCAGCCTTCGGCGTCCTTGGTGGAGGCGGTGCTTTCGGGGTTGTTGTAGTATTCGACGAAGCTGCCCGGCGAGCGGTAGAAGACCTCGCCGCTTTCCGCGATCTTCAACTCGACGCCGGGTGTCGGCGTGCCGACCGTGTCGGAGCGGACTTCGTGGTCCTTCTGCTGGGTGATGAACACGCTCGCTTCGGTCTGGCCGTAAAGCTGTTTCAGATTGATCCCGATCGAGCGATAGAAATCGAACAGTTCCGGCCCGATCGCTTCGCCTGCGGTATAGCCGACACGCACCCGGCTCAGACCCAGCGTGTTCTTCAGCGGCCCGAACACCAGCAATTCACCCAGACGATATTTCAGCCGGTCGAACAGGCCGACGTATTCGCCGTCCAACAGGCGGGGACCGATCGGTCTGGCGTGGGTCATGAAGTGGTCGAACATCGCTTTCTTGATGCGCGATGCGTCCTCCATCCGGATCATCACGTTGGTCAGCTGCGTTTCGAATACGCGGGGCGGGGCGAAGTAATAGGTCGGGCCGATTTCGCGCAGGTCCTGCATCGTGGTGTCGGCGCTCTCGGGGCAGTTGACGCAGAACCCGGTGACCATCGCCTGCCCGATGGAAAAGATGAAATCCCCGACCCAGGCCATTGGCAGATAGGCCAGCACGTCGTCGGTCTGGCGCAGGTGGTCAAACCCGCTGGAGGCGAGGGCGGTCGACACGATATTGTCGTGGCTCAGCACCACCCCCTTGGGTTTGCCCGTCGTGCCGGAGGTATAGAGCATCACGCAGGTCGTGGCGCCGGTCTGCTGTGCCCGGCGACGGTCCATTTCGGCGCGGTCGGCAGTGCGCCCGGCGTCGCGCAGGGTGGCGATGGACGACATGACGCTGTGGTCGTATTTCCGCAATCCGCGACCGTCCAGATACAGGATGTGGCGCAGCCCCTCGATCCGGTCGCGGACCTCTTCGACCTTGTCGACCTGCTCCTGATCGGCGGCGATGACGAACTTGGCGCTGCAATGACCCAGCACATAGGCGATCTCCTCGCCCACTGCGTCCTGATAGAGCGGCACCGGGATCGCCCCGGCGCATTGCACGGCGACCATCGACATATAAAGCTGCGGACGATTGCGTCCGATGACGGCGACATGCTCGCCGATCTCCAGGCCGAGGGAGATCAGGCCAAGGGCCATTTCCTCGATCTCGGTGCGGGCTTGATCCCAGGTCCACTGCTGCCAGATGCCGAATTCTTTCTCGCGATAGGCGGACGCATCGGCAAAGGCCGTCGCGTTCCGGTCCAGAAACTCCGGAATCGTGTGCAGGTCGGTCATGTCGGTCGTCCTCCCTCCGCGGTCCTGACGAAACGCGGCCTCCGATGCCACCATCCACGGTGATTCCTTCCATGGTGTTTCCCGATTCTAACGAATTGTAACGACATGGGCCTGTCGTCGCGTGCGGCCTTGCCGTGTCCGGCCCCCGTGATACCGTCGTGATCAGAGGGTGCCCATGACCGACCGCAAAGCCACCACCACGCGCCTGACGCAAGCGGGGCTGAACCTGATCGGGCAGGCCCTGTCGATCTATGATGCCGATCTGCGGCTTGCGGTCTGCAACCGCATGTTCGCAACGATGTTCGATCTGCCCGAGGAATTGACCCGGCCCGGCGCGGATTTTGCCGACACGATCCGGTTTCTTCTGGAGCGCGGCGAATACGGCCCGACGCCCGATCTGGAAGCGATGCTGGCCGAGCGGATCGCGCAGGCCCGCGCGTTCGAGCCGCATTACATGGAGCGTGCGCGGCCCAACGGGCAGGTGATCGCGGTCGAAGGCTCGCCCTTGCCGCAGGGCGGGTGGGTCACCGTCTATACCGACATTACCGCCGCCCGCGCGCAGGAGCGCCTGCTGCGTGCCCGGTCCGAGGTGCTGTCGGATCAGTTGATCACCCGGCACGAGGAACTGGCTCAGGCCAACCGCCAGCTTGCCGCCACCAACGCCGCCCTGACCGAAGCGCGGCGCGAGGCGACCGAGATGGCCGCCCGCATCCAGCTGACGACTGAAATGCTGCCCGCCCATATCGCGCGACTGGACCGCAATCTGCGCTATACCTTTTCAAACCGGCGGCTGGGTGCGGTGATGCCCGGTTCGCGGTCCGACATCATCGGGTTGCGGATGGACGAGGCGCTGTGCCCGTCGACCTATGCCACGGTCGAGCCGCATCTGACCCGCGCCCTGTCCGGCGAAGCATCGGTGTTCGAAGTCACCCATGCGCCATCGTCCCGCCGTATCCGCATCAGTTTCACCCCCGATGTCGAGGACGATACCGTGACCGGAGTCTATGCCCTGTCGGTTGATATCACCGAGGAGGCGCAGGCCCGCGCCGCGCTGTCGCAGGCTGCGGGCCGTCAGGTCGCCGCGCAACTCACCAGCGGCATGGCGCATGATTTTGCCAACCTTCTGACGGTAATTCTGGGCCTGAAGGACAAGCTGAGCCATATGGACCTGCCCCCGGCCGCGCAGCAATCCGTTGCTGCCATCGGCGTGGCCGCCACCCGCGGCGGCGTGCTGACGCGTCAGATCGCGGGACTGTCCGGTCCCCGCGACCTGAGGCCCCGCGCCACCGACCTGCGCGCGTTTCTGGCCGAGGTTGCGGTGCTGGGCGGCGCATCCCTGCCGGATGGCGTGACGCTGGATTGGTCAGTCATCGGTCTGGACGCCCCGGTCCTTCTGGACCCTGAGGCGTTGCGCGATGCGGCGTTGAATCTGATCCTGAATGCCCGCGATGCCATCGCACCCGGCCCCGGTACGATCACCCTGACCGCCCGTGCCCTGCGCGATATCTGGATCGAGGTCACGGTGACCGATACCGGACCGGGGTTCAGCCCGCAGGCGCTGGACCAGGGATTGCAGCCGTTCTTTACCGAAAAGGGCGAGGATGGCACCGGCCTTGGCCTGTCGATGGTTTATGACGTGGTGAAACTGGCGGGTGGACACACGCGGCTTGGAGCCGCGCCCGGCGGTGGCGCGCAGGTCACCTTGCGCCTGCCCCTGCGGCATCCGCCTGCCGGACCTGCCCCGATGGTCGTTCTGCTGGTCGAAGACGCGCCTCACATCCGCGAAGCCGTGCGCGATCAACTGGTGGCGGCCGGTCATTCGGTGCTGGAAGCCGCGACCGTGGACGAGGCGCGGGGGTTGCTGGACATCGACGGCATAGGTCTCGTGCTGTCGGACATCATGCTGAAATCACGCGATACGGGCCTCGACCTGGCGCGCGCCGCGCGGGCGAGAGGGCTTGCGACGGCCTTGATGACCTCGCTGCCGGTCGATGCGCCGCTCTATCGCGAAGCCGCCGCCGGTTGGCCTGTTCTGCGCAAACCGTTCTCGATCGATCAACTTGCGGCGGCGCTTCCGTGACCGCGCGTATTGCCATTCTGGATGACGATCCTGCAATCCGCACCCTGTTGGCCGATGCGGTCGAAGCCGCGGGAATGCAGCCCGCCACCTATGCCCGCGCCGAGACCTTCGAAGCCGCGTTGCGCAACGCGCCACCGGGTCATGGCCCGGACGTCTGCCTTGTCGATCTGGGCCTGCCGGACCGTGACGGACTGGCGGTCGTGTCGCGGCTGGCGCTGGAAGGCGGCGCGGCGATCATCATCATCTCCGGTCGGGCGCAGGTGCAGGATCGGATCACCGGATTGGAGCTGGGGGCCGACGATTATGTCGTCAAACCCTTCGAGCCGGCCGAGATCATCGCCCGTATCCGCGCCCGCCTGCGGAAGCCGCCGTCGCCGCCCAGTCGCAGCATGGCGCGGTTCGGCGGCTTCACGGCAGATTTCGACCGGTTCACGCTGACCGGGCCGACCGATCTGGTCGAGGGTGGCGAGGCGACGTTCAGTCAGGCCGAGGCGGAAATTCTGCGGCTCTTCCTCGACCGCCCGCGCCGTCTTCTGTCACGTGCCGAAATGCAGGAAGCGCTGGGCGGGGCGGCGGGTGACAGTTTCGACCGTGCGATGGATGTCCGCATTTCGCGCCTGCGCGCCAAGTTGGGCGAAGACCCGAAAAACCCGGCGCTGATCAAGACGATCTATGGGGCCGGGTATATTTTCCTGGGTGACGTGGTCTGGGGCTGACGGGCGGGGTTTCCGACTTCCGTCCGGAGTTCAGTGACGAGCCTCGATGCGGGCATGCAGCGCCTTGATCTTGCGGCTGGCCGTCGTTTCGCACAGCGGCGGCACGAAGGCGTGGATCAGTGCCGCCCCCCCGGCCAGAAACAGCGTTCCGGCGAACCAGAGCGCAAAGCGCATGTGCCCGAAATAGCTTTCGTTGACCGAGGCCGGATGATCCTGAAATCCACGGATGAAAAGGGCGATTTGGGTCATGGTGGCCTCTGAAACTGAACCGATTTCGTGCAATATGAATGGTTCACTGCGTGAAATTATCCAAGATTGCCTTGCAAGATGCGGGAAATTTAGAAAATAATCCCACGTATGGATCATAATATAGACGAAACTGATCGCCGTATTCTTCGACAGTTGCAAACTGACACGACGCCAAGCCTCGATGCCCTTGCGGAACGGGTCAGCCTGTCGCGCAACGCATGCTGGCGGCGCATACGGCGGCTGGAGGAGGCGGGTGTGATCCGGGAACGGGTCGCACATCTGGACGCGGCGCGGCTGGGACTGGGGCTCTCGGTCCTGATCCTGATCCGGGTCGGCGCGCATGATCCAAGCTGGCTGGCGAAGTTTCAGACGGTCGTGGCCGCCATGCCCGAAATTCAGGGCGCGCACCGCATGACCGGCGATCTGGATTACGTGCTGCGCGTCCGGGTGCGCGACGTCGCCGACTATGACCGGTTCTACAAGGCGCTGATCTCGCGGGTGCAGATGGCCGATATTTCGGCCAGTTTCGTGATGGAGGACATCAAGGACACGACCGCCCTGCCGATCTGACGGGGCGGGAGGTCAGTGTGGCGGCGGCGGCTTTCAGGATGTGCAGGCAGGTGACGAGATCGTCGGCGGAGGTGTCTTCGGCGAAATCGTGGCTGATGCCGCCGATCGACGGGGCGAACAACATGCCGGCCGGCATCAGCCGGCTGACGTTCGTGGCGTCGTGCAGGGCACCCGACGGCATGTTGCACCAACGTCCGGGCGCATGGGTTTCGGCGGCTGCGGCAAGAGCGGAGCGCAGGCCCGCATCCATATCGGCGGGCGGCAAGCTGGCAGTGGCGGAAATCGTCAGCGACAGTCCAGTTGCCGCCGCGATCTGTGCAAGGGCGGTGCGGATCGCCTCCTCCATCCGGTCCAGACGAGGGGTGTCGGCGTCGCGCCACTGCACCGTAAACCGGACCCTGCCCGGTACGGCGGAGGGCGCATTCGGATGCACCGCGACATGACCGATCGTCCAGACCGATCGCGGCGTGACGATGGCACGCAGCGCGTCGCGTATCGCGTAATCGGCATCCGAAAGGCCTCGCAGCGCATCGGTGCGCATATCCATTGGCGTCGTGCCCGCATGGTTCTGCCGCCCGCCCAGCGTGACCTCCATCTGTCGCAGGCCGACGATGGCGGTCACGATACCCGCGACCTGACCTGTGGTATCCAGAACCGGACCCTGTTCGATATGCGGTTCGATATAGGCGTCGAACCGCGTCGGATCAGGGAACCCGCCTGTGGCTTGCAGGGCCTGGCGGGCTGTGCCGAAAGCAACGCCATCCAGATCTTTCAGCGCATCGGCCTGATCCGGCGTCATCGCGCCAGACCATATCTCGGATCCGGTCGTTGCGCCGAACCGTCCCTCCTCGTCCTGAAAACTCACGACCGAGACGTTGGGGTTTTCCCGCGCCACCTGCAACGCGGCAATGACGCCGAAGGCCCCGTCGAGCCATCCACCTTCGGGCTGCGTATCAGTGTGGCTGCCCATCAAAAGCCGACCGCGCAGGCCCCAGACGTTGCCTGCGGGGTCGATCCGCGGCGTCAGCCCGGCGTCCGTGAACCTGTCCGACAGCCACAGTCGGGCGCGCACGTCGTCCGTATCGAAAGCCCGCCGCACCACGCCCGTGCCCCGCGCCCCGATGGCGCGCAATTCGTTCAAATCGGACAAGAACCGGTCGGCAGACGGGTCAGATGAAGTCGACATAATCCTCGATCACGCTCAGCTGGGTCACTCCCAGCAGCACGACCGAGCTGGCATCGAAAGTCAATTCGACCGCGTTCGAATAGACCAGTGCGTCGCCCAATACGTCGTCGACCGTCGTCGACACTGTCAGTCCCAGGGCTGCCCGGTCGAGGATCAGCAGGTCCTGCGCCCAGTCTGTCACGACATCGTAGCCGCCGCTGAAGACGAACCGGTCCTCCTCCGTGCCGCCGGTCAACGTGTCATTGCCATCACCGCCGATCAACACATCACGGCCCGTCCCGCCGTCCAGCCGATCCGCGCCCGAACCACCCAGCAGGGTGTCGTCGCCGGTGCCGCCATAAAGAATGTCGTTGCCGTGGTCGCCGCGCAGCCGGTCATTGCCTGCGTGGCCGAACAGGTTGTCTGCCTCGGAATGGCCGCGCAGGTCGTCATCGCCATTTCCGCCCTTGAGCGTGTCATTGCCCTGTCCGCCCTCCAGCTTGTCGTTTCCGGATCCGCCGTGCAGGCTGTCGTCGCCGTCCTGACCCTTCAGGAAATCGGCCCCCTCTGCTCCGGCCAGATTGTCCCGTCCCGAGCCGCCCAGCAGCGTGTCATTGCCGCTGTGGCCTTGCAGAAGGTCATCGCCGTCGCCCCCCAGCAGGGTGTCGCTTCCCTTCCAGCCATAGAGCGTATCGGCACCGTCACCGCCCAGAAGGCGGTCGTTGTGCCGCCCCCCGCCCAGAACGTCGTCGCCCAGACCGCCATAGATCGTGTCGCGCCCGTCGCTGCCCTTCAGCGTGTCGTTGCCGTATCCGCCCTCCAGCCGGTCGTCACCGGCCTGCCCGTCGATGTAATCGGCCCCCTGGCGCGACAGGATGCGGTCGTTTCCGCCTCCGGCCATCACGCGCACCGTGCCGCCGGGCGTCAGGATCGTGTCGTCGCCATCCGCCATCGTGAGGGTCAGCACTTCGGTCGTCGCATTCCAGGCGGTGGTCCAGCCGGAGGTGTCGACGGTGCCACCGTAAAGATGTTGCAACGCCTGTTCGTCCAGGGTCCGCAAGGTTTCGGCACGCGGGGTGCGCTGATCGTAGCTCATCACTGTGGCCAGCGTGGAATCGACCTGACCGTCCAGAGTGGTACCACCCTCATGCGGGTGCTTCAGTCCCATGGCATGGCCCAATTCGTGCAGCACGACCTCGAAATTGAAGGTGCCGGGGCGCCAGCTTCCGAGGCCGTCTATGGCGAGGATGCCCGACCCTGTATAGAAATCCGCCGACGCGGCGTAATTTGCATATCCGGCAACGCCCGGAATACCGTTCGCATTATAGGTATTTATCATTGCGTCGCCGCCGGTAATTTCGACCATGACGATGCCCGCCGCGGCCTCGAACAGGGCGATGGCGACTTCGAATTGCTCGCGCTGATGCGCGCTGAACGTCGACGTCGAATCGACATCGTAGCCGGAGGCCCGAACCGTCTCGACCGATGGCACGTCGCTACCTTCCAGATAACTGTAGGTGACGATGACGGGCGTTCCCGTGCTGAACGACGTATTCCACCGGAAGAACGGAGTATCCAGATAGGCAAGCAGGGCAGTTTGGTCGGTTACGACGGGCATGGCGGTTCCAGTCAGCACAGTTCGGGGACCAGGGTCAGGCCCTCAGATGCGCCGGATGCAGGGGTCCGATCAACACAAACCGGGTTAATACGTTAAGAAAACCCTAACGGATCAATGGGATGAAGGAGAAGCCCCAGCGGGCATCCCTCAGACGTCCTCGACCAGAGCGACACCGGGCAGCGATCTCAGCGCGCCCTTAACCTGAGGATTGACCGGGTACAGGTCGGGCAGGCGCAACTCCACTTCGCCGGGCAGGTCGTCGCCCAGCAGGCACAGGTGCATCGGGCCGCGTCCACGTGCGCCGGACTCGCCCGTCAACCGCGCGAGCAGGCCCTGCAGGGGACCGACCGCGCCCGCATCGTCGAGGAAGATGCGCAAACCGACCTGCGGCGCGGCATCCACGGCGTCGTCCATCGGCACGACGGACCGGGCCAGCAGTTTGAGCTGATCCGCTTCCTGTGTCGCCTCGACGTGCAGGATGACGCGGGACCCGGCCTCCAGGTATTCGCGCGACGCATCCAGCGTGTCGGAGAACACCATCACCTCATAGGCGCCGGTCGGATCGCTGGCCTGCACGAAGGCGAAGCGGTTGCCGCGCGCCGATTTGCGTTCCTGCCGCGACGACACGATGCCCGCGATCTTGGCTGCCATCGGGCCATTGCGCGTCTGCGCCTGCACATCGGCCAGCGTCAGGACCTTCTGACGCTTCAGCGCGACCATGTAGTCGTCCAGCGGATGGCCGGACAGATAGAAACCGATGGCCTTGAACTCTTCGCCCAGCCGCTCGGCCGGCAGCCAGTCGTCGCGGAACGGCAGACGGGGTTCGGGCAGGTCATCGCCCGCCTCGCCGAACAGGCTGACCTGATTGCTGGCGCGCTGATCGTGGATCGCGGCGGAATAGCCGACCAGCGCGTCCAGCGCGTCAAGGACGCGGGCGCGGTTGCCGTCGATCTGGTCGAAGGCCCCGGCGCGGGCGAGCATTTCCAGGGGTCGCTTGCCGACACGCTTGAGATCCACACGGCGCGCGAAGTCGTAGAGGGTGGCGAACGGCTTGCCGTCGCGCCCGGCGATCACCAAACCCATCGCTTCGACGCCCACGTTCTTGAGCGCGCCCAGACCGTAGACCAGTGCCCCATCGGCAACCGTGAACCGGGCGGCGGAGCGGTTGACGCAGGGCGGCACGATCTCCAGCCCCAGTCCGCCGCGATCCTGCGACTTGCGAACCTCCTCGGCATAGACGGCCAGCTTGTCGGTCAGATGGATGTCGCTGTTCATGATCCCGGCCATGAACTCGACCGGGTGGTTCGCCTTGAGCCATGCCGTCTGATAGCTGACGACGGCATAGGCGGCGGCGTGCGACTTGTTGAAACCGTAGTTGGCGAACTTGTCGAGCAGGTTCCAGACTTCCATCGCCTTGGCCTTGTCGACACCGTTCTTCGCGGCCCCTTCCAGGAAAAGCGGTCGCTGGGCGTCCATCTCGGCCTGGATCTTCTTGCCCATCGCGCGGCGCAGAAGGTCAGCCCCGCCAAGCGAGTATCCCGCCATTTCCTGCGCGATCTGCATCACCTGTTCCTGATAGACGATGATGCCCTGCGTCTCGTCCAGAATGTGGTCGATCGACGGGTGCAGCGCGTCGCGCTTGGACAGACCGTTTTTGACCTCGCAATACTTCGGAATGTTCTCCATCGGGCCGGGACGGTAGAGCGCCACCAGCGCTACGATATCCTCGATGCAGGTCGGTTTCATGCGCCGCAGCGCATCCATCATTCCGGTCGATTCCACCTGGAAGACGGCGACCGCGCGGGCGGCGGAGTACAATTCGTAGCTGGCCTTGTCGTCCAGCGGGATCGCATTGATGTCGTTCACTGTCCCAGGCGCCGGTTCATACAATTGACGGCCGTCGGCGGCAAAGTGAATGTCCCGTCCCTGTTCGCGGATCAGGCGCACCGCATCGGCGACCTGCGTCAGCGTTTTCAGGCCCAGGAAGTCGAACTTCACCAGACCGGCCTTTTCGACCCATTTCATGTTGAACTGCGTCGCCGGCATATCCGACCGCGGGTCTTTATAAAGTGGCACCAGCGCGTCAAGCGGACGGTCCCCGATCACCACACCTGCGGCATGGGTCGAGGCATTTCGCAGCAACCCCTCCAGTTTCTCGGCATAATCCAGCAGGCGCTTGACGGGGTTCGTGCGACCGTCGCGCCGATCCTGCTCGCTCTCGCGCGCGGCTTCGCGCAGGCGCGGCTCGTCGGCGAGCGCCTTGGTGATGCTGACCGGCTTTACCCCCTCGACCGGGATCATCTTCGACAGCTGGTCGCATTGAAAATACGACATGCCCAACACACGGCCTACATCGCGCACCGCGGCCTTGGACAGAAGCGCGCCGAATGTGATGATCTGGCCCACGCGGTCACGGCCGTACTTGCCCTGAACGTAGGTGATGACCTCTTCCCGGCGGTCCATGCAGAAGTCGATGTCGAAGTCCGGCATCGACACCCGTTCGGGGTTCAGAAACCGCTCGAACAGCAGACCGTAGCGCAGCGGATCAAGGTCAGTGATCGTCAGCGCATAGGCCACCAGCGACCCGGCACCCGACCCGCGCCCCGGCCCGACCGGGATGTCCTGATCCTTGGCCCATTTGATGAAATCCGCGACGATCAGGAAGTAGCCCGGAAAGCCCATCCCTTCGATCACGCCCAACTCGTAGTCGAGCCGTTTCTCATACTCCTCGACAGATGCCGCATGCGGGATGACGGCAAGCCGCGCCTTCAGCCCCTCCTGCGATTGGCGACGCAGTTCGGCCACTTCGTCATCCGCGAACTTCGGCAGGATCGGGTCGCGGCCATACGCCTTGAAGGCGCAGCGCCGCGCGATCTCCAAGGTGTTTTCCAGCGCCTCGGGCAGATCGGCGAACAATACTTCCATCTCGCCCTGCGTGGCGAAATGGTGGCGCGGGGTGACCTGTCGGCGTGGGGCCTGCTGATCGACATAGGCCCCCTCGGCGATGCACAGGAAGGCGTCGTGGGCTTCGTGCATTTTCGGATCGGGAAAATAGACATCGTTGGTCGCCACCAGCGGCAACCCACGGGCATAAGCCTGTTCGACGTGAAACCGCTCGGTCGGCTCAGGGCTTCGATGGCGCTGCAATTCGACATACAGCCGGTCGGCGAAGATGCCGTGCAACCGTCCCAGCACCGCTTCGGCCTTGGGCTCCTGGCCCTCCGCGACCAATCGCCCGACGGCCCCGTCCGGTCCGCCGGTCAGACAAATCAGTCCCTCGGCACGTTCCGCCAATTCCTCCATCGTGACCTGCGGCGCCATCTCCGGACGGTTCAGATACAGGCAGGAGTTCAGCTTCATGAGGTTTTCGTACCCGACCTCGGTCTGCGCCAGCAGGACAACGGGTGCGGGCTTGCGCGGTTTTTCCCCCGGCGCGGCAGGGTCGTGCATGACGTCGATCTGGCAACCCATGATCGGCTGGATGCCACGTGCCGCCAGACTGCTGGCCGCTTCCAGCGCGGCGAACATGTTGTTGGTATCGGTCACCGCAACGGCCGGCATCTGCGCGCGCGCCACCAGATCGGGCAGGCCCTTCAGCCGGATCGCGCCTTCCAGCAGCGAATATTCGGTGTGCAGGCGCAGGTGGATGAATCGGGGACTGCTCATGCACGGCATTTAGCAATGCCGCGCACGCGCCGAAAGGTCCGTCCGCCGCCCAGCGCCGGATAAACGGCATTGACCGCCATCATTGACCGCCATCAGCGTTCCCGACAGAAGCCGTCCCCCCAGGTATTCGGTCACGTCGTGGAATCGTATCGGTCAGCGCCATGGTCTCGGTGACACCGGGCGAAGGGCTTCGGGGCATGGACCCCTTGCAAAACGTGGCCGGGGCGGGTTTTCTGTAACGGCACCCTCTACGCCGCATCGAGGGGCAGCGAGCTGAGCCAATTGGTATCGCGGCGAAAGACCCTGCATGGACATCCCTTTCCGCTTGAATGGCGAGGACGTCACCGCCGCGACCTCCGACCCGACCGCGACCCTGCTGGACTGGCTGCGCGAGACGCGGGGCCTGACCGGCACCAAGGAGGGCTGCAACGAGGGCGATTGCGGGGCATGTTCTGTGATCGTGACCGGGGCGGATGGCACGTCCAGGGCCCTGAACGCCTGCATCCTGTTTCTGCCGCAACTGGTCGGCAAGGCCGTTCGCACCGTCGAAGGGCTGGCCGCCCCGGATGGCACCCTGCACCCGGTTCAGCAGGCGATGGTCGATCATCACGGGTCGCAATGCGGGTTTTGCACGCCGGGTTTCGTCACGACGATGGCGGCGGCCCATACGGTGGGGGCGACCGATCATGCCGACCAGATTGCCGGAAATCTGTGCCGTTGCACCGGTTACGCCCCGATCCTGCGCGCGGCGCGCGCCGTCGTGACCGCACCTGTGCCGCAACACATGCGCGAAGCCCCCGCCCCCGGTTCCCGGATATCCAACTCGGGCCATCATCATCCGCGGGACGCCGACGATCTGGCGCAATGGTATCTCGATAACCCCGACGCCACTCTGGTTGCGGGCGCGACGGACGTCGGCCTGTGGGTCACCAAGCAGTTTCGTCCCCTCGGCAGGCTGGCCTTCCTTGCCGGGTGCGACGACCTGCGCGGCGTCACCGTGACCGACGGTGCAATCGAAATCGGCGCGATGACGGACATGGAAACCCTGAGACACGCCATTGCACCACACCATCCGTCCTTTGCCGAACTTCTGCGCCGGTATGGCAGTGTGCAGGTCCGCAATGCGGCGACGATCGGCGGGAACATCGCCAACGGCTCGCCCATCGGCGACAGCCCTCCGCCGCTGATCGCGCTGGGCGCGACCCTGCATCTGCGGCGCGGGGACGCCCGGCGGTCGATGCCGCTGGAGGAGTTCTTTATCGACTACGGCAAGCAGGACCGGCAGCCCGGCGAATTCGTCGAGCGTGTGACGATCCCGCGTCAGCCCGACACGCTGACCTGTCACAAGCTGTCCAAACGCTTCGATCAGGACATTTCCGCCGTCTGCGCGGCTTTCAATATGGCCGTCGAAAATGGCGTCATCACCAACCCCCGTGTGGCATTCGGCGGCATGGCCGGCATACCGAAACGCGCAGCCCGGACCGAAGCGGCGCTGGAAGGTCAGCCCCTGACTCAGGCAACGCTGGCGGAGGCGGCCAAAGTCCTTGCGCAGGATTTCACACCGATGTCCGACATGCGCGCCAGCGCGACTTATCGTCTGGAAGCCGCGCAGGGGATGCTGCTGCGTCTGGCCCTGGACGCGCCCGACCTGCTGGCTGTGCAGCCATGAGCGTTGCCAACCCCCTGCCACATGAAAGCGCGCGCCTGCATGTGACCGGCACCGCACGCTACACCGACGATATTCCGGCCCCCTCCGGATGCCTGCATCTGGCCTTCGGCTTGTCCGAGGTCGCCTCCGCATCGCTCGATACCCTCGATCTGGACGCCGTCCGCGCCGCACCCGGCGTCGTCGCCGTAATGACGGCGGATGATCTGGATCCGATGCCCGACTGTTCCCCGTCGAACCGGGACGAGCCTCTGCTTTGCACCGGGACGATCCACTATGCCGGTCAACCACTGTATCTGGTGATTGCCGATAGTCATCTGAACGCCCGTCGCGCAGCCCGGCTGCACAGTGCGGGGGTCACCGAACATAAGCCGATCCTGACCATCGAAGAGGCGCTTTCAGCAGAATCGTGGTTCGACGGCGGCCCCCGCATCTGGACCGACGGCGACGTCGACGCGGCGTTGGAAAGCGCCCCTCATCACCTGTCCGGGCAGATCGAGATGGGCGGTCAGGAGCATTTCTACCTGGAAGGCCACGCAGCACTTGCCCAACCATCCGAGGCCGGGGAGATGCATGTCTTCACCTCGACCCAGCACCCTACCGAAATCCAGCACAAGGTGGCGGATGCTCTGGGCGTCCCGATGCATGCCGTCCGGTCGGAAGTGCGACGCATGGGCGGCGGCTTCGGCGGTAAGGAAAGCCAGGGCAATGCTTTGGCAATCGCCTGTGCCGTTGCCGCGCGCCTGACCGGCAAGGCCTGCCGGATGCGCTATGACCGAGACGACGATTTCACTGTCACCGGAAAACGCCACGATTTCCGCGTGGCCTATGATGTGGGTCATGACGCCGAAGGTCGTGTGCTGGCCGTACGGTTCCGACACTGGACACGCTGCGGTTGGTCGCAGGACCTGTCATTGCCGGTCGCCGACCGGGCGATGCTACACGCCGACAACGCCTATGACATCCCGGTCATGGCAATCGAAAGCTGGCGGCTGCGGACCAATACACAATCCGCCACCGCCTTTCGCGGTTTCGGTGGGCCGCAGGGCATGCTCGGGATCGAGCGGGTGATGGACCATGTTGCCCATGTCCTGGAACGCGATCCGTTGCAGGTGCGGCGATTGAATTTCTACGATGATGCAGGATGCGAAGTTGCTGCCTCCGGCGGGAATATTTCCGGAGCAAAGACGGGGCGGACGCACTACGGGCAGGCGGTCACTGACTTCTGTCTGGGTGCGATGACCGACCGGTTGGCCGCAAGCTGCGACTACGACGCGCGGCGGGCACGGGTGGCGGACTGGAATGCGGTGAATCCGGTGCTGAAACGGGGGATCGCCCTGACGCCGGTGAAATTCGGGATTTCGTTCACCCTGACACATCTTAACCAGGCGGGCGCTCTGGTGCATGTCTATGCCGACGGGTCGATCCACCTGAACCACGGTGGCACCGAGATGGGGCAGGGGCTGCATTCGAAAGTCGCACAGGTCGCGGCGGACCGGTTCGGATGCGATCTGGCGCGCGTGAAGGTGACGGCAACGGATACCGCCAAGGTGCCGAATACGTCGGCGACGGCGGCGTCGTCGGGCGCGGATCTGAACGGCATGGCGGTCAAGGCGGCCTGCGATACGATCCGGGCACGCATCGCGGATTGGCTGGCCGCGGAACACCAGGCCGACGCCTCGTCGGTGGTCTTTGCCGATGATGCCGTGCAGGTCGGTGGTGCGACCTATTCCTTCGAGAAAGTCGCCGCGATGGCCTATGCGGGTCGGGTTTCGCTGTCGTCCACGGGCTTCTACGCCACCCCGGAAATCAGTTGGGACCGGGAGGCGGGGCAGGGTCGCCCGTTCTTCTATTTCGCGTATGGCGCGGCCTGTTCGGAAGTCGTGATCGACACATTGACGGGCGAGAACCGCATCCTGCGCACCGATATCCTGCACGATGCAGGGGCGTCCCTGAATCCGGCGCTGGACATTGGTCAGATCGAAGGCGGTTTCGTGCAGGGTGCCGGGTGGCTGACCACGGAGGAGCTGGTTTGGGATGACGCAGGCCGTCTGCGGACGCACGCGCCGTCTACCTACAAAATCCCCTGCGCGTCTGACATTCCGGCCATCTTCAATGTTGCGCTTTGGGACGCTCCCAATCCGGAGGATACGATTTACAGATCCAAGGCCGTAGGCGAGCCGCCATTGATGCACGGAAACAGCGTATTGATGGCGCTGTCGGATGCCATTGCGGCTTGCGGTGCCACGTATCCCGCGCTGAACGCCCCCGCCACGGCAGAACGGGTGCTGGCCGCGGTGAGGGCCCTGAAATGAGCATCAATGTCCGCCGTCTGCGCGCCATGTTGGCCGCGCGGGGGACGCTGGTCCGTGTCGTGGTGGCTGATGTGCGGGGATCGGCACCGCGCGAGGCCGGGGCCGAGATGCTGGTCTGGGCAGACGGGTTTCACGGCACGATCGGCGGCGGTGCGCTGGAATGGCGGGCACTCCGGATTGCGCGCGAGGTTCTGCAGACCGGTGCAACGCGGGTCGAGCGAATACCGCTTGGTCCCGGGCTGGGTCAGTGCTGTGGCGGGGCCGTCACGTTGGTCTTCGAACGGCTGGACGCGGTGCCGCCGATGCCCTGGCGCCGTGAAATCGCGGGGTTCGGGCTGCTCGAAGAAGACGGCACCGGGACGTCGGCCCCACTCTGGATCTGGGGCGCCGGGCATGTGGGGCGCGCACTGGTCGCAACACTGGCACCGCTCCGCGATATTGTCTGGGTGGACGATGCGGCGGCGCGCTTCCCGGTAACTATGCCCGACGAGGTAGAGCGACTTGTGGCCGCCGACATGCCGCGCGCCATGGTCTTCGCGCCCGGTGACGTCGACCACCTTATCCTGACATATTCGCACGAAATCGACCTGGCGCTGTGTCACGAGGCGCTAAACCGGGGGTTTCGAACCTGCGGGCTGATCGGATCGGCCACCAAGTGGGCGCGGTTCAGGTCGCGTCTGCTGGCGCTGGGGCATGAAAAACAGGCGATCGACCGCATCACCTGTCCGATCGGGAACCCCGCGCTGGGCAAGCATCCACAAGCCATTGCCGTTGGTGTCGCCGCCGCGCTACTCTCGCCAGAGTTGTCCGCAGAGACGACGGAAGGGACGCCCGCTTGACCACACTTCTGGAGCTTTCCGGTCTGACAAAGGCCTACCCCGGCGTGGTCGCCAATTCGGACGTCTCGTTTTCCATCGCGCGGGGCGGCGTGCATGCCCTGCTGGGCGAGAACGGTGCTGGAAAGTCGACGCTGGTCAAGACGATCTATGGCCTGGTCAAGCCCGACAGCGGCTCGATGCGCCTGAACGGCAAGCCGTATACCCCGTCCGAGCCGCGCGATGCGCGGGCGGCGGGCGTGGCGATGGTATTTCAGCACTTCAGCCTGTTCGAGGCCTTGTCAGTTGCTGAAAACGTCGCCTTGGGCATGGAAACCCCGCCGCCGATGCGCGACCTCAGCCGTCGTATCCGTGAGGTGTCGGAGGCTTATGGCCTGCCGCTCGACCCGGCGCGCCGCGTTGGCGACCTGTCGGCGGGAGAGCGGCAACGGGTCGAGATCGTGCGGTGCCTGTTGCAGGATCCCAGCCTGCTGATCATGGATGAGCCGACCAGTGTGCTGACTCCGCAGGAAGTGGGAATTCTGTTCGCGACGTTGCGCAAGCTGGCGCTGGAGGGGACGTCGATCCTGTATATCTCGCACAAGCTTGAGGAAATCCGGGCACTGTGTGATGCGGCGACGATCCTGCGGGGCGGCAAGGTGGTGGGCGAAGCCAATCCACGCAAGGCATCGGCGGCGGAACTGGCGGAACAGATGGTGGGTACGAAACTGACGCCGCCAAAGGCCCGTGCCGGGGCCGTCGGCGAGATCATCTTGCACGTGTCGCGTCTGTCGATGCCACCGGCGTCACAGTTCGGCACGCCGTTGAAGAACGTCTCGCTGGCCGTGCGGGCTGGAGAGGTTCTGGGTATCGGCGGGGTCGCCGGCAACGGTCAGGACGAGCTGCTGTCGGCCCTGTCCGGGGAACGTCGGACGTCGCGGGAAACGGTGCTTCTGGAGGGCACCGACGTGTCGCGCATGCCCCCATCCGCCCGGCGCGCGGCAGGTCTTCTGACCGCCCCGGAGGAGCGTTTGGGCCATGCGGCCGCACCGGATATGTCATTGACGGAAAACGCGGTTCTGACAGGTACTGCGCGCATGGGACTGTTGCGAAACGGTTTCCTCAGCTGGTCCCGCGCCCGCAGCTTCGCGAAGGATATCATCGCCCAATTCGACGTGCGCACACCCGGCCCGGGGGTGGCGGCGCGGAGCTTGTCGGGGGGGAACCTGCAGAAGTTCGTGATCGGGCGCGAGGTATTGCAGGGACCCCGTGTGCTGGTGGTCAATCAGCCGACCTGGGGGGTCGATGCAAGTGCCGCCGCCGCCATCCGGCAGGCACTTCTGGACCTTGCCGCCGAGGGGGCCGGAATCGTCGTCATCTCGCAGGATCTGGATGAATTGCTTGAGATTTCCGACAGGTTTGCGGCTCTCAACGGCGGGGCTCTGGGCGAGGCGGTGCCGACCTCCAGCCTGACGATGGAACAGATCGGACTGATGCTGGGCGGGGCGCACGACCTGGAGGAAGCGCATGTGTAACGGACGTGCATACCGCCGTGCATATACAGGTATTACGTCGGTATTACCCTTTTGCGGGGCGATGTCGTGATCCGGCTGGAACGTCGCCCAACCCCGTCCCGCGTCTGGGCCGCCGCCTCGCCCCTGGTGGCAGTGGCGCTGACGATGGTGGCGGGCGGATTGATGTTCGCGGCCCTGGGCAAGGACCCGTTCGAGGCGATCCGCACGATCTTCTGGGACCCGGTGTTCGGCGAGTTCGCCTGGTACTTCCGCGGCCAGCTTCTGGTCAAGGCCGCGCCGCTGATCCTGATCGCGGTCGGGCTGGCGATGGGATTCCGGGCGGGCATCTGGAACATCGGGGCCGAGGGGCAATACATCGTCGGCGCGATCTGCGGGGCTGCCGCCGGTCTGGCGTTCTATCCGTCCGAATCGTGGCTGATCTTTCCGCTGATGGTGATCGCGGGGGCCTTGGGCGGGTTCCTTTGGGCGATGATCCCGGCGCTGCTGAAACTGCGCTTCGGGACGAACGAGATTCTGGTGTCGCTGATGCTGGTCTATGTGGCCGAGAACCTGCTGGCCTCGGCTGCGGTGAACTGGCTCAGGAACCCGGACGCGGTGGGCTTTCCGGGCTCGCGCAATCTGGGCCGTTGGGAGGCGGCGTCGAACCCTGAACTGATCGCGGGCACCGGTGCGCATTGGGGGGTGGTCGCTGCCGTGATCGCGGTGATCTTCGCGCAGATCATGATGACGCGGCACCTGATGGGGTTCCAGATCCGGCTGGCCGGAGCGGCCCCGCGCGCGGCGCGCTTCGGTGGCGTCAACACCGCGCGGCTGGTGATATTCTGCCTTGGTCTGTCGGGGATGCTGGCGGGCCTGGCCGGGCTGTTCGAGGTGGCGGGGCCTGCGGGTCAGATCAGCATCGACTTTGCATCCGGCTATGGTTTTACGGCGATCATCGTGGCGTTTCTGGGCCGGTTGAACCCGCTGGGTATCGTCGCGGCGGGCCTGCTGATGGCGCTGACCTATGTGGGCGGCGAGGCGGCGGCGGCCAATCTGGGCCTGCCCGGCGCGGCGATCTCGGCATTTCAGGGGATGCTGCTCTTCTTCCTGCTGGCCGTGGACGTGCTGTCGAATTTCCGGGTGCGGGTTGGCCGGGGGGTGGTGGCGTGACGACTGCCGCACAAAGGGTCTGCTCGATGGGCACCATCGGGCAGCCCCCGACGGCCCCCACCCGTGGCCGGGGGCTGCCCTGTATTCTATACAGCGCGGTCAGTAGCCGATTGCCGAGGATATTATGGACCTGAGCAGTATCTCCCCCACCCTTCTCATCGCGTCCCTGATGGTTGCGGCCACCCCGATTCTGCTGGCCGCCCTCGGCGAAATGGTCGTCGAAAAAGCAGGTGTCCTGAACCTCGGGGTCGAGGGGATGATGATCATGGGTGCGATCAGCGGCTTCATCGCGGGCGTCGAGACCGGGTCGCCGTGGCTGGGCTTTTTCGTCGCGGCCATCGGCGGGGCGGCCATGGCGTTGCTGTTCGGGGTGCTGACGCAGGTGTTATTGTCCAATCAGGTGGCGACCGGACTGGCGCTGACACTGTTCGGGTTGGGGCTGTCGAGCCTGTTCGGACAGGGATACGTGGGCATCAAGGCGAACTCCTTGAAACGGCTCGACATGGGGTTTCTGTCCGATCTGCCGTTTTTCGGGCGTGTCGTCTTCGGTCATGATCCCATCGTCTATCTGAGCCTTCTTCTGGTTTTCGCCGTCTGGGCGTTCCTGAAATTCACCCGCGCCGGGCTGGTCCTGCGGGCGGTGGGCGAGTCGCACGATGCGGCGCATGCGCTGGGCTATCACGTGCGCCGGGTACGGATGATGGCGATTGCCTTTGGCGGGGCCTGCGCGGGCCTGGGCGGCGCGTATCTGTCGCTGGTCCGGGTTCCGCAATGGACCGAGGGGATGACGGCGGGCGCGGGATGGATCGCACTGGCCATCGTCGTTTTCGCGTCATGGCGGGCGGGCCGGGTTCTGATTGGCGCCTATCTTTTCGGCGGTATCGTCGTGTTGCAGCTTAACTTGCAGACGGCCGGGGCGAAGGTTCCGGTGGAGTTGCTGTCGGCGGCCCCATACCTTGTCACCATCATCGTCCTCGTGCTTATTTCCGGACGTGCCGGACGGGGCGGAGACACACCTGCCGATCTGGGCAAACCGTTCCACGCGTCCACCTGAGCGACGCGGGTCACCAAAGGGGAGACTACAATGAAATTGACTACACTTCTGGCGGGCGCGATGGCGCTTGGCCTGTCCACGCCAGTCCTTGCCGACGCCCATGACCCGGTGAAGGTCGGCTTCATCTATGTCGGGCCGATCGGCGACGGCGGCTGGACCTATCAGCACGATCAGGGTCGTCTGGCCGTGGAAGCGGAATACGGCGACAAGGTCGAGACCGTGTTCCAGGAATCCGTGCCCGAAGGGGCCGACGCCGAACGCGCGATCACGCAAATGGCGCTGGGCGGGGCGGACATCATCTTCACCACATCCTTTGGATACGGAGAAGCGACGAATGCTGTCGCGGCCAAGTTCCCGGATGTGAAATTCGAACACGCGACAGGTTTCATGCGCGAGTATCCGAACGTGTCGACCTATGATGCGCGCTTCTACGAAGGCCGTGCCGTCACCGGCACACTGGCGGGTTATCTGACCGAGACGAACAAGATCGGCTATATCGGGTCGTTTCCGATCCCCGAGGTGATCCAGGGCATCAACGCCAGTTATCTGCACGCCAAGAAGATCAACCCGGACGTCGAGATGGTCGTGACCTGGGCCTATACCTGGTTCGACCCCGCGAAAGAGGCCGATGCCGCGCGCGCAATGATCGATCAGGGCGTCGACGTGATTCTGCAGCATACCGATTCGACCGCGCCGCAGGCCGCCGCGCAGGAAGCCAACGAGAACGGGGGCCGGGTGTTCACCTTCGGTCAGGCGTCCGACATGGCACAGTTCAAACCGAGCCCGCGGGTCGCATCCATCATCGACGACTGGGCCCCCTACTACATCGAACGTGTGGGTGCCGTCATTGACGGCACATGGGAGCAGCAGGCATCCTGGGGCGGCATGCCCGAAGGCGAGGTCGTCATCGGTGAGATCACCGATGCGGTGCCCGCCGAGGCGAAGGCCGCCGCAGAAGAGATGATCGCGGCGATCACGGCGGGCGAATACCATCCGTTCACCGGCCCGATCAACAAACAGGACGGCACGCCCTGGCTGGCTGACGGCGAAGTGGCCGATGATGGCACGCTGGCGGGCATGGATTTCTACGTCGAGGGTATTTCGGGCGATATCCCGAACTGATTTTCGGGTCAGATAAGATTGAAGCGCCCGGCGGAGTGATCTGCCGGGCGTTTCTTGTCGACCACGGAAGCTTATCTATCTTTCCCGGCCTTCATGGTTTGCCGCCTCAGGCCGCGACATCCTTCCGTTTCAGCGTCGGATAGTCCACATATCCCTCGGCCCCGCCGCCGTAGAACGTATTCGGATCCGGGTCGTTGTATGGCCCGTCGGCGGCGATGCGGGCGGGCAGGTCGGGGTTGGCAAGGAACAGACGACCGTAGCAGATGGCGTCGGCCCGGTCCTCGGCCAGCCATCTCGCGCCTTCCGCGGGGTCGAAGCCGCCATTGACGATCAGCGGGCCGTCGAAGGCCGCACGCATCGATGCGACGATCTCGCCTGCCGCGGCTGCGTCACCGCCGCCGTGGCTGTTGGGGCGGACGACGTGCAGATAGGCCAGCCCGCGCCCGGCGCAGAGTTTCGCCACCGCCGTATAGGTGCCCTTGGGGTCGGCGTCGGAACTTCCGCCCGCACCGCCCGAGGGCGACAGGCGGATGCCGATGCGGCCCGGCTCCATCTCTTCGGCCAAGGCGTCGAGCACCTCGCCGACGATGCGGATGCGATTTTCGACCGGACCGCCGTACTTGTCGTCGCGCGTATTGACCGACGAGCGGATGAACTGGTCCATCAGGTAGCCGTTGGCGGCATGCAGCTCCACCCCGTCAAACCCGGCGGCCAGCGCGCAGCGGGCCGCATGGCGATAGTCGGCGATCAGGCGGGGGATCTCGTCGGTGTCGAGCGCGCGGGCTTCGGGGTGCGGAAGGGTCGGGCCATCGGGGTGATAGTCACCGACAAAGGCCTCTCCCTCGGGCGTCCAGACCGATGACGATACCGGTGCCGCGTTGTTTTCCTGAAAGCAATTGTGCGAAATCGCGCCGACGTGCCAAAGCTGACAGAAGATGCGCCCGCCCGCGTTGTGCACGGCGTCGGTGACCAGCTTCCAGCCCTCGACCTGCTCATCGGTATGGATACCTGGCGTCCAGGCGTAGCCCTGACCTTCGCGGCTGATCTGCGTCGCCTCGCCGACGATCAGGCCGGCACCGGCCCGTTGCGCATAATACAAAGCATGCAGCGGCGTCTGGACATGTCCGGGCACCCTGGAGCGCGAGCGGGTCAGCGGGGCCATCACGACCCGGTTGTCGAGCGTGATCGGCCCGATATCGAGCGGCGTGAACAGCGAGGCGTTGGCAGGCGTGTCGGTCATTGTCTGGCTCCAGAAGTAATCGGTCCACCTGCGACATAGGAGCGGATCGGCGCAGGCAAAGGTGCGCAGGCGCACGAGGTTCCCGCGATATCCGCCTATTCGCCGAACTCCGCCTGATCGGGAATTCGACCGAAGGCGATCTTCGCGCCGGTATAGGGCACCTTGTGCGGCGGCAATTCACCGAAGCGGATGGTGTCCTGACCGAACCGGGCATTGAGCGCGTCGATCTGGGTGCAGAGCCGTTCGCGCGCCGTCTGCTGCCCCGCCGCACGGTCTTCGAAAAGGTCGGCGACATGGGCCTGCCGGTCCTGCAGGCCGCCCAGCATGATCGATACCGAAAGGGGGCGTGCACAGGTCAAGCGCGCCCAGTAGCGACCGAAGGCCTGCGACAGGGCGAAGGTATCCTGCGTCGCCGTGATTTCCCCGTCGTGCGATTGCCGTCCGTGCTGCGCACATTCCAGACCGATATGCAGCGACCGGGCGAACAGCCCCTCGCGGCGCAGGCGGGAGGCTGATTTGATCAGCAGTCTGCGCGCCACCGCCCGCGCGCCCTCGGGCGTTCGGTTCAGGGGGGTCAGGCGCTGCCCGTGGCCCAGCGAATGACGCCGCGTGGCGGGATAAACCACGGTTTCGCCGTGTAGCTGGCGCAGGAAGCGCTCTCCCTCGACGCTGCCCCAAAGGTGCCGGGCCCGCGCGGGGGTCATCGCGAAAAGCTGGGCCACGGTGTCGATTTCTGCACGCGCCAGACGGGCCCCGATCCCGCGGGAGATGCCGGGCAGGTCCCGCAACTGAAGATGCGCGATCTTGCCCGGCAGCACGTCGACCGTCAGCCAGTCGAGGCCCGCGGGCTTGTGCAGTTCCGCCGCGATCTTGGCCAGAAGCTTGTTTGGCGCGACCCCAACCGAAGATGTCAGCGCCGGATGCACCTGCGTCAGGATCGCGCGCTGCACCGCCGCCCCGATCTGCAAGGCGCGGGGCAGGATCTGCTGCGCCCCGGTCAACCGGCAGGAGAATTCATCCACGGAATGCGTCCGGTCGATCGGCAGAACGGTGTCGACCGCCGCCCGGATACGGTGGTGATACTCGACGAAGACGTCGTGTTTCGCCGCCCGAAAGACGATGCCGGGGCAAAGTTTGCGTGCCTCGGCCACGCGGGTGCCCATGCCGATGCCGCGCATCTTGGCCTCGCGGCTGGCGGCGATCAGGGCGGCGCCGGGCGCATCCGTTGTCACCACCCCAAGGGGGCGACCCATCAGCACCGGCTCCTCCGCCTGACAGACCGAGGCAAAGTAGGAGTTCATGTCGAAGAACAGGGTGGAGACGCGGATTTCCATGGTTCTGCCTGCAGATTCGGGGGCTGAGGCAAGTCTGGAACAAAAAAAGAACATTTGAAAGGTGTACGCTTGGCGGCGGGGCTGGCCTGGGCTAGGGTCGGTCCATGACTGAAATCACAAGCCTGAACGGCACCGCCCTTTCGCCCCTTTGTTTCGGCACGATGCAGTTCGGCGGCAAGGCCGACGCGACGGACAGCCGGGCAATGTTCGACGCCTGTCGCGCGGCGGGGGTGACATTCTTCGACACCGCCCATGTCTATACCGACGGTGCATCCGAGACCCTGCTGGGGGAATTTGCGGCGGCCGAACGCGAGAGTCTGA
>Ga0209634_1000284_pt1 | contig 38739 bp, 47 predicted proteins | sample LinPmetageLP40_FD_184043 | JGI IMG/M metagenome (GOLD analysis project Ga0209634, IMG submission 184043) | Marine viral communities from the Pacific Ocean - LP-40 (SPAdes) (version 2) | ecosystem: Environmental > Aquatic > Marine > Oceanic | place: Pacific Ocean | collected 2010-08-26 | reverse complement strand
TAATAGGTTATCTCGATAAGTCTTTAAGGTCATATTCGTGGTCCCGTACAGTTTCTGAAAGCTGGCGATACAGATTCTCTGCCATCGTCCATGTTGCTTCTGCTGCTGCAAGTCTTGTTTTAAGATCGTAGATGTCAGCTACAGATGCTGTATTTTTTTCTTCTAGTTTAAGAATAGTTTCTGAGTTAGCTGTAATAGTATCTGTTAAATTTAATACATACTTAATAGACGTAAAAGTTCCAGCTAAGATTGCAGCTATCACAGGCACAATAACTATATTTTTTTTAAGCCATGCAAAATTACTGGGAGCTGCTACCTCATTATTTAATACTAATGGTTTTTGTTTTCTCATTTTTATTTATCTAAACCACTCCTTAACCAATCCCAATATTTTTTAAAAGGTTTACAAATAGTTTTCCATATTTTTTTAATCATTTTTTTTCTCCTCAATTTCGTAAAAGAAATTATCAGTGTCTTCTGTTTTCCATTGACCTGTATCTTCTACATTCCATTCACTTGTTTGTACCTTCCAGTCAGGAATATTGTCCTTAACTGTAAAAGAAGGTAGGTCCCATATACATCTGTTGTTTGGCTGAGCCGCATAGTTGCCATCATCTAGGGCAATTATATGTGCGCACTTATGTTCGTGCGGGATTTCCGAATGATCGGTATCGAGGATATTAGCATCTGGGTGAGCCCAGTCAATAGTAAAAAGATAAGCACCGTGATGCCATTTTTTATCTTTACCTATGTACTTACCTGATGCGGCGCTTAAAATAGCCCAAGAAGTAACAGCAGGATGATAACTAAAAGAATTCCAAAGTTCCAGTTCATCAAGTCTACGAGTGGGAACAGACTCCGGTTGAAAACCACGTTGAATAAAAGCCGAAATTGGCAAACGATAAAAGATCGCACCGTTCTCCATAAGAGCATGCCATAAAATCGCACGGCCTCCCATAGATGTGATACCAAAGATGATACAATCTTCAACTTCTCCATGATGTTTTTTATTGTCATATAAAAATTCCTTTCTTATTTGTGCGTAAAGCGGGGGTATGTTTGCATTTAAGTAAGCCATAATCAACCATTTATTTCTCCCCAGTTATTACCTGATTCATAATCTACTTTGTTAGGGACTTCCAAAGTAACAGCATTTTCCATAATCTCAACTATTTTTTTAGCATGTTTTTCATCTTTAACACTTACACATAGTTCGTCATGAATTTGTATGTGAGCCACTATACCTTCTTTGTAAAGATCTAACATTGCCTTTTTTGTCATATCTGCAGCTGATCCTTGTATTAATTTATTTAAAGCTTTGTATGTAAAGGCTCTTCTAATCCCTGGTCCGTGTTCCTGCAGTGCATCTTCATGGGGTAATGCTTTATGCATACCGAATTGATTTGGTTCCCATAAATGAAACCTACATAATCTTCCAAGTAAAGTTCTAATCTGTCCACGTTCCTGTCCTCTGTTAGAAGCAGAATTCATAAGCTGTTTAACAAAAGGTACTTTAGCATGATACTGTTCAAATAGTTCTGTAGCCTTTTCTTTAGATACGCCAAGTTCGGCCTGTAGTTTTGCTTTACCCATTCCATAAAATAAACCAAGATTAATTGTCTTAGCTTGTGTACGAGGAATCTTAGCCATGTCTGCAACAACCTGGTGAAAATCTGTAGAAGTATCATTTTCATAATTATCTATAACATCGTTAACCGAGGGAAATTTATGTAAATATGCGTAATGGACTACTAGCCTAGGCTCTTGTTGAGAATAGTCAAAACAACCCCATCTATGGCCTTCCTCGGGTATGAAAATAGACCTAATCATAGGTCCAAGTTCCTTATTTCTAGCAGGAAGTTGTTGTAAATTTGGATTAGAATAACTGAATCTTCCAGTCACAGTTCCGCCTTGATCTGACCTTATTTGATTTATGTCTGCATGGATTCTGCCTTTATGTTCATGTTTGATTATGGTATCTATAAACGTAGTATGTGCCTTATTAGTCTCCCTAGCTTCAGCAATCATTCTTACAATAGGATGCTCATGATTAGAAATAAAATTTTTAGTAAAAGATGGAGCGTTTGATTTTGCAGTTCTTTCATAAGGTAAATTTAGTTTATCAAAAACTTTGGCAACGCTTCGGGCTGCCATTAGTTGAACTTCTATTCCTGTTTCTTTTTTTATGTTGTGGAGTAATTTTTCTTCTTTCAATACTAATGATTTCTTTAGTGTATGAGCTTTTTGAGTATCTACTCTTACGCCTAGGAATCTCATATCTACCAAACAAGGAAATAAATCCGTCTCAAGATTAAAAACCGATTCTATATCTTGTTGTATAATTTCTTTTTTAAATATCTGCCAAAGTTCTAAAGTTAACTCTGCATCTTTTTCTGCATAAGTTCCTACATGCATAGCAGGAAGTTGCCACATATCAGCTTTTGGATCTAAACCTCTAGACTTTGCTTCTTCATTTAAGGCAGATTCGTTTTTACCATGACCTAAATAATCCCAACCTAAAGAGTTTAAATCAAACCTAAATCTATTCTCATCAATTAAAGATGCAGCAATCATAGTGTCTACTATAGTTCCATTTATTTTTAATCCCATGGATCTAATCCAGGATACATCATACATAGCGTTATGAAATATTTTAACCGCGTTGCTTAAAAGAATATCTTTAAACCATTCTAGGGTACGTTTTTTATCCATGTTTGGCCCTGATCCGTGAGCAATAGGAAAATAAAATTTTCTACCAGGTACAGCTACTGCAATACCTACAACTTCTCCATTACCTACAATAGCACCACTACCTTTAGATTTTAAATCTGGATCTCTTGTTTCTAAGTCAATTGCAATTTCATCATACTGTCTTAAATCAGGATACTCTTCTGGTTCAATCCATTCTGTTTGAGCTTCAAATAGAGGTACTTTCATTTAAACCTTTCTTGTTGTAGTAATAAAGCATACTTCTTTTTTCATATTTAATTAATCTCCTTTTCATTACTTGATTCTCTTTGTAAAGTTTGTCCGCCCTTAAAACTGCAGCATCTAACTTTAATCGTAATTTTAAAAACATATTCATTTCTTTTTCTTATCATTTAATTTTAATTTTTCTAATTCACAGTAATGAATTATCTTATCTAGATCCTGAATTGCAGTTCCTTTAAACAAATACCTACAGACATACTTCACAACACAACCTTGAAAAAATGAAAGATTGTTTTTTGAAATAAACTCATAAGGTTGGATAGGAAATTTTTTATAATGTGATCCACCAATTTGTCTATCTTGTGGAAATGAATCACTAAATATATCTTTGTTGGTCATAACTGATAGCCTTTCCTTTCTATTTTTGCTCTCATTAAATATAAATTTCTTTTTGCTCTCGTGCAACCTACATACCATACTCTGTGCTCTTCGTCACGTTTTATTACACTGTTAGAAGTAGCTTCTCTTATTTTTTTAGCATTATCCAATACTAAAATTACATTCTCACACTCCCCACCCTTAGCTGCATGAATAGTAGATACTTTGACTCTAGCTTCATCACTTAATTTTTCATGATTAGATAACAATAATCTAATATATATTTTTTCATCTGCTGGGGCAAAATCAAAACACTCATACCATTTTAAATCTTTTTTAAGTTCTCTGTTTCCCATGTACTCTTTAATATCTTCGATGTCTGGTTCAGAAATGTTTTCTCCATTTAACCACTTAGTGTGATTTATGATTGACTTGTACAATTTAGTGTTGTAGCTTTTTCTGTTTTTATTTTCATAATATAATCCCTTAACTTTTAATAAATTACAAATCTCTTGAGCTCTAGAAAGAGTTCTAGTAAGAATCAACCACTGACCTTTATGTAAATCTATATTATCTAAACTATTGATTTTGCTACATAAACCTTCTTCATTTCTTGATCTATAATTTTTAACTGCTCTAAGTCCTTGTATTCTTTCGGTAATAACTTCTGAAATTTCTTGTACTGCCCTGGGTATTCGTCTAGATTTTGACAATACTTTTTCTTTTGCTGGTTCTTTTATAAATCTATCTACATCAGCACCGGCCCATCCATAAATTGCTTGATCATCGTCTCCAGCTAAGTAAACATTTTCCGAGTTACGCTTCAGCATGTCGTAAAGTTCCCATTGAATAGGAGAAAGATCCTGTGCTTCATCAATAAAAACTGTGGTAAATTTTGGACACAACTCTGGCTGTGCTGTAAACTTTTTAATCATATCTGAAAAATCAATTAGATTATTATTTTTTTTATATTTTCTATAGTTTACTTCTATGTGTTTAAGTAAGTCTGGTTTTACATTTGAAGAATGTTCACCTGTACAATACTCGTCCCAGGCAGAGATTCCTTTTTCTTTGGCTTTTAAAATAACTTGAAAATATTCATTATCACAACTTAAATACGGAGATGAATCAGAATCTCTTTTTGCATTAACTCTTATACTTAAAATTTTTCCTAAATCATTGTAATGATAATCCTGCATAACGTTTTCTTCCTTTAATCCTAATCCATGAAAAGCTAAAGAATGTAAGGTTTGAAAATAATGTAGTTCTTTTTTTTTATATTGAGGGTTTTTTAAAAGCATTCTATCCTTTGCTTCGTTAGCTGCCTTTCTTGTAAATGCAAAGTAGCCTATACTTTTAATAGGAGTCCCTATTCTAATATAGGCCATAGCTCTTCTAATTAATTTTTCTGTCTTACCCGTACCTGGCGGACCATATATTTTAGTTACTTGATTCATTTTTAGGTTTAAATGTGTCTACAATCTTTCCCTTATAGTTATAGGTTCCGTGATGTCCTATCTCTGAATTAACAGTAGCGTACATTTTAATACCTTCATCTTTAAGTAAATTACAAAAACTAACATCTTCTCCAGACCATGTTCCTGTTTTAGAATTAAAAGTATTTTCCCAAAAATTATATAAATATTGTTTGGCCCCTGCACTTATAACTTCCTCATTGTTTATTTTTAAGTGAGGATTTTTTTTCATTAATTTTTCATAGACCGATCGATGAATTAAAGTTAAACCCGCTGGACCTCCTGTTATTTCTACTAATCCTTTTTTATCTATATTAATATTTTGAAAATCTTTAAATGCAACAGAGTATTTTACAGAAGTATCGGCTGTTTTTTTTCTGTAAGGAGCACACACAAAATCTTTTTGGGCTAAAATTAAACCTCCGGCTGCTTCAGGTTCAAATTCAACATCAGCATCTATAAATAATTGATAGTCAAATTTTGATTCTAAAAACATAGCTGTTAGAATATTTCGTGCATAACCTACGTATGGACATTTGTAGGTACTTATTTGTGTTGGTATTTTTGCAACAGTTGCTTTATCAAAAAATTTTAATAAAGATAAACAGGTTGCAACTTGCATTGTGTCGTAGCAAGGCATTGACACAAAGATTTTAGGTGGTTTAGTACTCATAATATATCCTCTCTTTTTTTCATTGGCAGTGTTTCAATTTTATTTTCCTCTCTTGGAAAATATGACATTGATATTTTTACGCATCGCACGGGATTGTGGGATTTTTTTTCTGTTTCTTTTTTAGGGTATCTTTTTAAATCTCTAAGTTTTGAATCATAAATATCTATCATCATTTGACCTGTTCGATCTATTTTTGATTTCCATTCTTTATTTTTTAAATAATCATAAAAAGGATCAAATACAAAATAAGCATACCCATCGTCAATTAATATACTACCACTTCTAAAAGATGCATCACTTACCGCAGGAACACCATAGATATGGTCTTCTAAATGTTTATGTAAAATTTCTCTTGGTGATGTACCAGGGGGAGCTTTTTCTGTTTTCATTCCTTGCCAAAGAACATCTAAAACAGTTTGCATATCATCACCTTTTATTCTTGGAGGTGGAATAGGGGTATGTGCTCCAATTAATCTTCTTAATTTTTCTTGATCCATAATATAATTTATATCTCTGGCTATAATCTGTTGAGTTTTTTCTCCCTCTACTTTGTCATTGTAATGAACAGTAAATCTAAATTCTGGTTCTGGGGAATAATCTATTTTAATTAACGCTGAAAGAGCTGGAAATTTTTTTACTTTATCAGAGGCTATACCAAATTTTCTTTTTAAACATTCTGATTTAACACACATACTAACAATAGGTTCTTCTGAACAAGTATGACCTGCGGTATCTTTTTTGTACCCTTTAATTTTTTGTTTTACTTTTTCGTCACCCCATATATTGTCATAAACAATATAAGTTCTAGCACCTTCTAAAAGTTTTTGTTCCCAATTATCTGGGTATTTCTTTTTAGCAAAGACCATATAGTTATAAATAAACCTATCTCTATAATCATCTAGTTTAGATTTAGAGAGTCTTTGTAAACAAACCGGTCCATCAATAAATTCATCAGCACCACCTGTTAATTCTAATCTCATTAATTCAGTTGCAAATTCTTCTATCTCTTCTTTAGTTTTTGTATTGGATTCCACAACTTTTATAAATTGCTCAAAAGTAAACTCGGAGCCATCTAAATTTAAACCTACTCTCTCATTACGATTGTAATAAGGTAGATTAATAAAATTACCATTAATTGGTTTGCTATCCGACCCTATTCCTAGTTGAGTTTGTTTAGGAAAGATTTCTGTAGAAGCTTTTAAACTAAATGTAAATAAAAGTTTATCTAAAAAATTTCTAACAAAACTAGCTTTTACGGGTTCATTAAAAAATACATATATATGAAGACCACCACTTTTAGATTTAACTGGAATAACTGGAATTTTTTTCTTATCTATAATTTCTAAATATTTTCTAATATCAAAGTTTGCATACTCATCAGAATCTATATCAATAGCACCAAACCTAGCTACTCCTTCATCGTTGCATGGTTGTATACCAATAGATTTTTTACCGTTTAAATGATCTATGTAATCTGAGTCTTGAAGTTCTTTCGCAGCCCATCCATATTTAAGTTTTAATTTACCCGTAGAAGGATCTTTGTATGCAGAAGTTATATCTGCATAACCATAATCTCTTTTAAGACCACTAAATATTTCTATGTATTTTTTTTCCATCTGTATTGTTTAAAGGGCAGCTCCACTCTCGCATCGCCGCCCCATGTTTAAACATTCCCCTTAAGGAATTTTAGTAGTGAGCGGGTCCGTCTGTAGATTTTGCCGGATCCTCTTCACCATGCTTCACTTGAATATCTCCTTTAGAGATACTTTCAGCAAAAGTTTTGGCTTGTTGATACATACCTGCATCTTCAATTGGACCATTTTTAGTCACTTCCCAACCAAACCATGTACCTTTATCGTTAGATTGTTGTACAGTTTTTAATTGATAAATGTGGCTAAAACATACCGGGGTAAATAAACCATTTTTTCCCTGCATTTTGATGCTCTGCATCATACTATTCCATTTTCTACTAATTTTTAATTGAGTAGATTTCATAGCAATCAATGCAGTTGTTGGTGAACTACTGCCTACTACTACAAAGTGTTGTGCGGTTTTTTCAATATAATTACCATTAGGTAATCTATCTTTAAAATCTCCACCTCTTGTAGTTTTAGTCATGATGTCACTAGATGAAGGATAAATAGTTACTGGAGCACCAGATCCATCTTTTCCTCTATCTTTCCACTCAACGTATTCGAGTTTGTAGTAACATGGAATCACTGGGACTCCTTTTTCACCATTGAAGAGTTCACCTGTTACTGAATTAAAAATCATTCCAGGTTCTGCTCCTTCAACATACTTACCATCTCTCTTGTTTACTTCAGGAGAAAGTTGGCCAAGTATTTTAAGAAATGGTAACGCAAGATCTTCTTGAGTTATCACTCCAGTTTGTATGCCTGCATCTGCTTCGAACATAACGTTCGTAGACAAAGCAGTATTTTCTTTTTTTATTGGTTCTTTGTTCATGTTTCTATTTCCTTGTTATTTTGGTTCGGCTTCCTGCGAACACATTAAATAGTTCCGTGGGCATCTCTTTTCCAGATTCGAGACGCTCACGAACTAACGCTTTAAGTGTCATGGGCTCAACCTTTAACTTCTGGACTGGTTGATATCCTTGACCTTGTGCAAGGCCAGCATATTCTGCTGCCTTGTTATCCTCGTTACGACCAAAGGAAACAGTAACCTCATTTTTAATAAGATCACCCAAGCCGTTGTTACGAAGCCAGTTAAATGCTTCTTCTTTCTTTGCGATAGAAATTGAAGCACCATAGACGGGTTTGCATTCTACTCCTGCACCGTCTGCTAAACTAAATTTTGATATGTTCATTTCTGTCATCATTGTAGGAATAACTTCTCCTGATAACACATCCATATCACCTTTTAATTCTTTTAATTCTTTTTCTTTCAAAGCTAACTTGTCTTCTAAGTCTCTTAACTTAAGGACTTGTTGTGACAGTTGTTTGATATCATTGGTCTTTGCGTTTGCCAACGAATCTATTTTGTCTTCTTCAAAGTTTATACTCATATATTTTTACCTTTTTACCTTTCTAGTAGTTATTAATTTTTGTATTATAATTCCATAATATCCTATGTCAAGCTTAATCTTCGACGTTTCCTTTTTCATATATATTAATTTCTATTGGATAGTACATTTTTTCTTGTCTGTCCCATTTAAGTAAGTTGTATTTACCATTTGTCATGTTAGATACTATAGAAGATGCAACACTTATTATTGCAGGATCACCTGTAAGTAATAAAAAATCTTTATCTGTATAATCTTTTAAAAGTTTTCTTAATTTAAAAATTAAAGGTCCAGGAGATAAAATGATTTGAGAATGTTCAGGTAATAAAGTTTTTAAAGTACCGTACTTTTGTGCCCCCATAATATTAAATTTAGGTGCTCCAGCTTTAGTACCAGGTAATTCTTGAATAATGTATACTGTATTTTCCATAACTTTCCTATTGACTATAGCTATAGTGTTGTGATAGCTTAGTCAATAGAAAGAAGAATTATTATGAACTATAGATTTAAAACAAAACCATATGCTCATCAACTAACTGCGTTAAAAAGATCATGGAATAAAGAAGTATTTGCTTACTTTATGGAGATGGGTACAGGTAAATCTAAGGTACTTATAGATAATGTATCTATGCTTTATGACAAAGGTAAAATTAATGGATTACTTTTAGTTGCCCCTAAAGGTGTTTATAAAAACTGGTATGATTCGGAAATTCCTATTCATATGGTTGAACACATAGATAAAAAAATGGTTTTATGGCAAGCCAATATTACTAAATCTCAACAAAGGCAATTAAATACTTTATTTGAAACAGGAGAAGATTTACACATTCTTATTATGAATGTAGATGCTTTTAGTACATCTAAAGGTGTGGAGTTTGCCGCTAAATTTTTAAGATGTCACAGAACATTAATGGCTATAGATGAATCTACAACTATTAAAAATCCTGATGCTAAAAGATCTAAAAATATATGTTCTTTAGGTCGTCACGCTGCATATAGAAGAATACTGACAGGTTCACCTGTAACTAAATCACCTTTAGATTTATATAAACAATGTGAATTTTTAGATGAAGGTTTATTAGATTTCACATCTTATTTTGCCTTTAGAACTCGTTATGCACAATTAACTACAATGAGACTACCAACTCACAGTGTTCAAGTTGTTACAGGTTATAAAAATTTAGGAGAACTTTCAGAAAAAATAACTACATTTTCTGAACGTATTTTAAAAGAAGATTGTTTGGATCTACCTGCATACACTTATCAAAAAAGAATTATTCAGTTGAGTCCCGAACAAAAAAAACTTTATGATCAAATGAGTAAAGTAGCTCTTGCTCAAATGGAAGGTAAGTTAATGACTACCTCTACGGCTTTAGTGCAATTAATGAGACTCCAACAAATTACTTGTGGTCATTTTAAAGCTGATGATGGTACTCTTAAAATAATTAAAAATGAAAGAATATCTACTTTAATGGATATAATAGAAGAGGTAGAGGGTAAGGCTATCATTTGGGCCCACTGGAGACACGATATAGCTTCTATAGTTAAAGCTATTGAAAAAACATATCCGGGTTCCGTGATGACTTATTATGGTTCCACTTCGACTGCAGACAGACAAAAGGCCATTAAAGAAATACAAGACCCGAAATCTAAAGTTAGGTTCTTAGTAGGTACTCCTCAAACAGGTGGGTATGGAATTACTTTAACAGAAGCTAATGTTATGATTTATTATTCTAATGGTTATGATCTTGAAAAAAGAACTCAAAGTGAAGCTAGGATAAATCGTATTGGTCAAACTAGAAAAATGACTTACATAGACATCATTGCTGAAAAAACTGTAGATGAAAGAATAGTAAAAGCTCTTCGTAAAAAAGTTAATATAGCTAGTGAGGTAATGGGTGAAGAATTAAAAGCTTGGATTTAAATATCTACCAGGCCTGTCTCACGATTTAAGTATTTGTATTCTATTTTACTTACATTAAAATCTTCTCTTATTTTTTCGCAAATATCTTCTACATTAAACTCACCACAACTATAAACATCAAATTGCATTAATGCTGGTTTAGGTTCATCCCAAATATGCATAGCGATATGTGATGTTTCTATAATTGCTACTGCTGTAATACCTCTGTTACCAGGCATCTTACAGTATTTAACATAAGGCCCCATAAATATTTTCATATTAATAGACTCAACAAATTCTTCAAACCAATGCTTAAGTTCCATTTCATCTGTAGGTGGTTTTTTTATTTCAGCTCTAATAATTAAATGTTTGTGTACAAGTAAACTATTTTTCATTAGGTTTCGCTAACTGTTTTGCACTTAATACGAACCTGAATTTTTGCCCTGTTAACTAATTGTTCACCAACTTCATCTAATAGTTTTAATGAGCGCAAGTGACCCGCATTGACACAATCAAAGTGTGTATTGAATAGAGGATTTTGATTTATTTCAGGCATACAATCCATCTGTACTACACTACATAATTGTAAAATTAAAACAAATTTTACCATTGTTATACTGATGTATTTATAAGGATTGCAATTATTATTCCTATTGCTCCACCAACAATCATTTTTTCTAATCGAGCAATTCTTTCTTTTACTTCTTTAATTTGTTCAAACGTTTGCTTTTGCATAATTCTGCAAAGTTTTTCGTGGTCCTCGATTCTTTGTGTTGCAGACTTTTTCATTATTCTGTGTCCTCACTCATTGGATCATCATAGTTTCCTTGAGCATCCATGTTTGATGTATCATAGCTAGTGTCATTGTATGTTTGAAAGTCGTCATACATAGGCACATTTCTTAGTGAAATTTCTCTGGCCGCATTTTCTTGCAATTGTCTAAGTTCCTCTTGTTGTACTACATTTTCATAAAAACTTAATTTATCAGTTAGAAATGGATCTAAATCTCCTGGACGAGCATTTAATTTATTGATTTGATTCGCGGCATATTTATTATAATCTCCAAAAGCAGAAACTGTATTAATGCCGTAAGGATCTTTTCCAAGCATATTACCACCTGAATCACCATAGAAACTTTTTAAATTTGGATTACCTGATACAGAATAATTTAATCTGTTGAATGCATCAACAGGACTGTCCCCTTCAAACATTTGTCCAATACCCGAAGCTACTGTTCCTATAAGAGGGAAACCTGTAAGATACTTACCTACAGCGTTAATACCTGTTTTTGCAGGACTAATAATATTGTCTTGAGCAAGGCCTTGTATTGTTTCAACACCTGGTACTCTTTGTAATGTTTTTAATATGCTCATAATTATACTTTAAATACCTTATCTACGTAATCTGCTTTTTGTGCAGTATTCATTTTGTTATAGTTAATTCCACCTAAATATCTAGACCCTAAATTAGCATTAGCCATTACTTGGCTACCTGTGTTTGCTACTTGTGGAGATACAGCTACGTTTTTTCTATTATCTACAGGTAAAACTACAGGTGTTTCTATAGTTTCTCGAGTACCTAAACTTGAAGCTTTAGCTGGTAATTCTTTTAATGAGAATAAGTCTGGACCAATAGATAAGTTCATACTTTCAATAAAAGTATCTAAACCAAAATCTAAATCAAACCCATTATTGTCTCTTCTTAAAGATTGCCATGCATCATTTACAAGGTCCATAGAAATTTCATAACTTAAAGATGCTCCTAAATTTTCTTGTTCTAATCTTTGAATAGATGATTCTAATCTAGATTGACTAGGCGTAGGAGATACAAATTTTCCTCTTAAGATAGCATTAACTCTATTTTTATTTCCTAGACGTTCCATTAATATTTTTCTTATCTCACTACTAGATACCCCTAACTCTTCAGCGGAGTTCACAACATTTCTTAAATTTCTTTGAGATATAAATGAGTTCTTCATCCACTCTTGAAAGGCAGCTACTTTTCTTTCGGGAGAAACATTTGTTGAGTAAGCTAAACTACTAAATTTTTGTGAAATATTTCTTTCATCTTTTCTGTAAGAAGAAATAACGAAAGGCATACTTTGTTTAGGTTTAATGGTTTGTACTCTTAAACCAGACATCAATGCTACTATCTCATCCTTAGTATTTCTTGAACTACCATAATCTGTAAATTGTCCGCTAGCTCCCTGCCATATTTTTTGTGCTGAACTAAAACCTCCTGGATTTAATCCACCTATAATATGTTCTAAACTTCTAGCCAATTTTTCTCCGATGGGATCAGTTTCTCTATATATTGTTTTACCATTTGGAGTTTTACCACCTCTTCCAAGTATAGAACTAACATCAGTAAATCTTTCTACACCAATAGACTCAGCAATAAATGGAGCAAAAAATTCTCTAAAAGCACCTGGATTTTTAGTAGTTCCAATAAGTGAATTAAAAGCTATAGTACCTGCATTGTCTTGATTTAATTCTCCTCTACCAAAGGCATTAAGGACAGCATTCGCTGGTCTTACTAAATAATCATAAGGATTAGAATAAGAGAAATTAAAATATTTAAATTCACCATTTGCATCTGGAGAACTTAATGGAATTAAAGTTGCATTCTTTTCATATTTAGGAACAAAGCTTCTTGCGCTTTGCATCATTTCATCGGTTACTCCTGTAATTGATTGAGCTGTTCCACCAATAACTGTACCTATTCCACCGAAGGTTGCAGTTGATCCAATTAATCTACGAGCTCCCATTTGTCTAATGTAAGGGTTGGTGCTAGTTAATTCTCTTGCACCTAAAGTAATTAAATTTCCACCCGTTCTTAAAATCTCGGCAGGAAAAGCTATAAAGTTTCCTAAAGGTAAATCTCTTATGGTTTGTATAACTTTAGGAACTTTACTGTAAGTTGGGATAGTGTTAGTCACCAAATAAGCGGACACTTCTTCTAAAGCTTCTTGAGCCGTTTTTTGTTTTCCTGAAATAGAACTAATCTCAATAAAATCTTCTTTAGCTACTGTTTTGTACCAGTCTCTAACTTGAGCTAATACTTTAGTAGGTACTGCTTTAGGATCACCAAATGCTTGTTTTAATGCAGACTGATAGAATCTGTCTGAATAAACTTTCCAAATATTATCCCCACCTTGGTACACATCAATAAATTTTTTAACAGTAGGATTTTTCATAAAATCTTCAATATTTAAAAGACCTTTAACTCCTCGTTCAGCTAAACGTTTCATCTCATTAACTTGAATACTTTGATCGATGACTCCTCTAGTTACACTGGAATCCATCCATTCATCAAACATTTTAGGATTAAATGTTCCACTTTGGAATATGTCTTCAAATGTATCTCTAAATGCTTGTGATACAGAAGCACGGCCACCAATCAAACCGCTAGCTAATGGAAAGAAGGATGCAGTAGATACGTTTCTTACTTGAGTCATTGGTGAGAAAATTGTTTTAGAAATTTGACCACCAGCTTTAAATTTCATTAAATTAGAATAAAAGGGCACGTCAAATAAATTATCAAAATTACTTTTAACTCCTTGAATAGCATTCGCAATTTCGGGTAGTGTATAATAAGTATCTGCTTGAGCTACTTGTCCTTCTTTAGGTTTTCTTAATTTTTCATTTCTAAAAAATTTAGAGTCTAATGCAAAGTCATCTATAGAATTAATACCTGCATTGGCACGAGCTGTAACTTTTACTAAACGAGTTGGATCAATACCTCTCTTTAAGACATCTTGATAAGTTGCATCGTCTGTTAGAAGATTTTTAAATACTAAACCATTTTTCATCCATTGATCTTCTACAAGATCAAAATATTGTCTTTGATAAACCTGTTTATTGTTCCATATAATTGTGTCTAAGACAGGACTAAAATCATTGATAGCTTCTTTTTGACCTTTAGGAGTAGATAAAAAATTTTTAATTTCATTAGAAACATCATCTACTTTTTTTACATCTCTACCAATTGCTTTACCTATTGCATTAAAGTATTTAGCTGGATTAGCTCCTGCATTAATAACTGCACTTTTTAAACCGTTCATTCTAGTTTTAACTTCAGCGTCTAATAATTCATTAAATTTAGTTTCTTTAGCATTTAATTTTTTATTACCTTTTAATTTATTTCTTAAAACACCTGCTTCTTTTCTAGAAATATTTTTAGGTCTCATGTTTTGATTTAAAAGAATAGTATTTTTTAATTCTTTTTTTGCTCCTGCCGCAGCTGGTCCATTGACATCAAATTCAAATTTTTTATTATTGAAAGAAGCTAATCTTTGTTTAAAAAAGTTATCAGCATCATTCATTTTTAAACCTGCTAATGTTTTAAAAGATTTAATTGGAGAGTTACCAAATAAATTACCCACTAACATATTAGACTCCTTTAACATTTCTTTAATTTCTTTAGCCTCACCTCTTACTGAAGGGTTCACTAATTTTAATTTTTTAATAGCATCTTTTTTACCAACAGCTTTAATATATTCTGTTATCTTATTTCGTTCTCTAGTAAGATCATCGGTAATGTTTCGGTAGCCGGGATTAATGTTTTTAAGATTAGTTACATTCTTACCTAATAATTTAATGTCAGGAACACCATCAAAAATATTTCTTTTAAATTTAGAAACTATGTCATAAAGTTTGGTATTAATCATTTCATCTTTACGATTAAATTTTTTATTAATGGCCTCTAATTTTCCTGTTACTTTATCTCCTTCATTTTTTAATCCTTTAGTCATCAATCCTGCGGAACCAAAATATTCTTTTAATTTACTTAGTTTTCCAGCCACCGCTTGCCCAAAAGTTCCACCTTTAGTATTAAAAAAAGCCCACTGGCTCGGATCAGGTATATCTAATTTTTCATATAACTTATCTTTAAACTCAGCTTTTTTCTCTCCTGCTCTTTTTACACCTTTAGTTAAAAAACTACCTCGAGTTCCTTTTCCTGCTATTGCTACAGTTAAAGGATTTAAAATTTTACTATCTAAAGTTCTAAATACAGCACCTGCTGCTGGATCAATTACTTTATTATACACAGGCCCTAAAAGTTTTTTACCTATTGCTCCTGCAACAGGTAACATTGCAATTGTTCCACCAATTACTGCACCTTCAGCTCCAAATTTTAATTTTTGTTTCATTTTTTCTACGGCTAATTCTTTACCTGTAGCGGATGCAAGATCTGGTGTTTCTGTAATTCCAAGCATGTCAGATAAAACAACATTTTTAGTAGGTACACTAACTGCAATATCAGTTGCTCCACCTAAAGCTCCCCAATAACCAGCTCTTCGTGCAATCTCTGTACCTTTAGCTCCTATTGTTGGAAGACTTGATAGCGCTGTAGTTTGTCCAGCTTTTTGTAAAAGAGGAATAGCTCTACCTATTTTGGATGCTATTCCTAATGGCACACCAAATTGAGTTATGGTCTGAACAATTTGTCCAAGACCTGTTTTAGCTTCTATATTTAAAATGGGTGTTGAATCAAAAAAAGCATCTATTCTTCCTGTAAGATCTTTGTCAGTTAACATATCAAAAGGTAATACACCTAATGTAATTAAACCTTGTAATGCATCGCTAATACCTCCCACAGGAGCTCTAAATAAATCTAATGCATAATCACCAATAGTTGTTTCACCTTGAGGGGCTGCTGCAACATCTTGCGATTCTGAAAACACTGGAAGTTGAGATAGCTCTTTCCAATCCATGGAATCCCCCTATGCTAATACCGATGGCGGTAATATTAGATTAACTCCATACTTGGTATTAAATTGACCAACATCTTGTTGATTAGTTAAATAATAAAAATCTTGTAAAGCTTCTTTGCTGTTAGCTAATAACTGTACGATGTCATCTGTTATTTCTTTAGGTAATCTATTTCTTAAAGTAGAAAAATCCATTACTGGAACTTCTTGCATGGGTTCTACATTTTCTGCAGCTGTTACTTCAGTTGCTTCTATTTTTTCTGTTCCTGTAGGGGTTACAATACTTTCATCCACTACACTTACATCAGTTTCTCCTGTTTCTGGAGTACCAATTGCTCTTTTAACTCTACCACCGTCTTGTAGATATTCTGTAAGACCATAAGCTTTAATACTATCTTCCATTCCTGCAAGTTTCATTGTTATAACTAATTTTTTCAACTCTGCGTTAGCGGCATTAATTTTTTCTTGAGCACCTCTTATCTTTGATCCTTTAAATTTTTGAAGTGTCTCTTGAAGCTCTGTGATTCTACCTATGCCGTTGGTTTGCATAAAATTTGCTTTTGCAACTTCTTGATTAGGATTAGGAGTTTCTATTGTTTTTGGTTTGTAAACTACTTCGATAGCTTCAAGTTCTAAATCTCTTTGAGGTCTTTTATCTCCTGCTTGTCTTTTTAAAGTTACGTATGTTTCAACTTGTTTTTGTTTATCATTCTTTTTACCATTTGCTAATTCAGTCGCTTTATAACTTTTGTATGCAGTTAAGATTATAGCCTTGTCTTGTTTCTTCTGTTCTTGTAATTCTTTTAATGCTAAGTCTCCTCCTACATCTAATTTATCTTTTATTGAACCTGGAGTTCCAACTACTTTAGCAAGTAGTAAAGCTTTCTCACCTTTACTCATTCCAGTACTTTTTAATAAATCTTTAAGAACATCTACTTCATCACTAATTGCGTCTTTCATAGAAAGTTCGCCTGTTAATGGTTTTTCAATTTCTTTAGGTTCTGGTTTCTCTCTTTTAATAACTTCAATTTCTTCTTGAGTAACAGTTTTTCCTGTGTTGGTATCTGTGATCCTGCCATCATCCATAGTAACAAATCTTCCTTCAGTTACTCCAGAGAACATTCCCTTTTGATCATCGTCGTATATATTTACATCTCCTATCGGAGTTTCTGCTGTTCTTGTTATAGCATTCGTGCTTCCGCCAGGTTTCATAAATCCAAACCCCGTGTTAGTTGAAAAGAAAGGTGCATCTGGTTTTAAGAAAGGTGAAACATAATTCTCATCTGTGTATCTTGGTCCTGCAAGTCCTTTAAAAAAATTACCAAGGCCTTGACCACTAGGAGCTGATCTCATTTTTAACACATTAGGCTGACCATCGGCATTTCTTGATACTCCAAAATTAGGAAAACCCATATTAGCATGAACTCTATTAGTTAGTTGAGCTATTCCTGTAGGTCCGCCTCTTTTAAATGATGGTCTTCTATAATACACTAGCCTTTTCCTCCAAAAATACTTCCTAGACCATAAGCACTTAGTCCAGCTGATAACGCTTGAGATAAAGGTCCAACACTTTGTCCACCACCCATACCTTGATTAGTAGTAGTAACTGGAACTCCTCCAGCTTGACTTGCTATACCTGTTCCAAATGATTGAATTCTATTTAAAGGTTCACTATAAGCTAATTGATTTTGTTGTTGATTAGCATCTAGTAAAGCTTGTTGATAAGCTAAATTTCCTGTTCCCGCTGCACCTAATCCTTGTATACTTGATGCTGCTAAAGAAGGTTGTAATGATGCTAAATTTCTTTGTTGTTCAAATCCTTGGTTCGCGAGTTGATTTGCTTGAGTAAATCCTTGACCTAATAATTGTGCTTGTAGAGCTGCTCTATTTCTTGCTGCATCGGATGCATACTGAGCTTGAGCCACACCTTCTCTACCACCACCGAAAGCTCCGGCATTGATAGCGTTAGCTGCTAGCTGCGGTACACCTTGTGCAGTTGTTTGATCAAATTGTGTTAGTGTTGTGTCAATAATATCTTGTTGATAAGGCGACATAAATTGTTGATAAGCGGCAGGACCTGAGTATTGACCTGCTTGAGTTAAATAAGGTTGGTAACCTGCAACACCTGTTCCAGCTGCTGCACCTGTTACAGCACCAGTTGTTTGATCAAATGTTAATTGACCTAAACCACCTTGTGTAGCTGCTAACTGTTGAGCTTGTTGTGTTAAAGGGTTTTGTCCTGCAATCTGTGGTCCAAGTTCCGATAGCGTTGGTACACCAGTAGAGCCAGGAGCTCTACCTACTTGTTTTGTTAATAAATCTACGTAATTTTCTTGAGCCGCTTCTAAAAAAGGAGCTCGTCTAGTTGTTGTTGTGTAATCTGTTGCCATTATGCTACTTTTCCTTTTTGTTCAGCTTGTTTCATTGTGTTGTATAACTTTTTAGAACCTTCTTCAACGCTACCATTACCTATACCTCTTACGGCATCAGCAGTCATTACAAATTCATTTTTAGATAACATAGCAGGTACGTCATCTGCTCTCTCTTTAATTCCAACTGGAACAAAGCCACCTTCGTCTCTGTAATCTCTCTCAACCACACCCACATTATTTTTTCTCATTTGACCTGTAGGTATATCACCTATACCGCCGATTGATCTAAATGTTTTACCTGTTAATTGAAACAACTCTGCATCAAATATAGAAACGTCTTCATTTTTACTAAGAGCTTCATCTCTTAAAATTAATAATTCTGATACTCTGTTAGCACCACCTTTATAACCTATTCTTCCACCGTCTTTTTTACCAATACCTAAACCAATAGTTATTCGTTTTAATGCTCTAGCATCCTGGGGACTACCTTGTGGATTATTTAAAATTTTATATAATTGAGGCATTGTGTAAGATCTACTTGCTCCGCCACTACCTGCAAGTCTTTTAAATAAAAAACTTTTTTCTGCAGAACTAAATGTAATTCCTGCCATTAAATTATCTATACTCTCATCTTCGTCAGGATTTGCTTCAACATCTACAGATAGCATTTCCATAACGCCACCTTCTTCACCTTCTTCTGGTGAACCTAATTTTCTACCTATTCTACCACCGTCTTTAAAAACATCAACCGAATCCCCTAAAGATAAATATTCATAGACATCAAAAAGACCTAAACCCATTTCTTGCATTTCTTGTTTTTGAGCTTTAGAAAGTTCAGAATATGCTAAATACATACGAGCTTCCTCACCTAGTCTACTTTCACTCATTGTTTTTCCAGGGTTTTTTACTGCTTCATAAAAGGAACTAATTCCTTCACCTAAACCTGAACCTGTTTCTTTAATATCTTCTAAAGAAATACTTGAAATTTTTCCTGGTATACTTTTTACGTCTTCATATAACTCCTTAGCTCTTTCTGGATTAAAGGTACCTATACCTATATTTATTGGTTCAAGAGTTCCATCTTTGTAACCTATTCTACCACCATCTTTTTTACCAGCAAAGAAATTAGTTAAGTAACCTGCATACTCTTCTTGTTTTTCAGCTTTTCTAGCTTCATCATAAACTTCTTCTGTAAGTTCTACTCCAGCCTCAGCTGCTAATGATTTAGCTTCTATGTATGAACCAGCGAATGCTACTGCTCCTATTACCGCTGCTTTGTCAATCATGGTTCCACCTTGACCGTCTGGTTTTGTAAACGCTGCTTTACCAAATTTTTTACCTAACTCTAAAGCTTTACCACCTGCTTCTCTATAATCAAAATTTTTAACTTTATCTGCTGCAGCTTTAAATAAATTAAATTCTTGTGACGCTGCTTGTTTAACATCACCTACCAAAGTCATATCCGTAGCGTCTACTAATGCACTTGTTGCATTGTTAGGAACGTAAGATAATTCACTAGCTAAAGCTTCTGTTCCACTTGGAACATATGATACTTCACTAGCTAAAGCTTCTGTTCCACTTGGAACATATGATACTTCACTGGCTAACGCTTCATTAGGACCTACACCTTGAACAGCTTCTGTTCCTCGACCTGAGAAAAATTTACCAAGACCTGTTTCTGTTCCTATAGGGGAACTAAATCCAGCTTTGAAACCTTGTAGTCCACCTGTAAATGCTCCACCATCTCCAAAGGGATTACCTTGGAAACCTGCTCCACCTGCGTATCTTGCTAGCTGACCACCACCGTAGTTCATAGCTCCAGATTTTAAACCTGCACTAATACTTCCTGTTTGATCGAATGTACCTATACCACCCATGGCTGCTGCTAAAGCCGGGTTAAAAGGTGCTACAAACGGTGCAGCCTTAACTGCTATTTCTGATATTTCATTGGGTATAATTTTTCTTACAAACTTTTTTAGTGAACTTCCTAAACCAAAATTTTCTCTAGGTGTAACATTCATAATGCCACCCGCTGCTCTTAATTGTCTGTTCATTTGTGATCTAGATATAGCCATATTTTAAATATAAGTTTAATGTTGAGCAGGCATAGAAATCCTGTAATATATTACTTTATTTGATTTTTTTAGTGTCGTCAACCGATTTGAGAGGTCTGCTACCTTGCCAAAGGTCATCATAGAAACGACCAGTATAAGAGTGTTCTCCAACATGAGTAATATCATCGTTTATATAACCATATACCTTACCTCCGATATCTCTCCATCGCTGACAAAACCCAAAGTCTTCTCCAAAATAACGTTTGGTTTTAAGATCATGTAAAGTATCAAATAAATTAAACATATTAGGTTTTTTTTCTTCTTTACCGTTAATGATAGTAGGTTGAAATATTTCTAATTCAGGGTACTCTTTCATCATTTTTTCCAACACTTCTCTTTTAACTAAAAAACATCCTGTTGGAGCATGGGTCATTTCAATAATTCCATCTTTACTTTCGACATTATTTGGATCTTTTAGTTTAACAGGATAAGTATAAGCACTACGTAAGTAGTCCTCTTGAGTTTTTATAGCATCTTTTTTCTCATTTAATCTTCTCCATGATTTATCCCAGCTAAACATTTTCATAGGATAAGGACATCCTATTATATCTTTATCTGCTTCTAGCATTTTAAATATAGTCTTTGCTTGAAAATCTATATCTGAATCTATAAATAATAAGTGAGTGTATTTATCTGGATGATTTAACATTTCTGCTACACATAAATTTCTTCCTTGAGTAACTAGTGAAGATTTTAATAAAGTAAAACTAACTGATATTTTTTTCTGCCAACACTCTTGTTGAAATTTTAAAACAGCTTGGCAATAGTGCATTGAGACATCGCTATGACAAGGGGTACACAACATAATTTTATGTGGAGAATTGCCTCCAACATTTATAGTTGTTATCGTTTTATCGTTTTCATCAAACCAAAGGGGCTCATTGTTAGTGCCTTTGGGCGAATTACTTTTTTGCATTTATAGCTCCTTGTAAAAACCTAGTCCAAGATGAAGCTTGTTTGTTCCATCCATAATACTGATGTGTGTATTGAGATTGTGAAATTAAATGATGGTGTATAGTAGTTTCATGTAGACTTGCTGCAGCAGCTTCTATAGCATAAGCAAATTTTTCAGCTAAACTTTTGTAATTACTACTGTAGGGAATATACATAGGAAATTCTGCGCCGGTTTCAAATAGAGCTCCATAGTTTGTTGTAATGCAATATAAACCAGCAGCCATTGATTCTAATAAAGATATACAAGAAGTTTCTTCAAAGATACTAGGGTAAACATACATGTTATAATTTTTAAGATTTTCTTTAATGTAGGCGTTTGATTTGTAACCGATATAATTTACATTGGGTAATTTTTTTGCTTGATCATATAAAGCTTGATAATTTTTATCATTATTTTTATGAAAACTTTCTCCGTACACTTCACATGATGAATAAACATCTAAAGTAATTAAAGGATTTTTAACTTTCTGCATAGCACCTAGTAAAACATTTAAACCTCTCCAGGGAGTATTTTGATGTATAATTCTTATAGGGTCACCTTTTTGATAAGGTTTAGATTTTTCTACATTATCTATTCCGTTTTTAATAACAACACATTTTTCTTCTGGAACCTGAAACACCATTCTAAATTTTTCATGAGTCCAATGTGAATTAAAAATATACCAATCATATTTTTTATGGTTCTCTTTGTTTTTAAACCACGGGTATATATTGGGTTGATCGTAAGAATTTTTTTGCCAAAGTATGTTTAACTTTGTAGAGTGTAAAGGTATTTTTTCAGGGACAGACGTAGTAATCTGTACTTGATCCAATAACTCTTTGTTGACGTATTTTTCTAAGTACTCAAGCTGTAATTCAGTTCCGCCTTTAGCCTTTTGATTTATCATTTTTCATCACTTTCTGAAGTATATCTAATCCTTTTGGAGAAACTTGAACTGTTACATCTTGAACAATATCAGGTCCTTCTACTTTCTCAGTAAACTTTTCACCAGTTTTAGTATTTCTAAAAGTGATGACAGTTGTACAATTTATTGTCGGTATATCTTTATCCATTATCCTCCCTATTTATTTCTAATAAACTAATTGTTACATCTGGTCCTGTAATATCTGATAACATTTTTAATACATCATTCTCATGTAATATTAATATGTTAGTAATAAATTCATGATGAGCATCCGCAGCTATGGTTTTTTTCTCATAAAAATAAGTTGTGCCTCCTGAAGTAATTTTAACTGTAACAACTGCATCTCCTGCACCTTCATTATAAACATGAATAGCTTTAGCTAAAGATCTTGAGTTACTAGGAACTGTATAAACACTTTGTTCTGTACCCGATATTAAATCTGTATTTACTTTTTTATATATATTAGCCATTAAACCACGTAAACCTTTCTAAATCTTCTTTTTGATCCTGTAAGTAAGTAGTATTAAGCTGCTGTTTCATAGTTGTCAAGGACTCTATAATTTGTCTTTGATTTTCTACATTATATTCCAAATTAGGTTCAGGTATGTAATTAGTTAATTTAGCCATTATGCTTTATTTATTTTTCTTAAAGTTTGAGCAAAACGAGCTCTTTGTCCAAGCTTACCTTTTGCTTTAGCTGCTTTATTTAATTTATCTAAAGGAATCTTTTCACCTTTTTTAATGTTTAAAGCTTTTCTTAAAGAACCTGGTTTCTTAATTGCTTTTTTAATATTTAATCTTTTTGTCATTATCTTCTTCCATCTGGTTGTGCATCAAGCCTAAAACTACCATAACGCCAAGTTTCACCTGCAGCATCATTTTCTATTTTAATAGACAGTAATCTTCCTCTTGCTCTAGTATCTACTTTATCAGTAGTACTTGTTATTGTAAAGGGACCTAAAGGAGAACCTGTTTGTGTGTCTGAAGGAAAATCAGATATAAATAAAGTTACTTTAGAATTACCCACTAAAAATTTATAGTCAGGCATAAATCTTCTCATAGACATAAATAGTTCCCCATCTTCAATGTCAAAATCACCCGATCTAATAAATGCATCAATAGAAGTTGTACCCGAGCTATTGACTTGATCGGTTCCTATTTCATGAGCATAGTACAAAGAAGCTCCATATGTATTGGTAATTCCTGAGATAGGTGAAAATACTGGAGTCGTCGTTGCGTTATATTCTGTTGCATAAGGTAAATTAAATACACCTTGGTCTTGATAAGTGGTTCTAGCTAATGAACTTGTAGTCCATACGTTTTCACCAAAATTATAAGTCACACATCTATCAATTTGTTCCGATCCCGACTTAGGGTAAAACCAGTTAATTTCTGTGTATAAACTATTTGGAGCTGAATAAATGGTATCTGCTGAATTATAGTTAATACCTAAGTTTCCATTATTTGTAGTAAATACAAAATCTTCAACCAGACAAGGTAAAGATTTAACCGTACCATCGTACATAAAAAATCCTCCTTCACCCGACATCCAATAGACTGCTCCATTAACATAAGAAGCTGCGTGTTGAGCTATACACCCACAATTTGTTCCTACTTGTCTTACCGAAAAAGTAAAAGGTGGACCAACAAATTGAATAATATAAGCTGCAAGATCCGTTAGTACAAAAACATAATCCTTACCTTGAAGAGCTGCCGTAATTTTATTGCCTGTATCCAACCTAAAAGTTCCTGCTGTATTGATAGAGGTAGGAGTGTATTCATTTAAATTTTCTTGGTCCGAAAATCTTACAAACATAGGGTCTTGTGTTGATGGTGTGCCAATAGTTGTTTCTGTTCCAAAATGAAATAAATGTCTGTCTCTGTCTGATACAAGAGTAAATCTACTAGCTGTTGGATTAGCAGAAGTAGAAAAACCGGAAGTAGAAGTAGAAGCTCTGACTGTTCTGGGATTAGTTGCTCCCGCATCCCATGTAAATGTCTTACCATTAAAAATAGTTGCGACAAGAACTTCTCCGAAATTATCTAAAGACCAATTACCAGGATCTAAAACTACATTACTAGTTCCTCTTTCTGTACCCCATGTAGAGTTTCCCCAAAGATACGTTCCCCAGCCATATCCTAATGTTTGAAATGTAGGTCCTATTATTACATAAGGATTAATAGTTGCAGCTCCTGAAGCAGAGGCTGCCCCACTTGCATTAACTCTCATTTGAATTGTAAAAGTATTATCATTAGGAACAGTTAGAATCTCAAAAGCACCTGTTGTAAAATCTATCGCTGAATAACCTGTTGGGGGAGTTACCCCTGAAAAAGTTACATACCTGCCCACGGACAACCCATGAGAAGTTTTGTTAACAGTCACATTATTTTGACTTGAAAAGGTATCAAAAGTTGCTCCAGTTATAGCGGTATCTAAAGGAGTAATATCGTAAAACTGTTCTCCATAATATATAAAAAGGCCTTGAGAAGTACCTATTGCTGAGTATCTCTCTCCTTTTAAACTTGTAAAAGATAACTGAGCTCTAGCGGGTCCTGGAACAGTTTCTTGCCCAACACTTAATTGTTGCCAGCCACCTATTTTTTCTGGAGCAGTATATCTAAAACGTACAAAATCTCCGTCTACCCATTGTCCTGGAAGAGCTGAGGGCACGCTTTGTTTATTGAAACCTGCTGCAAAATCTACTTTTTTTAATGCCATAATCTTGATTATATATTAATAATTAGTATAGTATACATCAAATATGAAAGAAAAAAATACCCTCAAATCAGAGTTTATTAAGTTCTTAGATAAAACGCCTTTACCAAAGGATATAGTCCATTTTCAAAATATTGTCGACTATAAATCACCCTTTTATTTTGACGATTTATTTCAGCTTTTAGAGATGTCTCATTTTAGATCAGAGATAAAACACAATCCTGATGTTGGTGTAAATCACGCTGATGTTTTTTCTCATGTGTTTGAAATTTTTAATGTAAGAAGACATCCAAAAATTAATTCTTTGCATGAACAGCTTGCTAGTGTGTTTCATAAAAATTCAGACGATAAAGATTTTAGACCAGATATTTTTACATCATTTAAGAGTAGTATGGGTAATCCACATTCAGATCATGAAGATGTTTGTATTATAGGTTTATGCGGATCTACGTATTATTCTTTTCCTCATTTACAAAAAGTATACGAAGTATCAGAGGGCGGTGCTATTTATATACCTAAAGGAACACCTCACGCTGCACATTCTTTTAGTAGAAGAATGGTTGTTTCATGGAGTAGATTTTTATGATTATAAAAGAAGCAGTATTAAAATTAGGAGATCTCCAAACACTACACGATACAATGATGTCTGAGAAGTTTCCGTGGTTTTATCACCCACATCAAGCTAGTGTGAAAGACAGTTCTTATTTTTATCATCCTTTTTATTGGAGCCATAACATACAATCAGATTATTTTAATTTAGTGGCTCCTCTAGTAGAGTATTTAAAACCTATAGCGATAATAAATATTAGAGCTAACCTTGTGATTAATAAAGGCAAAGAAATAAAATCGTCTTGGCATGTTGATCAATACAACGATTCTAAACTACAACATAAGACTGCTATATTTTATGTAAATTCTAATAACGGATATACAGAGTTTCAAACAGGAAAGAAAAGAAAAGCAGTCAAATCAAAATCAAATCATATTGTGATGTTTGATTCAGCTATTAAACACAGGGCTGTATCTCAAACTAATTCAGATAGAAGAATGGTTATCAATTTAAATTATTATTAATGTACTTTCCTATTTATACTATACCTAATTTTTATGATAATCCTGATGAAATTATCAAGAAAGCTAATACCTTTGACTATACTCAAGAGGCTACTGACGGCATCGGTGTAAGAACTAAATCACTTCACAACTTTGATTACCCTTTGTTTCATTTATCAAATGATAAGATTCTTAGAACTATATTTGGAGCAGTTCATAAATGTACATACGTAGCTGAGAATGTGTTTTGTAGAATGAAAAATGTTAAAGAAAAAAATGGTAACATACATTGTGATGAAGATACTTTACTCACAATCATTATTTATTTATCTAAAAATTTAAAAAATAGTGGCACTAACGTTTATGACAATAATCTTAATCAATCTTTGTTGGCTACATCTAATGGTGCTTTTAATACAGCGTTTTGTTTTGATGGTTGTTTTCCACATCAAGCTCTACATAACCTAAAAGAAAATCAAGAACGATTGACACAAGCTATCTTTTTCACTAAATTAGATGCACCCTTCTTTCCAATGGCAGAATTAAATAGAGGTAATAAGTGATACAGATAGCAGAATTATTTACAGTCCCAACTTTAAATACTGAAGTCCCTAATGATCTTAAACAATTAAAAAAATTCTGTTTAAATTTATCTAAAAAAAATACCTCAGTAATTAAATCTAATGCGGGTGGATATCAAAGCCCTAATCTACTAGATAAACCTGATAAGATTATAAATGAGTTTACCGAAAGTTTAGAAACACCCCTGCGAGTTTTTTCTTCTTCTCTAAGAATTAAAAAAGATATTAAGATGTCAAACCTATGGATCAATGTAAATAAACCTGGCTGTAGCAATAAATCTCATATGCATCCTCAAGCTATTATTTCAGGTGTTTATTATATATCAGTGCCTAAAAATTCAGGAGATCTAATATTTGAAAACCCTATAGGTAATTTAATGAGCAGCTATTTACCTAAAGCATATGTTAATTCTTACGATAGATATAATTCGTCTGCGTGGAATGTTAGTCCAAAAGATGGGTTTCTAGTTTTATTTCCATCCTGGTTAGGACACTCTGTAGATGTCAATAACTCAAAAGAAGATAGGATCTCTATCTCTTTTAATTACTCATTCTGAAAATATTTGAAGACTTAATCTGTGCGGACCGTGCGAAGCTAAAGCCGATACTGCATGATCAGTGTGATTGCTATTAACAACACAAGTATTGTATTCAGGGACATAAAATTTATTTTGTCCTTTTTCTTTATATAAAAACAAACCTCCATCATTTCTATCCCAAGTCTTATTTAAATATATACTTGTACCCATTTGCCACTTAGCATCATTATGCCAACCAATATGACTTAGAGGTGGCCATATGTAAAACATACAATGGTGTGTATACTTTTTGTATGATTTATTTAATTTCTCAAAACAATTAATAACTCTTTCAGACATAAAAATAGGAAGATCTGTAACTTGTAAAGCTGTTGGATTCTTACCTTTTAAATTATCTTTCCAGTATATTGTTGAACGCCAAATATTTTTGGAGGCGTTATTATCTAGATAAGTAAATACCTCTTCAATTAAATCTTCTGGTAGAACATTTTTGTATATCTTTATTCCCATATTAAAACACCCAACTTACGAATGAATATCTAAGACCTTTTGTAACAGGTTTTATTTCATGGGGAAATAAAAAATTTGATGGATGAATAAGTAACTCACCTGGTTTTAATGTTATCTTTTCATTCTCAAACATCATAATTTCTCCTCCTTCAAAATTATCATTTAATAAACTTAAGCAACTTAAAATAGGAACACCTGTAGGTCCATTATTATGAAAGCCGTGTATGTGATCACAATGTGTTCTCATTTTAGTGTTAGTCGTATATTTATTAAACTTTAATTTAGTGTATCCGTTCCAAGCATCATACCAAGGGAGATCAATATATTTCATATACTGTAATATTTTTGGATGTAGCTTTTTCATAATAGATTCATGTGAAGGTATAAGTTCGGATGTTGTTTCGGGTTCTTGACTACCGTTGTCGCTAGTAATACCGGCTTTAGGACTGTTCCAATAATGCTCGTGCCATTTAACTTCTTTTAGTTCCTCTACAATTGTTTTACATTCTTTTTTGGTAAGTAGTTTAACTTTTAATATGTAATGATTTAAATGTTTTCTCATTCTATAAATAATTTATGTTTAATATTATTCTGTAGTTTTGATCGGTACAAGAAGATCCCGCATGTTCAAGAGAACTATTAAAGATAGCTATTCTATTTGCTTTGCTTGTAATATCTTCGCCGTCTTTTATTTTTGTATAGCCGTTATTCGTATTAATATAATACACCGCCGTTTTACAAGCTATATTAACGTCTTGATGAAAAGCATAGTTAATAATTTTAGATGTTTTTGAAGTATAATTTAATTTAACTCTAAATAATCTTTTGACATTTAACTTTTTAAATATTGGATCAAGATGTTTTATGTAATCAGAAGTGATTGCGCTGTTGTAAACAAAAGTGTGCACAAACTGAGGATAGCTGTCTTCGACTTTACTAGCAGAGAAATACCAAGGAAAACCTTTATCTAATACAGCACTAGATAAATTAAAATAGTCGCTTTGGTCTAAAAGATTATCTATGACATCAACATGTTTACTTATTTTAAAATTTTTATTTATCTTCTTATATTTTTCTACGTATCTATTTAATAAATCATCGCTGTCTTCTGACTGATCTAATAAATTAACGTAACAAATTAAAAATAGTTCTTTATATTTGTTAGCGTGTTTTAAAAAATATTCATCTCTGTTCTTAGTGTTATTAAATTTATAGACTAATGCCTCAGCTTTTATTCCAATTGTTTTTTTAATGAAGCTTCTTTTAACCGCAAGACCTGTTCCAAAATATTGATTACCGTAAATAGAATGGTACAAGCCGGCAAAGCACACATACTTAGGACAGTTCATGTGTTGTAATAACAAATAAAGATTGTAACTGTGTTCAAACAAATTACTGTGAGAATGTTTAAGACCGATAGTTTTTACTTTTATATAATTTATTGGGTCCATTTAAAACCTAGGTTTCCCGATATAGTTACTTGATCTGAGTTTTTATTTACCATGTGTTCAACATAAGAAGGAAAGATAATAATTTGTCCTGTTTTAAGTTGCGGCGTGAAGTTTCTATAAACATAATCTGCACCTATGCAATCTATTAAATACTTAGCAGGATTGAAGAAAACAGTATTTACCTTAGTTACTTTTTCGTAAATAATAAAAGAAAATTTTGAGCTACAATGAATGTGGGGTTCTTGAAAATCATTGTCTTGATATTTGTTTCTCCATATACTTAAGAGATCTAATTTAAAATGTTTGTATTGTTCATGCATTAGATTGCCCATAACATTTAAAATATATTTTGCACTTTCAGGGTCTAATTCATTTTTACTATCTATAGATGTAGGGGTGTTTGATAAAAAAGCTGTGGTGATTTCTGACTTTAATTTAATTTTTTTTAAATCAACGTTACCAATAAATACTGTTACAGGGAATAAATCTAGTTTCATACTTTAGGCAATTCTATGTTCCAATCTATATTAGATTTTAATTCTTCTACTGTTATTTGTTTTAGCTGTTTTGCTTTCATATATTTTATTAACTCTTTCGTGTCTATTAGCAACCAAGAAAATTTATCTTCAAATAAAACTTTATCTGCTTTTGACTTTTCAGATATAATCTTCCCTAATCCTTTGTCTTTATAATCTTTTAGAAAACGAATGTCAAACTTCAGGTTTTCATTAGATCTATTTTTAATAATACCCGACACTTGCCAATCTAAATTATCAAGATTCCATATTGTATTATTTAAGTATTCTTTCGCAAACTTAATATTCATATTGACTTTATAAATCATTTATTATAATCATCCAATAGATAGAAATAAAAATATGTCTGAAACAAGACCTGATTATTGGTATTTTAAAAACGTTTTTACAAAAAACGAAATTAAAGAAATAGATGCTTTTGCATGTAAAAACATTGACGGGGATGAACCCGAACAACACGCAGCTAAAGATCATGACAATAATAAAATTAAAAATGTAGATACCAAGTTAATTTATTGGGGTAAAATAAAACATCTATTAGGTGATTTAGAAAATTTAATTGTACACACAAATGATAATCATTTTGGTTATTCTGTTTATCCATTAAGAGATAAAGATTTTATTAATTACAATATATATTCTTCAAAGACTAAGGGTAACTATGGATGGCACATAGATCAAACTACTAAACAATACAAAGACATGAAATTAACTTGCTTAATTAATATCTCTACTAAACCATATAAAGGTGGTGCCTTTCACATTTTTAATTCAGGTCCATATATTGTAAATGAATTTACTCAAGCAGGAGACGTTCTTGTGTTTAGATCTTATCTTAATCACATGGTTATGCCTGTTGAAACAGGAGAAAGAAAAACATTAGCTTTGTTTATGGAAGGACCATTAATGAGATGATTGTAGAAGAATACAGAAATTTTTTAGATAAAGACTTTATAGACTATTTAACAAATCATTATTTAATTAACACTCAACATCAATATGGCCATGCATCTAGACCTGGTATAACTAAAGGCACGTTTTTTTACACTCAAGTTCATAACGATGGAGTTACTAATTTTGTAACTTATAAAATTATTAACAAATTTAAAGTAAATCAATTTAAAAGAATATACATCAATATGCAGTTTAATGGTATGGATGGAGGATGGCACAAAGATGATGGAAATAAAACTTATATGTTAATGGTTACACCAACTTTAAAAAAAGATTCAGGATTGTTTGAGATAAAAGACAAAGATAATAAGGTGCATAAAATAACTTTTGAACAAAATAAACTTGTTGTGTTTAATGCTAAATTGTGGCATCGTGGATTATCACCAAAAGAGAAAGGGATACCTAGAATAACTCTAGCTTATAAAGGAATACAAAATGAAATATGATGAAATAATAAAAATGAATACAACGGCATGGCCGTTTCATTTAGATAAAATGCCTCCGTATGCGTGGGTAAGAAATTTTTTAACACCTGAACAATGCGATGACATAGTTAAATATGGTAAAAGTTTATTCACAGTTAAAGGTAAAATAGGGGGTACAAACCCTGAAGCAACTGCTGAAATAAAAGGTGCAAGAGATAGTTCTATATCTTGGATTAAACCTGTTGAAGATTATGTTTGGTTATATAGAAAAGTCGTTGATGCTATGGTTGTGTTAAACCATGAACATTATAAATTTGATATGTGGGGATTAGCAGAGTCTTTACAATTTACATCCTACGGACCAAAACAGCATTACTTTGCTCACACTGATAGAGGCACGGGTGTGATGGTAAGAAAGCTGTCCTGTACGATACAATTAACGGATCCTAAAAAATATAAAGGTGGAGATCTTGTAATTTATGAATCTAGAAACGGAACTAACATAGAAAGAGAGCAAGGTTTATTAGTTGTTTTTCCTAGTTTTATGTTGCATGAAGTTACACCTATCAAAAAAGGTGAAAGAAACTCTTTAGTCTGTTGGGCTTCTGGCGCTGCTTTTAAATAATTATTCTGATCTTACGACCCAACCATCACCTGTAGATTGGTATTGGTCTTCATTCCAGTCGTATTGTTGTCCATCATCAGGCACAGCTTGTGGTGGTCTGTAGTCCCAATGTTCATCACTCCATACGAATGATTCTAAAGTTTTATTTGGTTTAAACCAATCATTAACAGGATCGTAGTCAAATCCTATTTCAGCAAAAGTTTTTCTAAATAATTTAGATTGATCTTCATGAGGAACGTTTGTTCCGTCTTTATAATAAACACCTCTATTGGAATTATAAGAAGTTTTTAACCAAGTTCCGTCAGGATCATTTTGATGATTTTTAGCCCAAGCAACTCCTACTGCTTCTGACTCTTGACCATTTTCATCTAGTTCACAGCTGTTGTGAACTACCATGCATTTAGTAACTACGTTATCAACTATTTTTGCGTAATGTGCCATATTAACCTGATAATGTTCCTGATGCTGTGAATGTTAAAACTTTATCAGTACCATCCGTTGCTTCTGTTGGAGATCCTGTAGTTCCCCCTGAAAAACTATCTAAAGGCATTCTTACAATAATTACACCTGAACCTGGACTTCCTGGGGCCTTATCTTGACCTGGAACTAATCCACCTGCTCCTGATCCGCCACCTGTGTTAGCAGTTGCTGGTTGACCTGCTTGGTTTCCTTGGCCACCATTTCCACCGCCTCCTGCTCCGCCAGTTCCGCCCGCGGTAGCACCGCCGCCAGCTCTTTGAACTGAGGCTCCAGTAATTGTAGAAGCTGCACCTGCGCCTCCGTTTGGTGATCCTCCAACTGCGCCAGCTCCGCCGCCGCCTCGAGATCCACCTGCATAACCTTCGTTTGCAGTTCCTGCAGAAGGTGCTCGACCCTGGTTATTTCCACCGCCACCTGATCCACCAACTGAAGATGGGTCATATGGGCCAGCGCCTTTACCGCCTCTAACAGTTGATACATCTGTAATATCAGATCCTACAAGTGTACTAGCTTGTCCTCCTGTACCAACAGTAATTGTGTAAGTTGTGCCTGGGTTTAAAGTTTTTTGTGCTTCGACTGATCCGCCACCACCTGAAGATGAGTCTGAAGGATAAGAAGATCTATATCCGCCTGCTCCACCGCCACCAGACGATTGAGCTTGACCGGAATACCAACCAGGGCCGCCTCCTGCTATTACTAAGTAACTAGCTGAGTAGGGCGCTCTTGGCGCTGCTCCTCCGATTCCTCCAAAACCTGCTGATGATGCTGCTCCTCTTGCTCCAATTATTGGCATGATCTTTCTCCTTCTATTTTATTACGCGAACTGTGTTTGGGTTGCTAATACTGTAAACGCAGCTGACCCAGTTTTAATAATTGTATAAGTATAAGTATCTAATGAGTTTATGTTACCTCCTGATGGTGCTGAACCGCCTGAGTATTCAGGTGTAACAGATGATCCATCAATTTGAACCGCACTGTTATAATAAGCTGTTCCAGTATTAGCAACAATGTGAGCTATTGTAATAGATTCACCGGTATCCATAATTGAGTCTAGTGAATTTGATCCATCACCTCTAATATTTAATGTCCAGTTGCCTGAAGCAGCTGTTGTATAGTTTAAAACAGCTTGTGTAAGAACATCGTAAGCAATTGTACCAGTAGCTGCTATAGCTGCCGTAGTTACTTTTTCTGCAACACTTTGAATTTTACCTTGACCATTGAAAGTTGCTCTGCCAATTCCTTTTGGTGTAATATTAAAATCAATATTAGCGTCACCGCCCACTGCTGCAAGTGAAGGTGTATTACCTGTTGCTGCATTAGTTACGCCAAAATGATTAACTGCTGAACCAGTAGTTGTAAATGTAATTTGCTCGTTAGAGTTTTCATCTAAAACACTGTGTGCTGTATCTATAATAATGTTGTGACTGTTAGTGTCTAAATCTGCTGAAAGCTGTGGTGTATAATCTGAAGATAGTTCTGTGAAAGCTGTATCAACAACATTAGTACCATCTGAATAAACCATTTTAGTACCTTTGTCGGTTGCTGCCCAAGTTACTCCAGTTCCTGAACTAGTTTTAACAGTTACTGCATGAGCACCTGAAGTTGCATTATCTATAACGTATAATTTTGTTAAAGTATCTGGAACAACAACGTTAACTGCACCTCCAATTGTACCTATTAATTTTAATACTTGATTTTTACCGTTTGAAATTGCACCATTTGTGAAAGCTAAAGTAGCACCTGTTGTAATACCAACAGTTTCAAAACCAGCAATTGCTTGTTCTAAAATAGTTAAGTTTGTGTTTGTAATTTGTCCCCAAGTACCAGAGTTTTCACCTGTTGCCTGGATCGTAAGTTTTAAATCTGCGGAAGTACTGTTAGCCATAATTTTTGTTCTCCAATATCTTAATTTAATTAAATTTTATTATAGTGTCAAACACTATTATGCAGCGTTGGTTGAAACTTCCTGCCATCCTGGAGGATTGACTGGTGCTGTACCAGTATTAACTTCGTTCCAAATCAATACATTTGTAGCGGTTCCTAAGCTAGCTGTCAAGCCAAATCCTGTAGGGAATACTACATTAGTTGTTTCAATATTTGATACGGAATTTAAAGCTGCTGTTAATGCAAATCCTGTTACATCTACAGGTAAATTTAAATCAACTGTAACGCTATTTAAGTTTACAGTCATTGTTTGACCATAAGTTGGATCAGCTATAAATTGACCATTTCCCCATTTCGAATTACCCCAAGTTGCATTACCCCAATTCATAGAGGTATCACCAGCTCCTGTATTAGCATCTCCGTGAATAGGGAAAGTATTTCCTGGTGCTAAAGTCATAGCCATTGCTTGACCTGTTAATTGAGCATCTGGAGCAGGATCTACTCCACTAAAGTTTTCAGACATAGCCATAACCAAAGTATTTACAAGTTGATTACCATAAACTCCAAATCCCCAATTAGAGTTACCCCATGTAACTGGAGATTGAGCTGAAACTTCTGCTATAGTAATATTGTCAGCATTAACTGTTCCTAGATTAGCAGACATAGCTATTCCAGTTAGTTGTGCAAAGGCAGGATTAAAGTTTAATTGAGCAACCATCGCTATACCTGTAGGTGTTGCAACAAAAGCAGAAAAAGCGTCTACAGACCCTAAGGCCATCGTAGCTGCTTGACTATTAAGTATTAAACTTGAATCTCCATTTATAGAAACACCACTAAGTCCTTCAGCCATAGTCATAGCTATGCCTGTTACTGCATGTAAATTACCGGATTCACCCCAGGTTTCAATACCCCATTGATCAGAACCCCAACCAACATTTACTTGACTAGTAATAATGATACCATCATTGTTTAAACTCATGCTCATGGCTTCGCCATTATTCCAATCACCAAAGCCCCAAGTATCTCCACCCCAGGCAACATTATTTGGATTAGTAACAAAAACTGTTAAATCTTGGTTTTGATCCCAAGCTCCTTGGTTCCAAGTGTGAGCTCCCCATGAATTAACAACCATATCCATAATACCACCCATGCCAATACCATGCACATAACATAAATAATAAAAATCTGTAAAAGAGGATGGAGTGATTTCTACATAACGAGTTGTGGCTGCGTTGAATGTAGTTGTATTTGTGTATTGAGAATAAGTAACAGCACCATCTAAATAATATGTTACACCAGAAGTTAAATACTGATCTTTACTGGTTGTAGTAGAAAATATTAAAGGATGATTATTGTTTGAAGCGTTACTTTGTTCAAAACGTAAAGATGCATCAGGAACCCAATCTATTGTTCCTGGTCCTGTAGAATTTCTTAGGCCATCTAGATAGAATACATTACCTGTACCTCCACCATAAAGATTACCACTTGCTACGGTGACTGTATATGATTTATCCGCCATAGGAGTCTACCTCCTACTAGCCCGATATTCTTAATATCGCTGCTGTTGATGTTGGGGCTGGAAATTGAATTGTAAACGTACCAGAAGTTGCAGTTTTATCTGCTCCAAAATTTAAAATACAAACTGCATCAGTAGTACTAGACCCTGAACCTGCTGTTGTATTATAAATTAAAGCTCCTCTAGCTGTTAATGTAACTCCAGTAAAAGATCTATCATTGAAATCACATCTTGCGACACCTGCAGTCAGAGAAGTTCCTAAATTAACTAGAGCTCCTCCACCGGCTGTGTATTGTCCAGTGTTTGATACTTCTCCCGCTGTAATATAATTTGATGTTGCTGAAGTTAAAGTTGCTGTAGAAATATAAAGAGCTATTTTAAAAGTGTCACCACCTGTTTGTTTAAAACTCATAGCTCCATCTAATAATTCTTTTTTAAATGAGTTTGCTATTGCTTGTGTTATTGCCATAAAATTTTTCTCCTATTGTTTTCCTATTCGAGGAACACCTGCTTGGTATTCATCCCGTCTTCGTCTTCCCATTTGTTCAATTGAGAATCCTTTAACAGCTTCAACATATTTTTTATCATATTGCTGTAACATGTCAATAGGTCCTTTTAAGAAACCGTAAGCCTCAACTAGGCAGGCATATAATAAGCCATTGGGAAATTGTAAACTTAAATATGTAGTTGTATTAGTAGCCGATAATCCAGTAGGTTTCAAGATATAATTTAACTGAATTGTGTAAGTAGCATTAGGTGTAGGAGCAAAAACTAAAGTGCCCTCATCCCAGTAACCATAGTACTTAGGAACCCCTGTGGAGCCCGTAGGGTTGAATTCAGCCATAAAGTTAGTGTCTCGGTACTGTAAAAAATCTCTGTTGTCTGTTGCGGCTGTACCATCAGAGTCCACAATTTGAGCTGATCTAACTACCAATAAATTGTCGGGAGTATCTATAAATCTAGTATTTAAAACTAACGAAGCTGTTGCATATCTTCTATTATTATCTGAATCTACTTCTCTTAAAATTCTAAATTCAGCATCACTTATAAAACCATCTATAATAGTAGAAGTTAAAACATTCGAATCTACTTCTGTATAATCTCTAATTTTTTGTACTAATTCTGCGTATGTCATTTATTAAGCTCTCCCATCCGTTATATTAACATTTAAAGGACCGGCAATACAACCATTTCCTCCACCTGGGCCATAGCCATCTACTAAAAAAGTACCTGGACTTGTAGCAGGTAAATTATAGCCGTTTTGATTAGTGACTGTTGAGGGCTGACCTCCACTTGGAGAAGTTGTGGTATTTAAAGAAACAACATTTCTTGTTCCAAAAATATTTGCTCCCGCATCGTGATCGCTTGCAATAGTGTTTTTAGGAGTCTGTCCTCTAAACGGTGCATTAGTTCCTCTAACTAAACCCGATAAAGTTTTTGTTCCAGAATTATAAGCTGCATATTGTATAATTTCATTTTCATATAGTCCACTTATAGAATTAATTTTTTCAATCATTATAAAGCCTCCAGTAGAAATAAAACCAAGGTTATCTGTAACAGTCAGAGTTTGAGTCGTAGCATTTATATCCGTTGCTAATGTTGTAGATAATTCTAATTCTTGAATACTTCTTTCAAGAGCAGTTGTAAGGGATAATAAAGGTTGTTGAATACTCATTAATCTTACTGCATCATTTATTTTTATTCCACTATTAGGTTGATCAATAACATAAGTTGTAAAAGTACCACCGCTTCCAGTGGTGATAGGGTTGACTACTAAAAAATCTCCTGTAGGTAGTTCTAATCTGTCTGGTCTTGGATGCATTAATCCTTGTGGATCAGCAGTAAAAGGTTTTGGTTCTAATTGAGGTTGTTTAGGTTCGTATTCAGAAGTATGAACTCTAGATCCATTCCATTCTCTAACCATTTCAGTATAGGGAAATTGCAAACCACTTCGGTCTGAAATAAATAATGCATGTTTTCCTCTAGCTGTGTTGCTCATAATTAGATACTTGGAAAGTAAGTTTTAGGTGAAATATATACACTAGCAGATGAACCATCATCTTCTAAAGCTCTTTTTAATTCATCCTCATATATTAATTTACATTCTTGAATTCTTGGTTGTGCATATTTCATAGCTAAATAATAAGTTAAACCTGCAACCATACAAGGAACAAATCTAAAAGGAACATTTGTTGCATTAGTGTAAGCACCTGCATCTTGAATTCTTTTTTCATAATAAAAATTCATAAAAGCTCCGTTTTGAGTTGCGCTTGGAGTTAGATATACAGTTATTAAAATATGATCTATAAATCTTTGAACAAAATATTGTGAAGGTTGTCCAGTTGCAGTTTTATTAGACAAAGCTTGGTACTGAGATCTATTTACTTTTTCTAAAGGAGAATCAACATTAGAAGCATTTCTAAAAGAAGCTTCTAAAATATCAGAAGCTTGATTTACAAAATTTGTTATAACAGCTGCATTTAAGTGAGTCGCTGCTGTAGTTCCATTTACTCCTCTTGTTACGCCAGTCAATTCTAAGGAATCAAATCCAGTGTAAGAAATATTTTCTGAACCAACATTAATTGCTCCTGAATCAGGCATATTAATTTTTGATGCAATAGTTATTCCAGTTGTAGCGGTTGTAGAAGTAATAGCAGCAGTTAGAGTTGAAGTAATTCCGTTTGAATTACCATCTGCAGTAGATCTGAAAATTTTATATTCTTTTTGATTAGTTGCTAAAGTAATATTTGTATTAGCTACTTCCCAAAAATGAAGACCTCTATTACCCCATTCTTGAAACAAAATATTAAGTGAGCGTCTTGCGGTTTTTAAATTATAACCGCTCATGTCAAACTGACCTAATCTATTGTAAGACTCTTCAATTACTTCATCGATTGAAAAAGTTTTGTCAAATGTTGTAGTGCCTGAAGTAACATTGGCCATTAGTTATCCTATGTAAAGGTTATAGTAACACCAGGTGTGTTTGTTAAGTCTAAATAAACACCTTCTTTAAATAAAATACCCGAACC
>Ga0209634_1000283_pt1 | contig 39004 bp, 40 predicted proteins | sample LinPmetageLP40_FD_184043 | JGI IMG/M metagenome (GOLD analysis project Ga0209634, IMG submission 184043) | Marine viral communities from the Pacific Ocean - LP-40 (SPAdes) (version 2) | ecosystem: Environmental > Aquatic > Marine > Oceanic | place: Pacific Ocean | collected 2010-08-26 | reverse complement strand
ACAAATGTAATTGTTGTTGCACTTGTTTCAGCATAATCTGTTGTTAATTCTTGTAATATACCATTTAAGTAAACATCAACAGCTCCAACAGTATAACTTAATGTCTGTGAATTATCGTCTGATCCAGTAAATGCAGTTGTACTTGATGATGTAGTATAAGTAAATCTTTTTCTAATATCCGAAGCAGCTGCTGCACCGCCTCCACTACCAGAAGAAGCAAATGTAATTGTATCACTACCAGCACTTTGAGTAATAGTCATATTACTACCAGCAACTAGTGTTAATGTATCTGTAGCTGAATCTGCAACTATATCTGATGAACCTGAAACTGAAATTGTTTTAAATGCTTCGCTGACTGTACCTGTTCCAGGAATTGTAATTGTTTTAGTACCACCTGAACCAGTTGCTGTAACTCCAGCACCAACAAAGTTTAATGTTGAACCTGCTGTCGATAAGGATGAACCTTCTTCTTGAATTGTAAGTGAACCACCAGATACTGTAATCGTTTTTGTTGAACCAGTACCAGATGCTGTGACACCTGAACCTACAAAGTTTAAAATTGTTCCGGCAGTAGATAATGATGAGCCTTCTTCTTGAATTGTAACACCTGAAGTACCACTAGAAACTGTAGCAAAACTTAATGCACCACTTCCATCTGTTTGTAATACTTGTCCACTTGAACCATCTGATGTTGGTAATGTATATGCACCATTTACATTTATTGTTCCAGTTGTTTGAACTCCAGTAGCTGTAGTTGCTAGTTTTTTAGCATTATCGTAGTAAAGTTCTGCTGCACCATTTGCCAAAAAATTCGCAAGTGATTCACCACTAGCATTTTTAATAAATAGGTGAACCCCTGAATCTATTGTTAGACTTCCTGTTCCGTTATCTATAAAGCTATTACTACCATCGTGGTAAATTTCTAAATCACCACCAGTACCTAAAGTAATCTTTTGGCTATCAGGTAATGTTATACCATGTGAAAAATCAAACTCATCGCTTGTAGTATTCCATAATATTGTAGCATCTGTTGAAGCATTTACTGCATCTTGTATTGTAATACCTGCACCATTTGCAGTAGAAGATGTATCTCCTGAACCAAAGTTAAGAGTTATATTTTTATCTTCTACATCTAATGTTGCTGTATTAATACTAGTGGTTGTACCGTTAACAGTTAAGTTACCACCAACTGTCATTCCACCTGAAACTGCTAAACCTGTTAAAGTTCCAACCGAAGTAATATTCGGTTGTGCTGCAGTTACTAATGTGCCAGTTATATTTCCGAATTGTACGTTATCTGAAGTACCAACTGCTTGGCCAATACTTATTTGACCACTTGAAACCGTTACGCCCGTACCCGCGGAGATGTGCGCCTGCACCTCGCTCGCGCTCGGACCCGTGTATGTGATTACACCTGTACTATTATTATATGCTAATGAACCGTCGCCACCAGCATCTGTAACTGATATAGCTGCTCTTGCATTACTATCAGCATATTGTGAAACTGAGTTTGTGATTACACCAGTACTAGAATTATAAGATATTCCCGTGCCTGCGCTTACGGACGCACGTGCACGAGCGGTAGTAAAGTATTGATTTGTTCCTTCTGCTAAATCAGCAGTATCAAATCCTGTTAAATTTCTTGTAGTAAAGCTTGCAGCATTACCCATAAATCCATGAGCTGAACATTGGTAATGTAATACCATTGGTGTAGAAGCTGTTGGAATAATTTGTGTATATGCGCCAGAAGATCCGGGTGTTCCGTTAGTAGTAACACCGGTAGTATAAGCAGTTGTTTTATCTGCTTCATAATAGAATCTAAATGGATGACCAGAGTTTGAACTATCTGATTGATCGAATCTGTAAGTATTACCAGGAACTAAATTTAAATGTGGAGATTCTATACCATCGACAGTATAACCAGATCCTGATCCTGATCCATGATATATGTGATCTGTTGTTTTGGATTGTACCTTTACAGTAAATTCTAGCGTTAAGCTTTTACGAACTTTATTGTATGAATCTGTTCCAGATCCAATTTGGACAATAGAATCTAAAGAACCTTCAGTTGTTTTAGCATATAACTTTCCGTCATACGTGTTTAATGCTAACTCACCTAAGTTTAAATTACTTGTAGTTGGAATAGCGCCGAATGTAGCCGAGCGCCTTAATCTAATATCGCTTTTTCTTGCCAATTTTGGCTCCTATCTTTTCAATCTCTATATAGAGAATCTTTATAAAAATGTTTACAAACACATATTTATGTGTTATAATGTATTTATACTATTTAGTATGTACCACCATCAATGATGCTTGTTACAATCGGAACACCTGAGGCGTTAAATTGTACCATGTCACCAGTAGTTCCTAAAGAACTAGTTAAGTAAGATAATGCGGTACCACCAGCATTTGATATAACTACTGCGTCTCCAGTAAATGATCTAACACCAGTACCACCTTCATCGACTGTTAGTCCTGAACCATTTGAAAGATTTAATCTTCCAGTAATAGTAGTAGCACCTGTAATACTTACATCATCATCGATTGTTGTTGTACCACCAGCTGAATCAATAGTTAAATTACCTGAAGTAGTATCAATTTCATTATCACCAGTAATACCAACTTGAACATTACCTAAGTAAGCTCCGCCAAATTGAGCATCATGGAATGGTGTAGAAGCGTTTTCTCCACCAGAGAAGTCTTCATCTTTAGTAAATACGAATCTTTGTGTTTGAATATCAAGACCAAAGAATCCGTCTTTAACAGCTGAACCGTTGTGATACTTAAATCTAATACCACGATCAAGCCCATCTGCAGAAGATGTATCTTTTGCCAACTCAAACATTGTGTCACCGATGGCGACTGTTGTTGAATCAACAGTTGTTGTTGTACCTTGAACCGTTAAGTTTCTTCCAACAATTAAGTCACCACCTGTAGTAACTGTATCTGTTGTAGCATTACCTAATACGGTATTACCATTAACTTGTAAATCTGTTGTGACTGTTAGATCATTTCCGATTGTAACATCATTTGGTAATCCAACTTGTAATGTTACATCAGTACCAGACTTAGTAGATGCTGTTTCGATCTCATTTAATGTACCAACTATTCTTAAATCATCTGTTAATAGAGCTACATCAGCTGTAGTAGAATCACCATCAATAGTTAAAGTAGTTGCAACCGTTACTGTACCTGCAGCTGTTAATCGACCTTGTTGATCAACTGTAAACGTTGGAATTGCTGTTGTAGAACCATACGATCCTGGAGTAACTGCTGTATCATCTAGATCAATTTCGATCTGATTACCTGAACCAGATGTTGTTATACCAGTATCACCAGATATGGTAAGTGTTTCACTATCTAAATCAATACTTAATGCTCCACCTGAATCAGCTTGGAAGTCTAAGTCCTGTGCTGTTATCTGTGCATCAACGTATGTTTTAATAGCTAATTGAGTAGCTAGGTTTGAATTAGCTGAACTTCCAAAGTTAACATCTGTCGAAATACCTGTAACAACTTGACCTGATCCACCTGAGGATTCAAGAGCTAAAGCACCGATATTTAATTCATTAACTTGTTTATTTGCATCCAGTATTAATGCACTTGATGCTGTTGCTGTACCATGTACATGGTCCAACATAGTAGTAAAATATTTACCGCCAATAAGGTCAACGGATGAGGCTACACCACCACTTTCTGCCCCCGTTCCGATGTATAACCTATCACCGTTATTTGCTTGAGTACCAGCTACATAGGAGTATGCTAGCTCACCTGTTTTGACATTAGCTGGTGCAGTGGTAGTTGCTCCAGTAGTTAATATCTTGATTCTTGTTAATTTAGCCATACTAGTATGTGCCTCCTGTTATTGTTAAGTTCTGACCGTCTATTACGGTTTTCATTACGAACTTATTTGTTGTACCATTATATTGGATTACTGCTCCATCTGTTTGACCTGATGAATCTACATCTGTCAAATCAGCAAGAGCAACATTACCGATCTTAAGCGTTTGAGCTATAATCTTAGTTGGTTGTCCTCGTACTTTAGCCTTTAAATTAGCCATTATTATCTAGTAACTCCTGGAGTAACTTCTAATTGTCCTTCTAAAACCCTAGTCTTAGTACCACTTAAATCTATCTCAACGTCATATACATATCTTCCAGCTTTCATAGCATCTGTTTGTGCCGCTGTTAAAGATAAACTAATAATCCCAGCTGTCGCATTTGACACAGTTGCTGTAAAACTTACCTTCGTAGATGAGGTGTAGTGCTTTCTAATTTGTCCTGTTACAGTGTAATTAGTAAGAGCAACTGGATCACCATCTACGTCAGTTACATCGATTGAGGAACTAAAATCTGTTCCTTGATCAACTGTTAGATTTGCATATACCGCCATTTAATCTATACCTCTTTATTTATGCTTTTTTAATTCTTCGATTTCTGCTTTTAATTCTTTTACTGATTCTACCAATAATCCAATTATTGCATTATAATTAACTGTTTTATGGCTTTCGCCTTCTTTACCTAGAGTTTCTACCTCATTGACTGCAGTTGGTAAAACTTTTTCTACATCTTGTGCGATTAAACCACCAGATTTTCCTTTCTTTTTATCTTTCCAATCGAAAGTGACACCTTTTAATTGTGATACTTTAGCCAAGGCTCCATCTATAACTACTATATTGTCTTTTAATTTAAGATCAGACCCAGTATTAGTAGAATAAGCAATTACGTTTCCATCATGATGAACATCTCCATTCATACGGAACCAGTGATAAACTACGTTACTTTTAACCATATACCACTCATAACTAGAAGTACTTTGATAGAGTTTATGATTACCAGCAGCTCCAATCTGCGTTACTCGTCCTGATAAGTCGGTATTAACACTAATTACTGGAGTAGTTCCACCACTACTAGAAGCTCCATTATTAGCAGTTACGCTTGTGACTGTACCTTGTGGAATAGATGTATTACCAGCCATTGCATTCCCAGCACCTGTACCAATTGTTAAGCTTGAAGTACCAGCTCCAATTAATGACCTAACCTCTCCGGCTGTAATATTAGTATTTAATGTTGGGTTTTGACTAGAATTACTTAATATTGCAGGTGTACCTGTATCAGGAGATGAATTTTGGACTGTAATTGTAGTTGCTGATCTATTAACTTGAATTCCTGATCCACCAGCTATGGTTAATGTACCACCATCACCTACGGTTGAATTTCCACTTACCGGAGTGGTCTGATTGCCGAATGTATTACCAGCTCTTGCAAGATTAAAACTATATAGATTTGCCCCAGTTTCAATCCCATCTAATTTATCGTGATGGGCAGTACTCATTAATCCAGCAGATTCTGTAGTAGCTTCACTATATGTGGTATTAGTATCAACCCATGGTACATTTACTACTGCTTGATTAGAGGCGTTTAATTGTATACCGTAAGTTCTACTTGCAGTTGTTGTGACAGAATTAGCTGCAACCGTTTGATCTGTATTACTGAATAACTCAATACCACCTCTAATAGTATTAGTTGCAAGTGGTAAACTATAAACTGTATCTGTCCAAGGTACGTTTACAAAGGCTGCCGAAGAGCCGTCCAATTGAACTGGATAGTTTTTACCACTTTGTGTGAAAGTAACTTTAATACCACCTAAATTGCCTGCTGCTGCCGGTAAACTATAAACTGTATCTGTCCAAGGTACGTTTACATAAGCATCATTACCAGATAATTCAACTGGATAGTTTTTACCATTTTCGGAATATCCAACTTGAATACCTCCAAGAACATTAGATTGAGCTCTTTGTAAATCGAATTTAACATCGAAGTCACCACTAGCACCACCATTTAGAGATACATCTGAATTTATTCCTAAACCATTATTAAAGCTTAAGGAATTATCAGGACTTAAATCGCCTTTATTCGTTCCACCCTGTTCTATATTAGGTGCGCCTGCAGTTGCATTTGATAATATTAATGAACCATCTGCTTCCCATCTATCAGTTGCAAAGTTATATACAATTGAGTGTGAACCAGTTACATTTGAAGCGTTGTCCGCATGCGTGCCTACGCCCGTGAAGCTTCTTGTTTCAATACCAAATCCACCGGTGGTTGGTTCAGAACCTGAAGTACCTGTAAGTATTAATGTGTCTTCTACTTCTAGTGTGGATGTATTTAATATTGTATTTGTACCATTAACAGTTAAATCACCAGTAATTGTTAAATTACCAGGAACTGATACTGTATCACTAGCTGCGTTACCTAATGTGGTATTACCATTTACACTTAAAGTTCCTGTTACACCTAAATTACCACCAACTGATGCATTACCTGTTACTGTTAATGCATCGCCGATAGTTACATCGTCTGGTAGACTAAGAGTAACTCCTGCCGTTTCTGAACCAGATCCAGTAACTGTAATTTCATTAGCTGTTCCAGTAATTGTTGAAATATAATTACCAGTTGTGTCTGTTCCTAAAGCTACTGAATTAGCAGCAACTGTTAGTGCAATACTTAAATCACCTAAATTAGTTAATGTTCCAGTACCTGTAACATCTCCTGTAAATGTAAGCGTAGGATCAGCAACATTAAAGTCGAAGTTTTGATTTGTTGAATCCCATGTAACTGCAATACCAGATTCTGCATTATTTCCAATTAAATCTTGTGCATTATAGAATGTTACTATATCTGCTGTAGTTGAAGTAGTTCCGTCGGTAGCTAATCCTTGTACCTGCCATGCTCTATCTGGCTTAGAACTAACAACTGTTTCGTTCCATTGTACTCTAACATCTGTACCTGAACCTGCTCTTCTTCCTTCTAATCCAAATTGGTTAACAGCTGAATTACTAGAATCATTAACTGTTAGTGTTAAGAATGCTGTATCAAATGTTAATTCACCACCACCAGAACCGGTGAGTAATGAACCTTGTCTTATATCTAATGTTGATCCAGATGGAAATGTAAATGTTTTTCCATTGGTATAATTAATATTTGAATTTATTGTTTGTGTACTTGCAGATGTTAATTTAACACTTGCATCTGCATTTGCATCAACTTCGTTTATTGCTAATACTAAATCACCTTTTGCTGTGGTTGTTAAACTTGCTTTTGTTCCTAAATGTGCCTGTAGTTCTACAACTGCTGCAGATAGGTTTGTAGCTGAATACCCTGAATCATCATCGAGGAGAAGTACATTTCCTATATCGGTTTCATGTTCTAATATAGCAGAAACAACGTTGTTTGCAGTCATATTAGTTAAAGATGTTGCAACTAAGTTATTACTTGTTCCTCTTAATCCAACTTCTAGTTCATTAATTGAGCTAGTTAGGTCGGATGCATTGGTCGTATTTAATAGTGATATATCTCCAATATCATCTTGTACTTCTGTAATAGCATCAACTAAATTTGTAGATTTAATTACTATAGCAGCTGATGCACTAGCTGGAGTATTTAATTCAATTGCAGTTCCGAATGCTGCATCTCTTTGGATATTTGATAGTATACTAGATGCTTGAATTCTTTTTGATGCATCAGTATGGGGTGAACCTAAATTTTGACTATCACTAAATGTTCCTGTAAAAGATTTAAATAGAAGTGCTGAGGAACTTGCCGATAATAGTACTCCTGAGAATCCACCTGATTGGCTTAATGTAGCTCCTTCAGTAAATTCAGTAGGTAATGATGGAGAACCAGTAAGGTTAACCCTTAATCTATAATTTGGAATATGGAATCCATTCGTACTTGTAGCATCTTGAACTAATTCTGTTCCACCTTTAGTAACTGTAACTAATCCTTTTGAATAGGATTCTGTAACTATTCTAACTACATTTGCGTGTGCAATAGTATCAGAACCAACAACTAAATTTTGTCCTGTGTTTAATGTACCAGATGAATTTTTAACTAATATTTTAGTTGTGGAAGCACTTACGATTGTAGCAGAATATCCACCAGATTGTGTAAGAGAAGCACCTGCTATAAATCCTGAAGGAATAGTAGGACTTCCAGATAAGATAATATAACCTGAGGTGTTATCTATTGTTTCTTCTATCTTGAATTCGATTCTTGCATCGTCAAAGATAGTTTGTCCGCTTGAAGCAGAATAAGAATAAACTTGATCACCTAATCGTGAATCGAGTAATTTATTATCTCCGAGATTTAAAGAAACCTCGTTAGTTTTTTGTCTTAATTCCTCAACAGAATTATTCTTTAAAATTCGTGTTTCGTTATTTGCTGCCATTATTTTTACCTAGTTTTTTCACTAATTGTTTTAGTTCTTCAATATCATTTTTCATATTAATCAATTCTTCTTCCTTAGCTTGCAATATTCCGATCTGGGCTCGTCTTGAATATAATTCAGAGCTATTAGTATTTATAACCGCTCCAGTATCTAAATTCTTAATTAAATTAGGATTATTCTCTATTTGTGCTTCTTTTTTCTTTGCCATCTTATGTTGCCGCTATTGCTCTAAAGTCTTTTAATAAAGGTACTCTAGATGAATTAGTTGAATTAAGTACTATCTTAAATTGCATTGAACCGAAACTCACGTTAGCTCCTAATGGATCGATAGCATATTCTGCTTCTGCAAATGAACCTGGGTTATCGTTAAATGTAATTACATCTGCCGGAGAAGCCTCAGTCCATGGTACGTCATTCAATTCTGTATAGTCTACTCCACCAACTCTAACTGTACCATCACCTTGTAGAACTCTCCAATATAATCTTACTTGAGCTGCAGTTGGTAAGTTAACTGATAAGAATGCTTTGATTACATCTGCATCATCTGCTAAGTCAACTTTTTTCGTAATATATTTAGAAACTGCATCACCACCTGTTGCAACACTACCTTCATTTGAATTTGTATTAGATATCCTATTTTGTACAGAAATTACTGAGCATCTATTCATATCTATGACTGGGGATAAATGTGACTTGGTTGAAGTCATACGACATCTAAGTACAAAAGATTTTCCACCAGATCCAAGAGTAGCTGTTTCTTGTGCAGAGTGTGCTATTGTTCTTGGTGAAGAGAATATGATATTTTTATTTGGTAATATTTCAAATTCTGTTCCAGCCCCATATGCACCGCCTTGTCCCGCAGTAGTTGAAGTCATAATTGTTGCAAAGAATCTAACCTGTGTATTCGGGAAGTTAAGATGTTCTGCGTAAAGATTCATAACATCCATATGTCTATTTTCTTGTACAACCACCGCTGTTCCACCACCAGGTCCAACACCAGTTGTTGCATTATCATTTGAGACATCTGAGCTAGCTGCGGTAATTGTGTAATTGTCATGGGTTATATTCGCAATTGAATGACTTCCATTTATATTAGCAGCTGTAATACCATTTATTGCTGTAGCTCCTGAAACTGTAATTGTTGAACCAGCATGCATTCCATGGTTAGGATGATTAACTGTAATTACTCCACTATTTCGTGTAGTTACGAGTGGATTACTTTTTAATGTTTTATTTGGTATAATGTCATTAACTAAAGTAATTTCTGAATGAGAAGATATATCAAAATCTGCTCTCTTCAGAGTAAATTTAAGATCTTTACTTTGTTCAGCTGTCCATGTTGAGGCGTTTGCTGAAGTAAAGAATACTCCGTTATAAGGTTGTTTAGTAATTCTTTCAGATGTATTTGTAACATCAAATCCACCCATCTCTGCTACCCAAACATTATAGTCATCACATTGTGATATAAGCACCATAGCATATTCTTTATCTTGTGATAAGTATACTGGGTAATCAAATGCAAAGTTAGTTGCTGCAGATCCATTAGCTGATACGTTAACTGAACCTGGTGCTAGTACTTTTCTTGAACCTGGTACCACTCTTTGTGTTGGGTTACCATCTTGCATCTCACGAATTTCTAACCTAACCGGAACGTTTGCTGTATTTTTACTCTGGAAGAATATATCTATAGATGAAGCAAATAATCCACCATCCTGTGTAATCAAGAATGATTCTGCAACTGGATCAATCCAAGTAACAGTTTCATGAGTTGATACCCCAGTTTCTAATATCGTTCTAGCGTTATTTAGCTCTGTCGTCGAGATGACAGGAACTTTAGTTGATGTTATAGTACTTTGTCTGCTTTCTAATAATCCAGAAGCTGAATATGTTGCATCGGATGAAGTAGTTTCTAATTCTTTATTATTCGCTGAGTTATCAGTTAATCTAAATGTTCTAGAACCAGTTTTAAACCTGAGAGAAGAACTATTTGGAATAATAACTGAACCTGTTAAACTTCCGTTTGCATCTGTTATTAATGTTCCACTTGAACTATCTGGATGGGATGTAAGACCTGCGTGTTCTACTACTGAACTTCTTGATGCAAATTCTACATATGATTTTTGTTTTGCATATGCTGTAATATTTGTTCCATCAAAGAATGCAAATACTTTAGTATTCGGTTTCATTTGATCTGCTTTAAAGAATACCTCTCTCGATCTTATGAAAGGAGCAAAGTTAACTTCTACGACTCTATCTCCGCTTTCTCTTGTAACTGTATCAAATCCTAAATCAGTTCTTAATCCGGATCTAGCTTGGTTCTGTGTAGTATTAGTTGTAGTTGTAGTAGTGGTAGTTACTTTAGTACCTCTTCCTCTAACTCTTTCTCTTGTAGTATTAGACTCTTCTGAGACATCAACACCTGTCCAATTTGTTTCCCACTCGTTCCAAACTGTACCTAAAATACCAGTTTGCTCTGACATGGTTTTAAATTGATCAAATTGTGAAGTATCATCAATAAAGATACTTGGTCTTACATCAACATCTTTCCACTCATCACTGTCTGGTGAAAGTTCTAATATCCCTGTCCAATCAAATACGTTGTACGGGTTTACGTTTACAAATTCTGATGCGTACGGTTGTATAATATGGTTAACCTCTGCAGTTGAAGCTCTTTTCATTGTTGCTTGAGAACCATTAATAACCACTGTTCCTGAATCACCTGATTTACGAACAAGGTTTGTATTTCTTTCATCGAATTGTGGTCTTGCTGTACCATTGATCTTATCCATTGATATATTATAATCTGGATTAGATGCATCACCAACCTGATGACCTCTGAATGAATCTACTAAGAAACCATTTTTAAATCTACTTAAACCTGAACTATCTACAATATGTGCATCTGCTGCATTCTGTTCTAATAAAGAAAGTGATACATAATATTCTAAATTCTTAACACGTTTTTCTATCTTACCTATATCACGCATTGTAAATCTTTTATTATCAATAATAACAGGTCTGATATCATCCAACGTATAAACAAATGGACTTAGATGTAAATCGTATACGCCCATAGTATCACTTGGGGTTTTTGGTGCTTTCGGTTCATCCGCTGGTACACCTTTTTCTATTTTGTATTCACCTAATTTATTAACGTATAGCTTATCAATACGTGGCATGTAATAAGTTATTTCTGAAGTAACAGTATGGTTTGTGTTTGGTGCTTGTGAAACTGATCCACCAGTTGAAGTAAAGTCTGCTCCATTATCAGCAATTCTTGGTCTAAAGTCTATACAATCTCTTAGAGAAACTGCTCCATCTCTGGATGAATTAAATGTTCCAATAGTTGCATAATCTGCAGGTGGATATGAATCTGCTGTTATATAATTACCAGAACCATGGTTATAAAAATCAAAGTTAATTGTTAAGTTTCCGGGTATTACTGAGAATCCCGGTTTAAGAACTAACTTAGAAAGATCATAAAATGTATCTCTCTGTCCGTTATCTAATGTAAATAGATCTGTAACGTTAACACTATTTGAATCTGTAATTGAATTAATTTTAATAACATCAGCTTTACCTATTGGCAAATTCCTACCAGACATTGCTGCTGTTACTGATTGGTTACTTAATCTTGTTTTTGTCTTTTCATCTATATTCTTTTGTACTGTAGCAATCAGCTCACAAGCTGCTCCACTTGGTACACCGTTAATTGTCAGAGTAGTCGTATTACTATTGTCAGCATCAACTGTGTATGTATTTGATCCCCCAGAAACACCATTTGTTAAAAGCGTTTGTCCGCCAACTGGTGAAAGAACATTATTTCCTGTATCAACCCATGTTGGTCCACCGGATAATGTAAACGTTACACTGGTTCCAGTTGCTGTTGCTTTAAAGTGTTCTCTAACTCGAATAATATTATCTGTAGTAGTCTGTCCAGATTGATTTAACGTCTTAATAGCTTCGAATGGTAGTTTATAAACTAATGAGCTATTACCAGTATCTTCTAATAGTGCTTGTGAACTTACTAAAACCACAGTAGCAGCAAATGCTTGAGATGCTGGTGAACCTGAATCTGTTTGTGAAATTACTCTAACATTGTTAAAGGTATTAGATCCAGTCATTCTAATATCAAACAGATATAGTTTAGCAAATCCATTATTTGCAGTAATATCTAAACCTCTTGCTCTCGCAACACCTAGTGTTGCACCACCTGTGGTTTTAAGATCTAATGTTCTAAATGTATCTAAATCTGGTAATCCAGTTAATCCACTTAATGCTACTCTTACAAATGCACCCATTCTAACCTGGGTTGCTGCATAGTTTACATTAGCTGTTGCATCTGCTCCTCTCGGTTTATCTACGTCAATATATTGAGTATCAGTATGTTCTTTTCTAAATCCTTTTACGTATGCTATAGCCGGTTCAATACCAATTGCTAGTTTGTCTGCAGATCCACCATCACCAGCTAGATTTAATCCACCGTTACCTGCTGTATCATCAAGATGTTCACGTATATTTAACTCGATTGGTTGTACGCTGTAATCACCTGATTCTTCAAACGTTCTTGTAGCTAATCTTCTTCCTAAAGCTGTATCATCTGTTTTGTCTGTTGTATCTAATTGTATCTTACCATTTGTGATTGTTGCTAATGGTACGTAGCTATCTACTGTTCTAGAAGATAAATCTAAAGGCTCTTTTATGAGAGTAGTAGCTATCTTATATCTGTCTGCTCCTGGAGCTGCAAAGTTTGGAGTTCCTGTAGCATTATCATTTAAGGTAGAATCTTGAGCAGTTCCTGCAGTAGTTTCTGTTACAGATAAGCCCACGATATAGCTTGGGGTATTTGTATATTTGTCTAGTATTAATGATCCTTCTGGTACAAATACGAAATTACCTGCAATAAAGTAAACACCAGATCCAATATTAATCCTGGATCCTAGACCCGTTGGGGTATTTCCTGATGTTTTTAGTTTACCATGTCTGACTGTAGAAGAGGTTGTATTAGTATCTGATGTAAATTCTTCTGTAGCTACGAATGTATCTACGGTTCTATTTGCTCCACCTTTATCTTTATAGACAATGTAAAGAGTATTTGGATCAGATCCTGCTGCAGCTTCTACTGCAATAACTTCCGCTGTAACTTGGTTTCCACTATTACCTAATCCAGTAATTGTAGAACCAATAAATTCTGATAAGTAAGTATCTGTATTAACTGCTCCACCAACAGTGTGGGTAAAAGAAGATTCGATCTTAATAAAGTCAAAACTTACATCTAATTGAACTTCACCATTAAGAACTCTTGAACCATCTTTAAATGCGTATCTTCCCTGTCGATCTATTTGTGCTTGTAATGCAGTTTGTAACTGAGTTAATTCTCTTGCTTGAACTGCAACACCTGGTTTAAATAATATTCTTTGATAACCTTTAGTTTCATCGAAGTCATCGAAGTAAGGTGCTATATTGTAATTTTTTACTTTAGTTGTTGCCATGTTTATTACCTTCTAATAAATTAGAATTCAATTATTAATTTAATATCTTCAATCTGTGTTGCTGTTCTATTAATAGGTGTTCTATTTTCTAAGAAAAGCATTTGACCAGAATCTCTATCAACCTCCGGGTTACCAACGGCGTTCGATGATTCCAAAGCACCTGCTGCACTTGATGTTTGACCATTGATCGTTTCCCCATTCGTGAAAGGGGTATATCCTGTTTTACTGTTTTGAGCATAATAAATATATCCTGATGTAGTATCTATATCAACTGCAAAAGCTTGTGCTCCGGATGTTGCACCAACTAATAGTTCATCAACTTGAAAACTTGATAATGATACTCCAGAAGCAAAATCCAGATAGCTCATTGCTTTTAATGTAGCTGCTGTTGATGTAGTTGTTGTTCCAAAATTAACTGGATTTTTAACAAGTGATATTTGTCTGAAATCATTACCAACTGTTAAGTCAGTTCCTGATCCACCAGCACCTGTTAATTGTGTATTGATTGCTGCGAAGAATCCACCTAATTCTGATACTGGATCTACCCCATGTCCTTTACCTGGGGCAAGTGTTAGGTTAGCTGTTGCGCTTGAACCACCCCCACCAGAGATCACGACTTTTGCAAAAGTATATCCCGAGCCTTTAGCTGTAATATTAATAGCTGTTACCTTCTGTGCGGTAACTGTTGCGGTTGCGGTTGCACCAGTTCCATCACCAGTGATTGTAACTGTTGGTGTTCCGCTATATCCTGTTCCTTGAGTAATGATTTCTGTTCTTTCAATACCGCCTGCATTCCCATGGTCACGCGAAGCTTTTTGGTTTAGGTATTGTGCATAATCTCCTTCACTTAAAGCTGCCTGAGCTGCTGCATCATTCGAGAAGGCAAGGGAAACGGTCTTGACTGGCATATAAGATGTAGTAAGGAATTTTTCTGAATCAACAACCTGAACAGTAAACATATATTTCCATGAATATCCATCAGACTCTGCTGTTGGTACTGTTAGTGTTTGGGTAGGCTGTACTGTTGAAACAGTTGGACCTTTTACAATACATTTATAACACTTAAACTCAGCTGTAAGAATATAGAATGCTTTATCGAATATAGCACCATCATTAGAATCCCAAGCAAAATATGAACTACCTGAAGCCCACGTATATCTTGGTACTACATGTGAAATATCTGTAGCATTAATTTTTTGCATAGCCATAAAGTTAGCTCTTGCTTCCCCAATATCATCTATATGATCATTTGGCGGGAATTCGCTCCCAATGTTTGTTGAATCGGTTGTATCTGAAGTAGTACTTGACCAAACATCTGATTTTCCAATAGCGATGTATACGCTACTAGAACCAACGTTTGATTTAAAGTTCTCTGCATTTACGACCCTAAAATCTGATGTGACTATTGCCGTCATTTTCGTTTCCTCTTATTATATTGTGTCAACGTTGACAAAACTGCCGACGTTATATCTATTTATACTAGTTGAACTGAGGTTTTGTAGCTCTATTGCTCCTAATTGCTCAATTCTATTGTTATTATTAAACAACCTTTCTTTATCAAAAGGTGCTTTTAGTTCAAACGGATTGGTTTCATCCAATGTACCACTTAAATTTTCTTTATGATTTAACATTAATATTAATATTGATTCAAGATCTTTCGCTCTTTGTTCATTATTAACTTGACTTCCTATTCTTGCTTCTGGATCTACAACATAGCCATTTCCAGCTTGGGTTATAGTTGAACCGGTTATTTCACCATCAGCATTTAAATTCAAAGTCGCTGTAGCTTGAACGTTTGTTCCTAAAGGATTTCCATCTAGATCTGTCGATGTTGGAAGTTCAAATACCAATGATGGTGCTGAATCATATCTCTTCTTAGCTGCTAATCCACTTATATTTATAGCTGCTACTTTACCTGTATTTGGATTAGCTGTTACTGAAGCTGCTATGTTTGCAAATCCAGATCCAGCACTATTGATTGTAATATTATCAACATCCACCTGGCCTGTTGCTGTTAGCCCAACTGTTACCTGTGGAGAAACTAAACTTTGTCCTGATATAGCAACACCGTTAAACGAAATCGTTGGTGCCGCCGCATACCCGAATCCTGGTTCTGAAAGTTCTATTTTAGTTAATGCACCAGATGCATTTATTGTTAAAGAGAATGTAGCTGATTTGTGTATCTTAGCTTCTACACCTGGCAAGAAAGAGGATACGAATGATTGAACCAATAAAGGTAAATCTTCAATTCCAATTGCACCAGGTTGTCTTACTGGCATTGCAGAGTTTAAGTCTCTACTAATTCCAGCAACTGCAGGAAGCTGTTTCCTGAATGCAGTTATACCTGTACTTACTAAGTCAAGTAAGATTAGAATTTCCCCAAAGAAAATAAATCCAGCTGGATGTACTAATTTGTCATAAACGTTTTTCCAATCTGATACATTCTTACCTGTTTGGATTAAATAACTAAACTTTTGGAATCTAAAACTATCTTGTAACTTTATTCTATCAGATAGAAATCCTTTGTTATCTAAATATCTATTTTGATTTGTATCGTAATTACCGGAAGAAGGTATAAGTGTTTTATCATAAGGTCTTGACACAATTACTTGTTCATTAAATAGTAATCTAAAGAATATTTCAATACTATCTGAATTACCTCTTACCTTATAAAAATCTAATATTTGCTTATATAGATTTCTCTTATTAACTGTTACGTTCCTAGGTATAGCAGCAGCAATTTCTTTTTGCATTAACTCTAAATAGTTTAAAGAGTTTTTATCTATATCTAAAGCTCCTTCGATAGAGCTCATTACGTTGGAAGGTCCTGGTCCAACCCATTTCTTTACGATTGTTGTAAGCGAACATTGTAAGCTATTGAATCCAGCTAAACCATTGACTGTATATGTTTTACCAGTTTCTGTAGCTAAGTTTTTTAAAGAACCTGGTAGTTCATTACCATTTGTAATTGCAACCCGTTGATCTGTCAAAGGGAAGTTAACTTTAGTTCCATCTAATTGGGTAATAGTAAGAGTTGAATTAGATCCATCAAAGTCTGTAAAGAATTGATCATTATTATTTTCTGGATCTGATATTCTGAATTGTGCTTGTCCACCTAATATAAAATCATTAAAAGTTAATGTTTCTTGATAAATAAATTCGTCTAAGTTTAGGAATGTATAATAAGCTTTAAGTAACTCATCCAACATCGGAGCATCTTCGAGTATGTGCGCGGGAAGAAGCTGTGAATATCGAACGTCTTCTTTCGTTTTACCTTTTGTCGAACTAGAAGATTCTATATATCCTGGGGAATTATTTTCAGTATAAGTTGGCATTATTTAAATCTAGATGTGGTGGTATAATTAATTGAACCAGTTGAACCACTAACTGCAATTGTATCTATCTCTGGAGTAATTGTTACTCTTAGATCCTCAATTGATAATAATTGATCTCTTTTTGGAGCTAAGTCTAATGAATTAGGTGTAACAGTTAATCTTATAACAGATGTATCATCTGGTTGAAAACTATTTAGTGTTAGTTTACCATTTACTACATCAACTGTACCGGCATTTGTTATTACAGTAACATTTAATCCTGCAACAACCTTATAAACTATAATTTGTCTTTCAGTAGAAGCAGTGATAGGTATATCACCAAAGAAACACTCTTCTCCATTTATTTTAAAAGCTGTACTATTTAAAACAAAAGTTGATGAATTTCCAGATTGGAAAAATGGTGATGAAAAAGTTAAACTAAAATTATTTAATCCTGTACTAATTGGGGTAATATTCTGGAACATACGAGGTCGAATAGTACTATTTAGGATCGAAGGATCCGAGTTGTCTATATTTCTTAATAGCTCTGAGTGTCTGAATACACCATCAAATTTATTTAAGTTATTAAAGTTATAATTTTTAATAGTATCTCTTACCACTGTTTGTAGATCAGTAGTACTTCTATCTGTTAAGTTTGGATTAAATTTAAAAAATACATCTAATTCTAGGTTAGTAAAATTAGGATCTACGATTTCTGGTGTAATAGAAACCACGTTTTTACCTTTTAATATAACACCAGTTATTTGTTGTTTTTCTTCTGTTGTAAGTACTGTTGATAGTAATGGTTTAATTGCAATATACGCTTTTCCATATTCTGGTGGATCCTGATCTTCTCCACCCCACGTTGATATAGAATCTATATTTGAAAATGATTTTTTAATAATTGCTGCATAATCATCTGCTGTTACTGCTCTGTTTTGACTAGTAAAAGTAAGTGGAGCATTAAATCTAATTGACTCAGATGTTTCTTGATCAACACCACCAGAGGATAAAGCTTTTGTTGTAACAGTAATTTGTGAATATCCACTAACACTGTCAACCATACTAAACCCATCAGTAGCATTAATTGCTTTACCTGCACCATTGCTATCTTTACCTTTTGTTATAACATAATCAACAGTAACAATATTATTATTAACTGGCTTAAATCCTGTTACTCCATCACCAAAGTATACCTCGAAATATTCGTTTGAATTTTGTTGTAAGTAATAGGTTTTAGTCTCTGCATTAACTGAAGAAAGACTTTCAAATTTAGTGTAGATATCAAATGAACTACTTTCTTCGTTTTCTTGTACACGAATTCTTAAAGTAGAAGTATCAGCTGAATCATCTGTTAATTGAAACTTCTGATTTTCTACATCGTTATCAACTCTATATTTTATTTCTCTGAACGATCCCTCACATATACTTACATTAGGGAATGTAAAAATCTCATTATCATCTATAATTGCAGTATGATTATCTAACACTACGTATTGGAATTCTTCTCCACCTACTAATGTTTTTAGTTTTGTTCCTCTCGCGAGAGTAAGCGTTGATGGTGGATCTCCGTCTTCGCTTGCAACATTAACTAAAATATCTATAGTAGATCTAGGTGCGAGTATTGATCTTGGGATATATCCTAATAGTTTTGCACGAGTAACAACGTTACCTCTTATCTGCGCTGAATCTAAGAAAGCTTCATTTAATGCAAAGTGTGCATTCATAGCTTGATAGTGTGTATTATATGCTAGAACATCTAGTAATACACTCATACCAGAACCATCAAAATCATAATCATTGAATTCTGTTTGTTGCTTTAGATATGCTTTTAGATTTGATTTTATATCATCGAAATCTAATTCTGTAACCTTTAAATTTGTAGCCATTATCGTAACCTTCTTAATACTATTTCAACAGCGTCATTGCTATCGTATTCTTTTATTTTAAACTTAACCAAGATCTTGTAAGCGTTATCATCTGGTAAATCTTTTATATCAATATCTTGAACTATAATTCTGGGTTCGTGATTGTTTAAAACGTTTGATATATTTTCTCTTAATGCTATTTTCGTAAGAGCATCAGCTGGTTCAAATAATAAACCTCTTAGGTTAGCACCCAAGAATGGCTGAAATGGTCTTTCGTTCGCATTTGTAATTAAAAGGTTCTTAACAGCATTCTTAACTGCATTATCATCTTTTAATACGTTTAAATCCTTTCTAATAGGATGAATGGCTAATGTTAGATCTAAATCTCTGTGACCTTTTCTACGAGAAACAACCTTCGCCTTGGAAAGATTTCCGGATATGCTTTTATCTGATTGTATTAATGTTGAAGCCATATATCTATTTATACGTTAAGTAGCAGCAGTTGGACTATTGGTTTCTGGATTAGATTCTTTATCACCAGTAGTATCTGCGCCCTGACTGTGTGTATGTGTTGTTAAAGCAACTGATTCATCACCTTCAGATTTAGCTGTTATTTCTTTTGCACCAGTAACATTTTCTGTTACATGCAGTGTTCCTGTGATAGTTGTATTACCATCTATGTTTACTATATCATTTACTGCATCGATACTAACTGTTCCTTCCTCGTTAATATTAATTGTTGTTCCACTCTTATGCTTAATATTTATCCTTGTAGCACCATCTGTATTATCTAATTCTATTAAATGTCCTGCAACGGTTTTTGTTACTTGGTTTAGGTTAGCATCATCTACCTCTGTCGGAACGTCTGATGTATTTGCCTTATTCCCGTATGTTCCTTGGAATCCTAATGAGGTATCGATTGCCTTCTCTGTGAAAGACATAATACTTCCTAATATAATTGGATCTTGTGAGCTAGGTCCATCACGGAAGAATCCAACCACCCAAGAACCAGATAACAATTGATGGTTTTGTCCTATACCTTCTACACTTGGAGAAGTGTTTGGCATCATAACTGTAGCAAATGGAAGATCTTCAGTCTTGACTTCCACCTTATCGTCTGTGTGATATCCAAAACATCTTACCTTTACTCTATTTAATTTCTTAGGATCATTTGTATCTTCCACTACTCCTATGAACCAATCGAATTGGCCGCCTACAAATTGATCATCTTGTCTTAACATTATTTCTCCGGTGCAATTTCGCGTTCAACAGAATCTTTCTGTACTTTTAAAGTCATAGTATATTCTTCTGGTCCTATAAAATGAATAATAGAAGTAACTAAATAATTACCACCAAGGTATTTATCTAAAGGAACAGTAGGTTGATCTTGCTCTAACATATCAGAAGCTTTTACAATATTTAATTTTACCTTTTTACCAACTGCCATTTCAAAATCACCAGCTATTGAAAAACTGTGTGTCATGAAGTTCATAGTAGATAAATGTGATTGTGCTTTTAATAAAGTAATGTGATTCGGCTCGTGATAGTTTTTATGACTTGGGTATGCATCTGTATTTCTAGAAACGAAATGATGCTTACCGCCTTTTAGATCAGATAGTTTCCTATCTGTAAATTTAGTATCATCTGTGAATGGTTTGTTCTTATTAATTTTTTTTGGCTTAGCCTTATCATAATTAAAAAAGCTTTTCTCATAATTTTTCTTAGAAATATCTAGTGAGTGTAATGTTGAAGCATAAGATCCATTTGCCATTCCTTCTAACTTAGACATTCCTAACTCAGAACCAAACTGGTTAATTCTTCTTGCTTGTTCATCATAAGCTTCTTTCGTACCCATTTCAAATTCAAAGAATGGTTTAAATTCATATTCTCTATAAACGTCTTGGTCGATTAAATTCTCTAATGAGTTAAATTGTATTCCTTCTTTTACGGATTGGTAAAAATAATATGGTGTTCCATTATCGTATGCATTTCTAAGTAACCAATTAATAGATTGCATTGGTCTTAATGTAGGATATATTCCTTTGATTACTTCTTGTGTGTCTGTATTAATTTCACATTCTTCTATTTTTAAATCTTTATCACAAATATTTTTTACAAGTTTACCTATTGAACCCTGAAAGCTTCTTCTTAATACTTTAGTTTGATTGTTAAATATATGAGGTGATACACATCTTAGTTTATAGTATTGTGTGCCTGGATCATTTCTAATATAATTAAATATCTCTGCAATGTTTAAATCTATATCAAATTTCTCTTTGGAATCCCTATCATCTCCACCTGCTTGTCTTTGTATTTTTAATGAAACTTTTTCATGACCATTTATTTTACTTAGCTCTAAGAAGTTAGTCGAGTCTTGGATATATAAAATGCATTCTAAAAAAGGTTTGTTTATGTCTTCATATATTTCTATCTTTTGTAATTGATTCTTTATATCAACTACGGTAGAATTATATGTTTCTACTTTAGCATGAACTACGCTAAATGCTTCTGGATTAACAGAAACCTCTCCTACTACTTTTGCTGTTCTAGGCATTTAATAAAGTCTCGAATTCGTCTGCAAATTGTTCTATATAAGAAGGTGCTATAACTCTGATTCTAGATCGCTCGTCATTAATCTCCTCAACAACTGCACGATTAGATTTAAAAGATAAATCACTAGTTGGAACACCACCTTGAATATATGCTGCATTGGTTACAGGTTTTTCATCTTTGTCACCCGTAACAAACCAATGGTGTGGAGCTTCTGAATATTTGTATGCTTGATATGAGTCAACAAAATCACCAGTTGTTTGCCCAGTTATTCTTTCGGTTGTGTTTGTTGGTACTGTTGTTGGATCACCGAGAAATGCACCAGTAACATTTTGAACTACAATTTGATTTAAATCTAAATCTTTTTTAGTTAACGTTCCAGATGCTCCTGATGTTGCCCCAAGTATTGTTTCGCCTAGTTGGAATAGCCCAGTAGTTCCTGTTGGAGTTAGACCTGCTAGGGAATTATTATGTGCTACTATAAGACCGTCACTTGTTCTGGATATATTTGGATTTGTTGTAATAACATATCCTTCATATTGTCTTTGAATGTATGTTAACATATCTTCTTGTGACATTGGCCAAGATTGTAATCCATCATGTAAAAAATCGTTTATAATAAAGAAAGTCCAATAGAAGTTTTGATTACCATATAGATTTCTAGAAATAATGTCAGGTCTTTCTCCATTCTTTACTTCATAATAAGTATAAGCTGACGTTGAATCTATAAAGTTTTGTAATGGTCGAACACTTCTATAAATGTCTACCATATTATTAATTACACCTTGACGGTTAAAATCGTATTCTACTTTTGGGAATTGTTTAAAAAATGCCATTATCCTGTACCTTGATGTGATCCTGGTCTACTATAATCATACGAAGGATCATCTGGACCAGAACTGTCTTTATATAAATCGTTTCTTGTAAGCATTTTAGCTTCACTAAAGCTTAGGTTTAAATTAACTGCTGTTGGTTGTCCATCTGTAAAGAATGCATTTGATTCAGGATTAAACGTTGCATCGACACCTGCTAAATAACAATCATGAATCATTGGCATATATCTGTTTTCTTTTTCACCAATAAAGAATTGTATTTTAAATTTAGGAGGATAAGTTAAAGAGAATCCTGTTTTAGTTTCAGGATACATGTACTTTCTAAAGAAGTTTTCTATGCGTCTTGCATCTTCTGCTTCCTCTGCAGATTCGGGGACCAAGGTAAATGCAAAAGAAAATGATCTTAGATTCACACCTTCGAATGCTAATGCTGTTTGGGGGTTAAATGTTACTCCAGCTTCGAATGCTCCTTTCGCACCAGCACCACCCATATCACCAGTTAATCCTTCGATTGCTTTTAACCCCATGACAGTTTTATCTGATTCACTAAAGATGTCTTTTGCTTTAGTATCAGCGCCTTTATTTACTATCCTGTCTGCAGCTTTTAATGTTCCTAATTCTAAACCATTAAAACTTGCACCATCTTGAACTTGGAATCCAGCTGGAATGAATAAATGTATTCTATCAACTTCTTCCGTAATATTTTCTGCTTGCTTTCCTGTAAGCGAGAAACATACATGTGGCATGTTATTATCGATTTTAGATCTTAAGTCTCTAGGAAATGCTATTATTTTTTGTTTCGTTGCCATTTTTTACCTGTATAAATAGTATTACTATTAAAATGTATATAGGTTTATTTATATGAGTTACAAAGGTAAATATAAAATTAAAAAGAAACAAAAGTACGCGGGCGACGCGAGCAAGGTCGTGTACCGTTCTTTATGGGAAAGACAGTGCTTTAGATGGTGCGAGGATAATCCAAAAGTAAAATTTTGGAATAGTGAAGAAGTAGTTATACCATATAAGTACGAAGTAGATAAAAGATTACATCGTTATTTTGTGGATCTATTAGTTCAAATGGAGAATGGTGAAACATATCTAATTGAAATTAAACCTAAAAAAGAAACAGTTCCACCAAAAAAACCGAATAGAAAGTCCAAAAAGTATTTAAAAGAAGTACTAACATATGTTAAAAATACGAATAAATGGTCAGCTGCTTCGGAGTACGCTGATGCTAAAGGGTGGAAATTCCAGATCTGGACAGAAGATACTTTAAAGAATTTAGGCATAAAACTACTGAAGAGTTAGCATAAATAGATATATGGCAAGTTTATTCGATACATTAGCATCCCAAGCATTTCGCGCAGGCGTAACTACAAGAACAGACGCAAGCAAAAAGTGGTTTCAAAAGAGTGTAAAAGAACTTGGTTCAGTTAGTAGAGAAAAGGTATTAAAAGATAGTGCATTAGATCAGGCAAGTAAAACCCTTGCTGGTAACATGTACATGTATTTCTATGATCCAAAATTTAAAGAAGTATTACCTTACTATGATAGATTCCCATTAACTATAATGTTAGAACCTGCCAAAGGTGGATTCTATGGATTGAATCTACATTACTTAAATTATAAAACAAGAGCTTTATTCTTAGATGAACTTATGGCAACCGCACCGGCTAAGATAACAGATAAGAGTAGAATAAGAGCAAGATACAAATTATTAAAAGGTGTAAGAAAATTTAAAGAATTTAAACCGTGCTTTAAGCATTATTTGACTGGACATATCCAATCAAGAATATCTAGAGTACCTATGGCAGATTGGGAAATAGCTATATTTCTACCAACAGAGCAATTTAAGAAGAAAGGTAAAGTTGCAGTTTGGGCAGAGTCAGCTAAAATTGCGAGGGGATAATGAGTATAGAAGCTATTAAATCAACGATAGGAAAGAAAGGTGGTTTAGCACCATCAAATAGATTTCAAGTTATCTTTGCTCCACCTGCGGTTTCATTACTAAACCTAAATCCAGAGAACATTGTTGGTTCAATTATTTCTGGTGGTTTTAGTATACAGAATTTAATTAATGATCCGAGGGATATATCTATTCTCTGTTCGAAAGCTAGTCTTCCGGGTAGAACAATATCTACATTTGATGCAGATATGCATACACAGCAGAATAAATACCCTCAGACATTTATTGATGAAGAAGTTAGTATGACTTTTAAGTTAACTAACGACTATTATATTAAGAATATGTTCGAGACTTGGATGTCTGGCATATTTGATACAGAATCTTATCGAGTAGGATTTAAAAAAGATTACTCGGTTGATGTGGTGATTCAGCAGCTAAACCAGAAGAATATTCCGGTCTATGGAGTGAAATTAGAAAAATGTTTTCCGATTGGCTTATCTGCTGTTGAATTAGATAATACGGCAGATAACCAAATGCAAGAAGTAACAATAACCTGGGCTTATGATAAGTATAAACCAGAAGGACCATTAAGTTCCACCGCTTCTGCACTTAGATCTGCTGTTGATTTTTTAACTTAATGAGAGGATAATATTATGGCATTGCCACAATTAAAGACGGCAACTTATTTGACAAAAATTCCGTCCACTGGTAAAGAGGTCGAATTTAGACCTTATACCGTGAAAGAAGAAAAAGTATTGATGATTGCTTTAGAGTCGAAAGACCAAAAGCAAACATTTAGAGCTTTAAAAAGCGTAATTGCAGATTGCGTAAATGATATTAATTTAGATAAACTAACAATATTCGATTTTGAATATTTGTTTTTACAACTCAGAGCCAAAAGTGTTGGTGAAGTGGTTGAACTAAATATGAAATGTCAGGATAAAGAATGTAATGGTGTTACAGCTATACAGGTTGATTTAGATTCCATTGAGGTTTCTGATCTACCAGAATCTAATGTTATACCATTAGATGATAAAATAGGTATAACATTTAACTTTCCATCTTTATCAACTGCAGAGAAATACCAAGAGATTGGTATTGATAAAGTAGAATCAGTATTCGAAATGATTGTTGATTGTACTGAATCCATATATGACGAAGAAGAGGTATATGATTGTAAGAATGAAAAAAGAGAAACAGTTAATTCGTTTTTCGAGAGCTTAAGCTCAGGACAATTTTCTAAAGTTTCAGAATTCTTTCAAAAAATGCCAACTGTTGAACATGACATCAATTGGTGTTGTGTGAAATGTGGAAAAGAAAATGAAGTAAAGCTAAAAGGACTCGAAAGTTTTTTTATCTAGCCCTCTCGCACGATAGTCTTGTAAACCATTACAAGCTAAACTTTGCGATGATGCAACATCATAATTATAGTTTATCAGAACTAGAAAATATGATACCATGGGAGAGGGAGATATACGTTGCTCTCTTGCAGGAGCACATAAAGAAAGAGAACGAAAGGCTTGAAGAACAAAAAAGGAAAATGAGACGATGAGCGATAAAGAACAATTCAGCGGTGACATGAGCCGTAATGAGGTTGAAATAGATCTTAATAAATTCATGGAACTCGTAACTGAGAATTCTGCTCTTAAAGCGGAGATCTTACAATTAAAAACAGATGCTGAACCAGAAAATCCTTGGCAAAGATGGATATACCTATCAAACATGGTAGATTCGTGGAGGATTTTCCCTAGAGCATTTTTAAGTGTTTACATATTCCTATTGTACTATTGCACAATGTGGTTTATGGATTTAGAATCCCCTAGTATGGAACAATCAGGTTTAATCAGTATCGTAGTTGGTGCAGGTGCAGCATGGTTTGGTTTATATGCAGGTACCGCTAAAGACAAAATTAACGGAAACGGAAAATAGGGTATACCCATGGCAGAAGACGATAAAAAAAATCCACCGCAACCTGGTCCAGAAGGAAGAAAGTCCAACGATACAGATAAAGCTCTAAAGAGAGCAAATACTATATCTGAGAAACAAGGAAAGAAACAAGACCTTCTAACAAAATTAGGTGAGGTTGCAAATAAGTTAAAAGAAACGGAATCAAAATCGTCTGATGCCAAGCACTCACAACTAGAAGGTTTCTTTGATGAAATCGCTACCACAGTACAGAATACTGATGGGAGAAAAACATCTGTCCTCCTCGATCAATTAGATAAACTAACCGAACTCGAAAAGAGTGTTGATGAAGAGATAAAGACTGCAGAGAAAGCAATCAATAACGACGATGTAGTTCGTGGTTTACAAGACTTAGTAGAAGATAATAAAAGACAAACATCATTACTTGAAGCAGATTCTACCGCAGCATTAGAATTACAAAATCAGATTAGACAATTAAATAGTGGTTTCTATAGCGGAGAATTCTTTAACGATCCAGAAGCTGATGCACGTGCAGAAATATTAAAGGTATCATTTGAATCTGCCCAAGCAGATTTAAAAGCCGCTATCGAATCTGGAGATATGCAAGCACAAGATCTTGCAATGAAACAACTTGAAGAGATAAAGGCAGGAGCTGAGTCAGAAGAGAATCAAAGAGAAGCTAGAAAAATGAATCAATTAGCTAATGATAGATTATATCAAATAGCTGATGCGACAGAAAAGACCGCAGAAAATGTTGGTGAAGCTATCTCGGGCGCTCTCGCGGGGGCGGGAATATTAGCTGGATTAGTAGGATTTGCCTTACTCTTCTTAGATCCTGAAGCATTTCAATCTATAGTTGAGGGAATAATCAATCAAGTTTCTGGAGTTATTGATATTATATCAGGAATAATCTCAGGTGACTTTAGCTTAGTAATGAGTGGATTAGGTGACTCATGGCAATTAATGTTAGGTGTTGCCTTAGCGTTATTACCGAAAGTAATAGGTATTCTTTCTAAGTTAGTAAAAGGAATTAAAGTATTTAGAATCTTTATGATGGGTTCATTTATACCTGGTATGGTTGGGGCATTTACTAGTATGATGACTGCAATGACTCCAATACTAGCTGCAATGGCACCGGTACTATTACCAATATTAGCTATAGCAGCTGCATTCGGATTACTAATGTTAGGAGTAAGAGCAATAAGAGATGCAATGGGATTTGGATCTATGTTCGATGTTATAAAGGTTGCCTGGGCTTACGTAAAGGACGGTATGGCAATGTTCGCGAATGTCTTTATTGATATATCAAATATGATCATGGGACTGGTCGGTAAGTTTGCTAAATTCCTAGGTTTTGAGGTTGAAATGCCACAGCTTGATAGAATGGCTACAGATAATGCTGAGAAAGCGAAAGAAGCTGCTCGCCAAAATAAAGTTAGACTTGATGAAGAGAAAGCACTAGAAGAAGAAAAAGAAAAGCAATTAACTATTGAACAAGATCTAGTACAAGAACAAGCTGAAATACCTGAGATTGATCTTACTACAGTTCAACCAACACTAAGTGCTGATATGATGGAAACAACTCCGGATATAGATGCTAATGCAATTAACAATCTATCTTTAGATAATGCATTAGAGAAAGGAAATATGTCTGGTGGTGATTCTATTGTTACTCAAGTTACCAAACAAGGTAATAGCCAAGTTACTACTACTAGCATTACCACAATCCAAACACCGCTCACCCGAGCATCTAATATATTAGGTTCAGTTACTGCTAGGTGATAGTTCTTAAGCTCTTATTAGGATTAGGTAAAGAAGAAGAATTCAATCCAACCTTATTCAATATATTCGTAACAGCTGTTGCTCTAGGATCAGCTTTCTTCGGTTCAATACTTATTATCATTTATATAAGTTTATCCATCATATAAAAAAAAGGCCGAGTATCCTATGAGGATATCTCGACCTTTAAACCTGTAGTATTGAATACGATAGATTGTGCTACACGTTACTCAAATTAATCAGATGAGGCTAATTTATTAAAATAGCTTAATGTATCATCTTCTGATTCAGAAGAACTTCCAAATGATTCTGCTTCCGCAGTACTCATTACAGGAGCTGCTTGAGCTGGAGCTGATTCCATAATGGATTCTACTGCTTCAACACCTGCGCTTACACCAAGTACTTTATTTAGTTTAGCTTTCAATTCAGCATAAGATTTATAATTTTTAGGATCGTTAAACTCTGTAAGAGAATAGATCATATTATAAGTATCTTCTAATTGACTTTCGTCGCCACCATGTAATGGTGCTGCTGATGAAAATTCTGATTTATCATAATTAACCCAACCATCAACTTTTCTAATTTTGATTTTAAAGTCAGCGCCTTCCCAGAAGTCATAAGGATTTACTGGTTGTTCATCTGCAAAGTTTGGTTGCATAGAGTCCATGATTTTATCAAAGATTCTTTTACCAAATTTGTATAGGAACACTTTACCTTCATTCTGAGGATTTTCAGGATCAGAAATAACTAGAACATTACTTACATAATGTAAACGCCTTTTCCTTTCCCTCGCTAACGCTTTATCTTCATCACGACCAGTATTCCATAGAATAGAATTAGATTCTGAAACAGGATCTGGTTGTCCAATAGACGTTAATGAGTTTTCAATGTACCATTGACCATTAGGACCTTTGAATCCGTGATCCCAGTATCTTACCCAAGGAAGATCTTCACCTTCTTTGGCAGGTAAGAACCTGATTACCGCGTAACCGTTTCCTGCTTTGTCTCTGGTTGGTTTCCAAATACGGTTATCTTCGTAAGAAGTAGTTTCCGTTTTTGGGGTTGAAACTGCTTCCGCAGCCTTTACGAGTTTGTCGATTGACGAGCCTCGTGAGCTCTTTAAGTTTGCAAATGACATGTTATTTTTCTCCGTTTGCTTTTATATTTACTGTATTGTCCACTTTATTCATAATTTATACCTTATATTATACCACATTATGCGGCATTTGTAAACCCTTTCTTGACAATATTTAACATCTTGACATGATCGAATTTAACGAACGGGCCATATTTCCTGATCTTCCTCGAGATATCTGGCCAAATAATTGTCTCAGTTATCTTTTTAGATTCACGTTCCATAAACCCTAGCATTGCGTCGAGAATGATAACTGTTTCCAGATTGATCTCTTCTCTCATCAATAATTTTATTATCAATGGATGGGTTTGACTCGTTATAAAAAACTTGTCGAACTCTATATCCATATCTACTAATGTATTTATATCCTTTTGAAACTCACGTGTAAGTGATTCCATTACTTTCTTATGCTGCATATAATTAGATTCACCTTCTTCATTAATCATATCACCAACATAAGAAACCCCGTTTTTAAAGTTAGCTACATAGTAATCCATTAGATTATCTTTATAGTTTTTAGCTAGCTTTGCAAAGAAGTATTTATCTTTTCTAGCGAAGAAGGTCTGTGGCTTTACGTTAGACTTAAAATTATATTTAATAGCATCATATGAGTCTTGCTCGAAGTGAAGCTTAAGCGCATTGTAAAGTTTATAAGATTCAAATGGATCCATCAATCTTGGTTATGCCTCCGATCCATTTGTTGTTTAATCTGTTCAGCTTGCAGCCGAATTAATTCTGCTTGGTCTTTAATTTTCTTATTTTGAAATATTAGTTGTTGCTGTTGTTGTTGTGGTTGACTCATATTGTTTACCAGTTATGTACGTTTCCTGCTATGATAATAAAGCATGTGAAGAAGTTAACACCAACAATAACAGTTCTTATTATTGCAACCTTATCTGCTTCTGCATCTGTGGCTCCTTCTTTTTCACCTATGGCTTTTGCCCATAGTCTCCATGCACTTTTCATATAGGTAATTTGTTACCTTTGTTTCCACCTCGGATTAAATTTAATCCAGAAGCTTCTTCTGTTAGTTTTTCTTTTAAGGAATCAGACAATAGTTTTTTAATATTACTATAATCCATTCCTCTTTTTGTAATGATATAAGTCATAGCATCTATATAACTCATCTTATTACTTGCAACTAATTCCTCAACAGCTGTTGAGAATCTTTTCTTAGTCATTATTTTTTCTTTTAATATATCCATCATATTACTCGCATTATAATACAGTCCTTATTAATTCGTCCTGTAGGTTCATAAATCTTTGTTGTTAAACTTTTCCATATTCTCTTTATTTGGAATTCTGATTTGTTTAAAATCTGTGGTAGTATTTCATCCGGCTTTCTTAGCTTAGTTACTTTACTTAATTTAGGATCAAATCCCTTTAGTGTAGATCCAACAACTTCGAAACCTTTACCACTATCAGTAAAGAACTCTGTCAATTTACCTTGCTTAGTATTGTATATCCAAAGTTTTGTTTTGGTTGGTATTAATATTGGATCAATGGATGTTAGCTTAGAATTTAAGTCTTCTTTCATGTAGTTAAGTTTAGATACCTGTTGTTCATTGCTTCTAGGAGCACGTACACGCGTCTTACGCGTCGCTTTAAAGCTATCTTTAAGTTTATCTAGGTCAGAAAATAAAGACTCGTATACGTTCAGCATTTTCTTTTTGTTGCCTTTTGTGATATGACTATAAGCTTCTTTTGCCTGATCGCAAGTATTATCATAAGCATCTTTTAGAACAAGATAGTCAGATTCAATCATACCTTTAAATATAGGGATTGCATTACCTTTTAATCCATGGTTCTTAAATAAAGAAAACCCTTCGAAGCTAACTTTGTAATTTTCATTTAGCCATTCTTCTATAACATTTTCATCCCAGTCAGAGTAGATTGTTTCTAGTATTTTTAATCTAGTTCTTTCTTGAATAGAAGGTAACTTTGGTTTTTCTTTAACTGCTTCTACTCTTTCTTCTTCTACTCCAGAAGCTTCTTGGAATAATTCATTACAGATATCATGATATTTTTTCATAACTTCTGGTGAGTAAACGTATCCTCTAGACCAAATTACTGCAATGTTACCAACTCGTCTGGTTTTCCAATCGGGTAATCTACAGAAGACTTGGATCTTATCGTCATCCCAACCTTCTATATCTCTAAGATAGTCTATAGTATAAGCAACATAATCTTTGTTGTCATAAAAATAATTATACCATCCAGATGCTCTAGACCAAAGACGACCTACTGTTCCATCTTCCTGTTCTTTTAACATTTCGACTTTATCGTCTTCTGTAAAGATAGGTTCTGGTCCCATCATTTTAGCATCGAGTGAAACCCGATCCTTTCTCATCGCGATTCTTTTTTTATTTACTTTTTTTAGTGCCATAATTTTTAATAGTTAAAGAGGGTCAGAGGTCCGGATTTGATAAGGAGTTAAATAGAACGGACGTGACCCAAAACGGTTTATCTTCGCATGCGTGCAATATCGATTGCATGTTCCTTATCATGCTCGAAGATAGGTACTGCGTTTGACTTATGCATTGTCGCAATACCAATTAATTTTCTTTCCCCAGAATACTCCATCTTTTCTTTCTTAGCAGTAGCATCTGATTTCATTCGAGAAAGCCTTTTTAGAAAATCTTGTTTTTCAGCTTCTCTTCGATCTGCAGATTCTTGTGCTGCTTTAGCTTTGATCGGACATATTTTCATAGGTCTAAATGCAGTTGGCTTTTTTCTTTTAACAGGATTAGCTGCATGATTTTTTCTTTTTCTTCCTGTTGGATCATATCTTAATGATCCCATGTAAAAACTTGTTGTGCTCATAATATATATTATACCATAATTCCTAATGAATGTAAACCCCTAATTTGCAAATCTAATATAAGAGTCTAATAGATCATCACCTTTTAGCTCTTTACCAATTATTCGCAAAAGCTTACCATTCCTATATCTATGAATAGTACCATTATTATATTGGGTATCTGTAACTGGACCATTCTCTTCAATGTCATCTGCTGAAGCTTGAGTTTCATAATGCATAGATGTTAATGAATGTGAATGAATCATCTTTACACCTTTTGCCCATTTTTCTGCTTCTAAAAGAAGTCTTTGTTTTTCAACAACGCTATCATATTCGCTCATGATAATTTTTCCTCCACGTATTGCTTGACTAATTTTAGATTGTACCAAGCTGCGTTATAAATTTGGGTTGAACCATCTTGCCATTCAACGACATATCTTGGTATTCCACCGGGTGATTTATCCCTAAGGATTTTAGCATCACCGTAATTTTCAATTATTAATCTCATAGTAATCCCCATATATTAAGTAAAAATATAATATACAAAGTAATAGTTACCGATATTATTGGAGCAACATATCCCATTAGTAATCACCATCTGCAGATCTGTTAGCATTGTAAGCATCCATATAAGATGAACCTTCTAAGAATTTAGCAGTATCTTTATCTGAGTAATACATATTCTCTTCTTTGAAACAATCTAAAGAACCAGCCGTTTGATGGCCGGCTTTCTTGACTGAAGCTGTTAGCTTCTTGTGTAGTTTCATTTCTTCTTTGATTTTAGCTTTACGTTCGTCGAGCTTGACAATAGATTCTTGAAATTCTAGTTCGTCGACTGTTGTATTTAGTTTTTTAGCTTTGGCTTTTAATGCCGCTTTTTTGATTAGATCTAATCTATTCATATATAACTCCTCAGTTTTATTGTTTAATATGTGTATTATACCACATTTTCAGAGGTTTGTAAACCCCTAATTTCAATTAATTTCAAATTAATTTGTTCTTCTGTGAGATGACCCATGACATCGTCTGTTACTGGGGTAGTATAACAGAGATCACCAGTTGAATCTAACACAGCTAATTCCCATAATCCGCTTTTGAATCCATAAGATCCTTTATGTCTAATAACACTTGCGCCATAGCCATTTGGAAAGTCATATACATGTTGTATACCTCCGTGCACCTTGTTAGATTCTATCCTAAATTGTGGGTCAATCTCTATCATACTTTACCTTTTTAATTTTATAAACCTTCGCCTAGACTTAGAGAATAGAACTGATGGTTTTTTATAAATTATTTCTTCTTTTGTTCCGGTTTTAATGTAACCTACATTTTGATTCTTTTCATTAAAGATGTAGGTATGATTTGGAACATTACAATTGGATTCACTCCAATCTGTTATTTCTTTATAATAGGTATAGCTCATGCGCAGTGTACCTTATCATATATGTCGCATTCAAGTTCATCGTGAGAATTTACAGCATCTCTTGCTTTATCCTCGAATGGATCGACAAGTGCGTAAATAGCTGATTCAAGTTCATTAACTTTTTCACGAACCTTATCTACTTCATACGATATATCTACACCATTATCTTCAGCCATAGTTTCTATAGCCATGTAGATATTACTTGGCATGTCGAGATATTTAATTTCTCTAGTCTTCTCGTTGACCTCTCCAACTAAGTAACCTAGATCTTCTTTGATCTTATCTAGCTTAGTTAGTTTTTCTTTCATTTCACTTATTTGCATATTTCTACGCCTCCATAATACATTGTTATAAAATTCTTGTTATATTTTTTTCCTAACCTTTTTAAGAAATATGGTGTATCGATCTTTGCCAATACATATTCTAAAAAAGATATTTGGACTTGATACGGAAGTTTTTCTGTATCTGGTCCTGTTACAAATTTAGCTATAATCATAATCTTACCTTTGATAAACATAAACGTCCATGTGAGTAGCATGGCCGAGGGGAAGAGATTGATCATACTGTCTAGCATACTTACCATCGGCAAGAGCAGAAGTAGTTCGAGGACCACGTCCTTGACACTTAACATAGAACTGAGAATAGCTTTGACTCCCATACCCGCTTTTCTGTCCGCGGGTTCCATATTTAAATCTTCTTAATTCTTTATTGATTATTTTAACTGATTTACGAATTGTTTCTAATTCAAGCATATCTCCAGCGCTTTTAACGTGTGCTGTCATTACGTAATTTTTTGAACTTCTCATTATGATACCGCCAATTGTGTGTCAAACCATGCCTGAAGTTCACCTTCAGAAATGATGTCGCCATCTTCCATAAGGAATTCGGCTTTATAGTTTTCTTTAGAACCGCCTGAAGCACCATGCCAGGTCTCGGTCTTTTCTAATATACCAGATCTCATCCAACCAGCATTGCGGTTGTCTGTAACTTTTATAAAAGAAAAGATATTAGTATCTGTGTGATGACTAAAGTCAATTGGTGAATCCCAATCTTCACAGACCTTGTCGGAATGTGGGACCAAAGAAACATCAGTGATGTATTCATCGCAACCGCCATTAGACGATTCGAATGTCATTAAAGCCATTGGCTTGAATTGCGTAACAATAGTAGCAATCTGATTTTGATCAAGATCACTACAGTTAGGCATTACATAAGTAGAACCACCCTTAAATTTCATATAAGGTGAATCTGAATCCCCGTAGTTTTCGAGGTATTGGGTTTGGATAACTAATTTTAACATTTTAACTCCTTAATTTTATTATGTTATGGTATGTATTATACCGTATTTTTGAGGGTTTGTAAACCTTTTTTTCGTCACAATTACGTGAACTTTATCAAAGAATCGAGAGCTAGATCGATAAACATCCACACTTCTGGACTTGCTTTCTAGCTCTCTAGATAATAACCTTCCCACTTCACAATCGTAATCTGGTCTTGTGGCCGGTTTACCGGAGGGATATACGAATCCCGGTTTTATTATCTTAATCAATGAACTGGTCTTCCGTTTAACCATATAAGATCATAGTTTCCTTTTATGCTTTTAGCATCAAGATCAACCAATCTGTTTCTTTTAAGAACTGATTCACACATCTTATCCCAATCAGAATCTTTCTTAGAATGAGCTAATTTAAACTCTTCTTCATTTAAAGTAAATGTAACTATTATTCCAGTTTCCCTATCTCTAGTAACAAGCTGATTAGGGCTAAGAAACTTTTTATGGTCTTCTGTAAATATTTTTGATCCTGGCATACCCATTAAAAGTCACCTTCTGCAACTTGTACACAAGTAAGACCGTTAGATCTCCACATTTCAACCACTTGGTTTCTGTCATCGAAGACCATGTCTGGTTTCCAGTCTTGTGCAATAAGAGCATCCAAAACTTCTTGCTTAAATACCGCATCTGATCTAAAGTCACCGTCTGGTCTCAAGAAAAGAGCTGATCTGAATACACCAGCAACATTAAGACTATTTTCTGTAACTGTTCTATGTCTTTCGTTTCTAGCTGAAACTACGATGATTTCATGTCCAGCCTTTTCCATAGCAATAGCTATATCAACCACTGGTTGGTTTGGAATGTCTTTAAACATTTCTGCTGGATCCATAAATGTATCCCAGTCTTTATTAGGACCTTCTACAAAATGCCTTCTGTGCTCTATATCTAATAAAGTACCATCAACATCAAATATAACTTTCATAATAACTCCTCTTTTTAATTTATTATATGGATATTATACCATAATCAAGTGCACTTGTAAACCCCCTCTGACGAAAGTTCACGAAAAAGTCACGAAACTCTTTTTTCTAGCTTGATCAAAACGTATAAGTATATTAGAGGTATTAGCTCGAGAGACTAGCATACCAAGGCATCGCAAATACATACATATCTTTTATCCCATCATAAACATCTTTACCATTCGGTAACCACACCTCGCGTTGTTCGACGTCGATACCAACTTCATATCTTTTACTATATTGGCTCTTTGCATAAACTGCTAAGTCCATGATCTGAGCCATATCGAACCATATCTTTCTGCCGCCTTTACTCTGGGCTGAACCAGCCTGTAATGTGATGTTTAGTCTTTTGATTACATAACGGTAAGCCTGAGCAGCAATACCTTTTCCAGCATACAAACGATCCAGTTTAGCTAGATCGATGTGGTATGCTTTGAATTTTGTAAAGGATAATTGTACAGTAAGAACACGTTTAATCCGCTGTGCAGATCTACCATGTTTTACTGATGGATCAACAACTTCTATATCTAAATATCCGTCTATTGATCTATCTACATATACGTGAAGTTTACGGAAAGACCCAAGCTTTTCCCAGTCTAAGCTCTTAGTATCAAAGTAACCTAGTCTTTCTTGCTTTTTCATCTCAATACGATCCATAATATAAAGCCTTTTTGTTTGAATATGTGGCTATTATACCGTACTTTTAGAAGGATGTATACCTTTTTCTTAGACTATTTTGGAATAAGGGAAGGGCTATTTTGGAATAAGGGAAGGGCTGTATATGAGAATTTGTTCATCTTTACCCTTCACCTTAATCTTACCTATCTCTGAACATACGTATCCATCGGGTAATTGCTTATATGTGAAGGATGATATGATTGTCTTATATTCTATATATTCATGTCTGGCAGCGGTAGCTTCGAGCCTAGCTGCCAAGTTGACTGCATCTCCAATAACCGAATAGTCAAATCTGGATTCACTACCCATGTTACCAACAATACAATCGCCGGTGTTAACACCAGTGCCAACATTGATATCAGGAAGACCGCGTTCTTCGTAGACTCTTTTAAGTTCATTTGTTTTTTCTTCTATTTCTAATGCTGACTTAACTGCCATTTCAGCATGATTTTTACAAGGCAAAGGAGCATTCCAAAATGCCATTATGCAGTCGCCCATATATTTGTCAATTGTTCCACCATTTGCGAGAATGATTTTTGTCATTGCATCAAGGAATTCATTGACTAATTCTACTAATCCTTCTGGATCATCGTTGTTCTTATAGTGCTCTGATATAGGGGTGAATCCACAAATATCCATGAAGAGAAAGGTCATCTCTTTCCTATCGCCACCAAGCTTCATTAAAGTAGGATCTTTGATTAACATATCAACCATATCCGGAGATAAGTACGTTCCAAATTGTCCTTTAATCTGTTGTCTCAATTTAAATTGTTTATAAAAATTACTAAACGATGCTGAGGCAAAAACTGTTATATATACAATGAGTGGATAACTAACATCAAGGAGAACCCGTGCCTCGTTCCAGAAAGTATATGAAGAGATTACAGATCCAGACACAACGCCGACGAAGGATACTAGCCCTAGCAAAGCCGACAACCGATAAACAGCAAATACAATCACCAGAGACCCAATTAGAATTACCAGGGATTCCGCCAGTTCCGTCCATTGCGGACGAGAAACAGAATCCCCACTCATTACAGTCTGAAGAGCAGATGCCTGTAATTGATGAGCCGGAAATAATCCCTGGGGTGTGGTTATCTGAGCCGACAATCCCGAGGCCGACAATCCAATAATAACTGCTTTACCTTCTAGGTCAGGCAATGGATTACCATATATGTATTCTTTATGGGTATAGTTTGTATTTAACCATATAGAAGAATCATATTCGGTTTTGATAGGATCATATGGCGGAATCATTACATCTTTTACACCATCTACGTTAACTTTTAAGCTATATGACGGCTTATCTTGTATTACCCTTATGATTTCTAAAGGCATACTAGGATATAACTGTCCGTTTATTTGGGACAAAAGCGGTATTCGCCTAGTTATATTATCTACTTCTTGCTTACCATTTATTAATCCTACACCCCATGCTTGCTCTTCTAATTGAGATATATTAGTAACTAACCCACCGTATTTAGGAACAAAGTCGTACGCGTCGCCCTCGCCGAGTGCGGCCGTACCCACGTACGGGGCCGTATCCGAGCGCCCGCGAGAGCTCGCATCCTGCGCGAGTATGATTCCATTATCCTTTATCCAAGACGCGAATACCTCATCGCCACCGAACCTATCTGACTCAGGAAACATAATAGTAAATGCTATCATACCTGCGTTTGCATTTCGCAGGTCTGAAATCATTTGTGCATATGTATGTCTTGGGAATGGATATTGACCAAGCTGATCTAATGTCTGTTCATCAATAGAAAGCATAATCACATCGGATTCCTTGTCGGGTAAGCTTTTGATGTATTGATCGAAGACGTTTAATCTAGTTTGTTCAATAAGGGGTAAATCTATTACTCTAAAAGAGAAAAGTGCAATACAAAGTGCAATACTAGTCCAGATTGTGGTTAGGTATTTCATTGAATCCAGCAAACAGGATATACGCACCAATAAGGGTTAGCAAATCCTAACATCCATAATATTAAAATCCACAATGGTATTTGAACCCAAGTTTTATTTTTTGACCATTCTCTGAACCTTATTGCATAAGGTACTAACTTTTGAAATATCCAGTTTGACATTAATTTCCTTGTGTTACACTGACACTACATCCACCTGATGTTAGACAGTTTTGAGTTAATGAATATGATTGAGCCGTATTACTATTTTGTGTTAAATTAAATGTAGTAGGATTTGTCCCATTCAAAGTTACTGTAGCGTTATGAGCTGCAGTTCCGTTTTGGTGAATTGTACCTGTGTTTCCGTCATTGTTAGCTATTAATGAAAGTGTCTTAGCTCCATCTGCTTCTTGTTTAACAAAAAATTCATTATTATCTGAATAAAAATAAATTGTAGCTGTGTGTCCGTTATAAGTATTTGCACTACCATTTCTCTGATAGCCAGCGAGTTTGTTACTTTCTCCATGAATGTCTAGGTTTAGTGTATGACTACCACCTTCATCTCCGTCGTTTGAAAAAGTTGTATCATTTATATCTGTTAATGTTGTACCTTGACCCCAACGAACATTATTTGAATCACCATAGATATGCATTTGGATATCTGACTTACCACAATTACCAGCACCTCTTGAACAATATTGTTCGAAGTGTAATGAGTTACCCGCTCCGTCTAAATCACCACCACCTTGTTGACCCCATTGTGGGACCCAACTGATCTCGTTATTGTTTCCAGTTTGTTTGAATAGTAAAGAGTTGTTGTTGTGAGCTAATTTAAGATTAACTTTATTGTTGTAACCAATCTGTTCAATATTCA
>Ga0209634_1000282_pt1 | contig 39023 bp, 59 predicted proteins | sample LinPmetageLP40_FD_184043 | JGI IMG/M metagenome (GOLD analysis project Ga0209634, IMG submission 184043) | Marine viral communities from the Pacific Ocean - LP-40 (SPAdes) (version 2) | ecosystem: Environmental > Aquatic > Marine > Oceanic | place: Pacific Ocean | collected 2010-08-26 | reverse complement strand
TAAAACATTGATCTCTGTCCCTGTAGTAGTAATTGCAACAGAGCCATTTAGTTTAGGTTGTGTAAGTGTCTTGTTGGTAAGTGTCTGTGTTCCTGTAAGCGTTGATACTGTATTATCAATAGCGAAAGTAAAGTTATTACCACTTAAAGAAGAAGTTAAACCTGTACCACCTAAAAGACCAAGAACCTCTGAATCTAAATCTATTGCACCTGTAGTAGAGCCATCTGTTACATCTAAATCTTCAGCAGTAAGTTGTGTGTCTACATAAGCCTTAATAGATTGTTGAGAAGCTACTTTATTTGCACTATTTGATGCAAAATCATCTTCATCAAGAAATGCACTTCCTGATATTGATGTATTAAATACTGGTGTTGTTAATGTAGGACTTGTTAATGTTTTATTAGTTAGTGTCTGTGTTCCAGTTAAAGTAACTACTGTTGCATCAATAGCAAAACTAACATTATTACCACTAGCTGTAGAACTGATACCAACACCACCTAGTAAACCTAGTGTTTCGCTATCTAAATCAATAGCAATGGTTGTTGTACCATCTGTTATATCTAAATCTTGTAAAGTAACTTGTGCATCTACATATGCTTTTATACTTTGTTGTGTAGATAAAGCAGTAGCAGAATTAGAATCCATGCCATCTTCATCAAGTATTGCGACAACAGTTGCACCTGTTTCACCTATTTGTAGATTAAAAAGTTTTTGTGTAAGTTGTTTGCCTTCGGTTGTATCGTTTGCTGTCCATGTAACATTTGCATTGTCATAAATTAGTAATGCACCATTATTACTAGCACCAGCAGTATTTTGGTCAATACCTCTAGCCATAATAGCACTTGGACCAGCAACACCTTGTGTTCCAACTGTAGTTACTGTTATTCCATTTGTGCTTGTTATCTCAATCTGATTAACTGTACTTACGCTTGTTACAGTAATGGAATCTACTGTACTCATGTTGTAATGTTCCTTCTAATACTATAAGTACCTTCTATTAATCTTGTTACAACTCCTGCACCACTAGTTATCTCTAGGTCAAATACACCATCATCAGGCGATAGACTGTTTGTATCTGAAGAACTTATTGTTAATACGACTGTTCCTGCATTACCACCCATAGTCATACGACCATTTGAAGTTGTGAGGGATAGGATTGTTGCAGTTTCATCAGGTTTTTCTTTAAGTGACATAGCACCTGTAAAACCTGTTAGGTTTATTACTGCGTTAGATGAATCTTTAAGCGTAAGAGTCTGACCAAATGTAGCTCCCTGCTCTATAATAAAATGATGATATCCTGCACTCATTAAAACTTCCTATAAATTGCATGGTATCTACCATTTAGCTTCTGCTTCGTTAATCATAACAAAGAATTTAACTTGATGCTTTCTTTGTCGTTTTCTTTTTAGTAGTTTTCTTTTTTGCAGTTGTTTTCTTCACAGGTGTTTCGCCACCTTCCCATGCTTCATTAACATCAGGAGTTTCAGGGTCATCTCCAATAAGTTGACCTTTTTCATTTCTTGCTCTTTTGACTTCTTTAACTTCTGCTTCAACATCTAGTGTTTCTTCTACAGAATCTACTTTGATCTCCATAGCCCAACCATTTTCTACAAATGTATCCATGATTTCTTCTTGCCATGTACCTGCTGATTCAACAATGTCGTCAGCTTTATGTAGAACCATTTCAGCAGAGTTTTCTTCTGCTATTGCTGGTTTTGGAACTAATATTTTGTATTTTTTTGTCATAATATTTACCTTTTAATTAAGAGAGGGGAATTTCACCCCTCAAAATCAAATCACTTACGCTAAGCTATAAGTTGAAGCACCCCCAGCATGTCTTGGGAATCCTTTGATACATGAGATTGACATCGGTGTACCAGAGCTGTGATTGCCTGTTCTGACAATATCAACCCTAATATACTGTTTGCCACCTACATATCCAATTCCTGACACCTGTGGTGTTTCAGCATTATCATCTAGTATTAGCCATGTTCCATCGCTTGAGATAGAAGCATCAGTAACATCTAATTGACTACTTACTGCAGTAAGAGAACCACTTGTATCACCATGATACAGTTTGAGCTCATACTTTAGGTTTGAAGCCAAAGTATCACCTTCTACACCTGAATTACACATTACAAAAGCACCTTCAAAACCTTGTAGGTCTATCTCTGAGCCAGTTGTAGTTGTTGCGTTTCCTGATGCGACTACTGCTGCAGTCATAACGACAGGTGTTAAATTATTTCCTAAATCTTTCATAATTTATTCCTTGCTTACGCTGTTACTTTAAGTTTATTTATGGCTTCAGGAAGAATTACCTGTCCACCAACTCTTCTTCTTGCAATGTATCTTACATTACCAGTAGTAGCTTGGGTGAAAGGGTCTCTTAAAACCGCTAATGATACTCTATCCACAATCATGTATGCTCTTTTAAAGTCACCAAAAGCAACTGGGAAAGCATTTTGTGCAATAGATGGCATGTCTGTAGCTTCCACATAAGGTTGCCCAAGAATAGTGTTAGTAACACCACCTTGTAATGACATACCTGCTTGGAATACATACTGACCTGCAGTATCTTTAAGTTTTCTTATAGCAGCTAAAGTGCTTCTGTTAAATACAAAAGAACCATTTCTACCATAGTCAGACTTAATGTTGTGTACTAATGATATTAAGTTATCACCAGTAATAGCTGTGTTAGAACCTGAATCTATTGATGCAACATCACTGTTGGTCATAAATCCTTCAGGTTTTCCTACTGCGTTACCACTTACAAAAGCAGCACCTTCAGCTTTAGCGAATTGCTCACTAAATTCTGATTGCATTTCTGCTTCTAAGTTAAACACTGAATCTTCTAAGTCTTGCTCAGAAATATCTACTAAAGCATATTGCTCATGTGCAGGTAATTCTTCAAGTCCTACTTGATATCCAGTAGTTTCGCTTCTAGTACCACTTTCAGCTACCCACTGTGCTGCAAAAGTTCCAGTCCTTTTTGGGATTTGGATACTTCTACTACCAGTGCTTCTGATTCTTGCAATACTTCTAATCGGTGATATTTCAGTAATATCTTTGATTAGCTCTTTTACATATTCAGGTGGTGCTAAATAACCACCAGTTGAATCATTGCTTACAGTTAGTGCTTTCTTTTCAGCTACATCAAGACCTTCTATGCCTTTTCTGCAGTATGAGTCAAATGCACCCATGTATTCATCTACTTGCTTGGATTCAAAACCTGAATTTGGTCGTGTAACGATTGTTTCAAGTTTCTCAATTTGGCTTTTGATGTTATCAGCGTTAAGTGCAGCAGTTGTAAGTTTCTGATTAATGTCTTCATAAGAATCCATTTTAGCTTCCATCTTAGCTAATTTCTCGTCTACATATGCTGTACTCTCGCCTTTCTCTATCATTTCTAATCTAGAGTCATTGACCTTTTTAAATTCTTCAAAGGTTGAGCCTAAATCAGAAATAGCATTTTTTATATCTTCCGACATAATAATCTCCTATTAAGATTTTAAGGTTAAAGTTAAGTTCTTTATGGCATCTACCAATTCAGCACTAGTATCAACATCTCGTTGACCAAATGCATCTGTGACTGCTTTTGCAGCCATCTTTGCTTCTGAACGAGAAAGACTGAAAGCATCTCGCATTCCATTCTCCCATTCTCTAATGGAAATTTCTTCACCTTTCACTGAACGAACAGTTGCCTGTGGGTTCATTGGAAAAGTTACTAAACTAACTTCCATCAAATCTACTTCTTTGATAATACGCTTGTTACCACGCTTATCATAAGTTACTTCTTTTGGGTTTACTCTAAAGCCTATTGATAGACCATCTAAAGCACCCATTTTTAATAATTCATAGGCTTCTGCACCTGCTTGTGTTTTTAAAGCAAGTCTACCTTTTACAACCAACCCATGCTCATCTTCTTTGATCTCATCAAAAACACCAATTGGCATATCTGATTTATGTTGATATAAAAGTTTTACATTTTGTGGTTTTCTACTTTTTAAAGATTTTGCAAATGCACCAGCTTCTATTACATCATTGCCTAAGTCTTTGTTTCCGAATACAGAACCATAACCTTCAAATGTGCCATAGTTTTTATCTTCATCTTCATCATAGTAGGCTTTGATATTTGATTTGATTTCAATAAAAGACTTCATATCCGAAACATTGTCTTTTACATCTTCGCCTGTCAACTCAATAAATTCTTCATGTGTCTTACATGGCATATAAACTGTATTGCCATCTTCATCATGTGAATGTGAACCAGTACACCCTATTTCTTTTGCTCTTGCATTTGCTTCTATTGGATTATCAAATACATCTTTGCGTATTTCTTGTTTACTACCAATTTTAGTAAGGGTTGACATTCTATGACCTACAATAACATCTGATGGTTCACCTGCACGATATACTCTAATCAATACAGCAGGATTATCTTCTGTTGCATTTAAAGTAAAATCTGTATCAGGAACTTTTAGAGAACCGCTACTTACAATTCTTGTTATTTTTCCTCTTGCCCTACCGCCGCTTGAATTCCAACTCACCATATCACCAGTTTTTAGTGAACCAGCTTCGGCTTTGCTGTCAATAGAATCTTCTGTTGAATTGTACTCGCTAGTACAGACATCTAATTTTTGCTTGGAATTTATATATTCGCTCGCCATAGTGTCGTCTCCCATCTATTAAAATTTAGCTAAATATAGCTTGTATAGTTACCTATGTTATCCCAAGTGCTAATCAGATACAACATCTGCTTCATCTGAATAAATTATTATGCATCTGCAGTTTATTACATTTCTAGCACCACCTTTTGAATCACCTGCATATTCCATCTCTGCACCGCCTACAATAAACGATTCGTCCATATCAACAACTTGACCATTTGCTGCACTATGTGCAGACCTTGTTCTTGCATCATTTGTTGCTACCCATTTTTTTAACATTTTAGTACCCAACTCTTTAGCTGCTGTTGAGTGGTATGAATGATTTGCATAGCTTGCTGCATTATGTGTTTCTGTTCGTGCTATGAGTGCAGCCCTGCTTCTACTGATAGGTAAAAACTTAGAAGATACTAGTTTTGTTATTTGCGGTAATGTTAAACCATCAGCCCTACCAACATCAATTAATTTTTTAATTCTGTTAGCCATGTTTATAGATATACCAGAAAGAATTAATTGTTTAGTTTTAAAATAATCTTGTACTAATGTTTCAAAGTCATGTGATCTCCCAAATACATAAACTTCTTCAACAGCTTTTTTTTCATTGTAATATTTGTCTTCATTATATTTATATGTAACTTGGAAGACCCTTCTGTAGTGTGAGATCATTAAAGGAATTAAATCTTCATTTAAAGTTTGTACTGCAATCTGTGGTTCATAGATACCGAATTCTTTATATAAATACAGCTGTACATTAAGAAACTTACGAAATAATGTATTTAATCTTTTATAAAATCTTTTTTCTAAATTGTTTCTTATTATTAATTGTTGACGAGCTTCTGCTCTTGCATTTATACGACCTTGCCTAAAAGTGTTAAATCTCTTTTGGTTTATGGGCATCTAATTTTACTTATTAGTTTCTCTTTCTATTTGATTTCTAACTTTTGTTGACCAACTAAAACCAGCATCTCCACCCCATAAAGCCCAAGCAATTCTACCTGCACTTGGATATCCTTCTTGTCCTTGTTTAAAACCTTGTGCTTGTTTATCAACTTCATGCCTACTAAAAAAGCTATACATTCTTTTTACTGTAGATATAGATAAGTTTTCTTTATTTATTAACTGATTTGCACGAGCAACACCTACAGTAGTGCCACCCCTTTTAAACTTTTTTCTCCATTGCAGACCCCTAGCTGCTTCTTCCGCCATAGAGTTATTAGGTTTTGTATCAATATCTGATAATGCTTTTTCTTCTTGTAAGATTAATTCAAGCTCTTTATCTATTTCATCTTCGTCATAATCCTGTAAATCTTCGTTGTTGATAGGATTGTCAGGCTTATCAACTGCAACATCACTTATTGGAAATAAATTAGCTGATACATATAATTCATCTGCACCATCCACTGGCTCTAAGCCAATAATTTGTCTTGCTTCATTTCTACTCATAATTCCTTCACGAACTGCACCAGTTACATTTTCATATATTTTTTTTCTTCTTTCAGACAATGCAGGTATTGCATCTATATCAAATTCAAGACTTATATTGTCTCCAAACATAGGCACTAGCCATTCATTTAAATCAGAAGATAATTTTCTTAAATGGGGGATTATTGTTTCTTCATACAACGCTAATCTTGCTTCTGCTACATTACTGTAGGTTTGGCTATCAGGTACACCTACAAGCTGCGAGGGCACACCAAAACACAAAGCAATATCAGTTGCAGCCATATTTTTAAGGTTGAGAAAATCCATATCCTTTGGGCTTAAACCCATTTCTTTCCAATCAAAATCTCCTTCTAGAAGCATTGGTCTTCCAGCATTACCTGCACCACTAAACCTATTATTTAAATCTGTAAGTAATTGTTGTCTTTGTGATTCTGATAAGTTGACAGCAAAACCTGCATCATCTTGTGGTTTAAATATTACAGCTCCACTTGGTCTTGCTCCATTTTGTAATAGGTTAACATTGTGTTTGCTAGACATATTAAATTGGTCTACTTCAACAGCAGCAGCACTCATTGGACTTAGACCATAGTAATCATCTAGTGGATTCCATAGTTTTACATGTTTTACTTCACTAAAACCATTATCTTGGTCTACTAAATATGTCTGTTGAACTCTGCCATTAATTATATATTCATATCTATCAGGAATAGCACCACCGCTACCTTTAATATTGATTCTATCAGGTCTTAATTGATGTAATTCTTTTGGAGCACCTAATTCACTACCTACTTTAAGTATGTAAGCATTACCACTAAGAAGCACATACCCAAACAAGCTGTTAAAGAATTCGCTGTAAGACTGTAGTGGATTTGGTCTGTTGAGTAAATCAATGAGTGGATGTTGTTCAACAATTTGATCTCCTGATTTTATTATAAAAGGAACAGCACTAGCACCTTTGCTGATTTCATTTACGCATCTATAAACGATAGCATTTTTTAAGTACCCTTCTTTTGCTAATTCTTGATACTTATAAGTCTTGGCTTCTTCAGTACCAACACCAAAGTAACCCATCATGTTTGAATTTTTTTGTTCTGTAGGTTTTGTATTAAATAACCTTTGCAAAAAAGTTTGATTCGCCATTAGCTTATTCTCCAGTTTATCTGTCCTTTAGATTTACTTAGTTCAGTTAAACCCCAAACTAAAGCATCTAATCTATCAGGACTTGGTTTAAGTCGTTCCCCAGTATATGTTGTCATTTGAGACTCCAATTCTGCAAAATAACCAATATGATGAACTCGCCTTTGCTCATACAAAGCTGCTATAGGTTCTGCCCTTACCATTTTACCTCTAGTAGCTGTTACTGACTTATAAGGTATATTTGTATCAATAGTCCTTAATAGTCTTTCCACCAAATCACCACCATTATTTGTTTCAGCAATTATTCTATCAGCATTCCATTCATAAAATGCTTTAATTGCTATCTTACCCCATTTATCAGCAGAATACTTCCCTGATATATCTTCAAGAACATAATACTCGTTATTAGCATCTTTACCAACAACAACAATACCAGTTTCATCTGAATCATCATTGTGAGTTACAGCAGGGTCTATGGCTACAATAATTTGTGATAAGTCTTTTTCAGTTTTTGTTGGTAGTCTTGTTTCTTCTATTAAGTTGTTTGTCCACAAAGCACCTTCAAGCATATCTATAACTTCTGCATAAAGTTCTTGTCTACCTAATGTAGTGCCTTCATATTTTTCTTTGAGCATAGATAATGCTGATTCAGCTAAATTAGCTTCATTTTCAAATGTACTACCTGTGGTTACATGACAGTCATCTCTAGCAATTAGCTGTCTTATTATGGGTGTTGGTTTGGGTGTTGTTGTAATAATGCACTGCGGGTTATCTCCTAGCCTAAGACCAAACATTAACTGGTCAAAAGTTTCAGGATATCGCCATGCAGCTAATTCATCACACCATGCTCTATGAAACTGTGGACCCCTCAATCTATCAGGTTCTATAGCAGCATAACCAACAATTTTAGAACCATTTGCTAATCTTATTTCTGCTGTATTTTCACTATAATGTTTTCTTCCTCTACTTACTTGATAACACTCATCAGGTATTATAGAAATTAAACCACTTGGACCACCGAAACAAACTCGTCTAAGATCTCCAAAAGTTGGAGCAATTACAGCTGATATTGTGTTTCTGTTCGTTAAAGCATAGTGTGCAATGTCTTGAGCACCAGTTCTAGTTTTTCCCCAACCACGACCAGCAAGTATTAACCATATATGAAATGGAACTTTAGGTGTTCTTTGTTTTTTTCTAGCTGTTCCTAACCACTCAGTGTAGAGCTGTAGAGTCTTCTTCTCCGAAATCTTCGGCGAGTCTATCCAATCGTTCCAAAGCTCTTCTGAAACTTTCGCTGTCTTTGACATTAGTATTTATATCCATGTTATCAGTAGCTTCACCTAGTGCCAGTTTAGCAACCCTTTGTGCATTTGTAGCAGCATGTGAAAGTGCTACAAGGTTTTGAGGTTTTACATCAGCATCAGGTGCAGCATTTTTACTTATTACTTTACCTACTTGACCCATTATACCTTTGGCTATAGCAAGACAAGTTCTATCAAAACTAACACTTTCCTGTATTAGTTCTTTTTTCCTAATAGCATCTAATTCTATTAAATAGCTATCTTGAAATCTTTTTTGTTTGATTACCCACTCATCTTTTTTTGCATGTTTATAAAGAGTTGGTTTTGGTATTCCATAATCATCAGCAAGTTGGTCTATTGTAAATAACTTACGACCGCCTGTATTAGCTTCTATTCCTTGCACAAATTTGTTTCTAATTTCTTCTAGTAGTGTTGGTGTTAGCTTCTTGGCTTTTGTTTTTTTAACCATAATTTATCTCTAATTATCGTTATTCTGTAGTCAAAAACCCTAAAAGTAAAGAAAAAAGCACAAAAAGGGCATTATTTTCAGTATTAATGTTTACATTTATAAACAAATCACCGATAATACATATGTTAAGTAAATAATTATAAGGAGAAAAAATTGAATAACTTAAATAACAACTACCCTACATTAACTAACAGGACCTATGGTGTTGAGTTAGAGTTTGTAGGAGTTACACCTAGAACTGTTGCAGAGACCATTAATAACCTTGATGGTATAGAATGTTACTTTGAAGGGTATCATCATACTACTAGACCATACTGGAAGATTGTTACAGATGCTTCTTTAGATGGAACTGGTGGTGAAATCGTTAGTCCAATTCTTAAAGGTGTTGAGGGTGCTAAGCAATTAGAAATTATACTAGATGCCCTAGATAACTTAGAAGGTATTAGCGTTAATGTGCAGTGTGGATTGCATGTTCATGTTGATGTTAATGATCTCACAGTTGCACAAATACAAACTGTATATGAAAGGTATGCTGACTATGAAAGCCAAATAGATATGATTATGCCTAGAAGCAGAAGGGGTAATAATTCTAGATGGTGTTCTAGTGTTACTAATACTGCTAGCAGAATTAAAAATGTTAGAAGTAAAAGTAAAAGAGGTTTAGCTAATGCAGCAGGTAGATACTATAAAGTTAATTTACAAAGTTTAACTAGATATGGAACTATGGAGTTCAGACAACATAGCGGTACTCTTAATTTTGCAAAGATTATTAATTGGGTTAGCTTCTTAATGGCTTTTGTAGAAAAAAGTACAAAGCTTTCAGCAATTACTAAGTCACCTAAAACTAACAGAGTTTACTCTACAGTTAGAAATGCAGTTGAAAATGCAGGGTTCACTATGGAGTGGAGCAGGGGTGATAGCCAGTGGAATATAAATAAAACTGATGGTTCTTATCATACATACATGAGTAATCATTTATTAAATAGTTTATATACTGGAAGCAGAGAATCTTCTATAGATAAATGTTTGTTAGTTGATTTGTTAAGAGATAGAGATATCTTATCTTTTTATGACGATGCAAACTTAAACAGACCTATTGCAGAAAATACTGGTGAAACAGACAGTGGTTGGTTAGATGGTTGTGATAGTAAAGTGCAATCTTTTTACCATGAAAGAGAATTAGAATTAAATTAATACAAGGAGAAACTATGAAAAAAAATATTCTAAAATTTAAAACCAAGCCTACTAAGACTGTGCAATATTTGTATGGTGCTTATGGAAGCAATATGAACTTAATGCAAATGTCTTCAAGATGCCCATATGCAAAACCAGTTGGAAGTGTTTTTGTTGATGGCTTCTCTCTTAAATTTAGAGGTGTTGCAGACATAGAGCATGCTAAAGATGCGACAGTGCCATTAGCATTATGGAAAATTACAGATGCCTGTGAGCAAAGGTTAGATATATATGAAGGGTATCCTAGTTTATATCGTAAACAAGTTTTGACTATACCCGCTCTAAAAGAAAAGTTTGGTACTGATAAAGTTATGGTTTACATAATGAATAGCAAAGATGTGTATCCACCATCAAGCAGATACTTGGAAGGTATTGCACAAGGTTATGATGATTTTGGTATTGATACCGATACATTAATGTATGCAGTAAAAGATTCATATAGTCAGACAAATATATAAACCTAAAGCCTTTTATGATCTCCAGTTATGAAAGGCTTTTTGCGTTGTGTTGAATTGTATATTTAGCCATACTTAGGGTATCACTTACCTTTAGATATTGCTTTCAGCGGCTTGTCAGTGCGTTGTTTTTGATGTTTTTTAGTCTTTTTTGTTGTTTTATTGACTATTGGTCTCCATTTATCTGCAAATGCATAACTTAAAAAAAACATTAATTACCTAGTAATTGATTACACATTGATAATAATTGTTCAGCAGGATTTGCACCTAATGCTTCTTTGACTGTATCTGCTTCTTCACCACTAAATACTAAATTTAATCTATAAAAATTAGCTTCTTTGACTGCCATTTTTCTTTCTTCTTCTGTTTTAGCGTTTGCTACAATAGCTTCAACTTCTCTTTGTCTGTTCAATGCCTCAACTGTCAATGATTTCACCATTATTCCATCATTGGTTTTATGTTCAACACCTGCAACTCCATCTTCTGCACTATCATTATCTGATGGTATCCATGCACCACTCCATTCTTCACCTGCCATAGCTTCGGGTGCAGGAATATCTTCTAACATTCTTTGAAGTTCAAGGTCGTCCATCATTAATGAATCTTGAGCCCAGTCTAAAGCACCAAGTGATTCTAAATCTCTAAGGACATTAGCTGTGAGCTCAATATCTTCTGACCCTCTAGCCCTATTATGTCTTAATGTTGCAATACGAGCCTGCTCCATAGACATAGGAGTTACTACAATAGGTATTTCTGCATATCCTAATTCTTTAGAACAACGCCATCTATGTTCTCCATCTACAATTCTATACATGCCTTTTGTTTCATGTTCTACGCAAACAATTGGTTGAGTAAATCCATCTTCAGTCATTGACCTTTTCAATAATTCAAATTCATCTTCTGATTGTCTATTAGGATTATAAGTATTAGGAACAATTTTATCATGTGTGATGTACTGAACATCTAATGCCTTTAAAACTGCATTTTTCTTTTCTACCTGTGCTTTACCTTTAAATTTTGCCATCTGACTATTTCTCCGCTTTATTTATTACTGGATTCATATACCAATATTTATATTTACCTAAATACAAATAAACACATGGATAAGTTCTACCATTATGATTAGTGTACTCTTCTTCTACGCCATGTAATTCTATCATGCGTTTTAAAATTTCGTAAAGATATGGCTGCTCTTTATATCTTATGTACCAATGTGGTGCTGTCTTTGCATAAGTTTTTGCCCAAATCCATTTTACAGAATCACAATGCTCTTCTAGACTTTTCCAGTCTGTATCTGACATTAGAATGTAGGCTTACCACCCCAAAATCCTGCACCTTTCCTAAATTCTTCAGGTTCCATATATTTTAAAATATTACATTTTAATGCAAAAGGGTCGCCATTCCATAAAGCCATTGCTAGTTTTTTATACGAGCCTATAGGGTTTGCTCTTAATGAATTTATTTGCGGGAATGGTATATTTCCATTTGCTCTTATGTGTGCTTCTAATTGTTTTTTATAAACAAACTCTGCTCTTTCAGCAATCCATGCGGGTGCATCATCAATACATTCTCTTCTAAAACATTGCTCCCATGTTTCGCCAGTTTTTCTAGTTGGTTGACATGATATTTTACCAAATTGTGTAACTGTTCTTATGCCATCTAATCTATGACAGACTTTATCAAAAAATTGTGGAAAAGCTTTTTGTATTAATTGTAAGTCGGGTATTCCAGCTGTAGTCATTGTCAGTGGTGCAATTCTTAGCTTATTTTTTGATCTCCCATGCTTAACCATTACATCATAAGCGTGATTATAATCCCATTTAAAATCTTGTATTGCTTTCCAAACATCTCCATCTGTCCAATCATAAATTGGTCGCACATATTTAGTTCCTCTATCATTAGGTTTTGTAATATGACCTTTACTAGAAAACAAACCCATCCTTCTATTTGGACTTTCTTGTACTCGCAATCCTATACAAGCAAATAAATCTTTTCCTTCTTTTGTAGGAAATCGTTCTTTAGTTACTAATGCATTAATATTTTTTTCTTCTATTTGATAAGCGTAATCAGGCGGTTGTCTGACCCATTCTTCTTTTGGTATTGTTTCATCAAAAATCCACCAGTACGGACTGTTTCTATTAAAAACATTTACTACTGGTTGTCCTGCCCAAACATGATGCATGTTCACTTCAGGTCTTGCTGCAACTCTATCTAAATACTCATATGTATTTGGTATTAGAATTTCTTCATCACGATGTATAACATTTATAGGTAGTTTTCCTGCAGCATCAGCTGCCATTATTGCTAACTCCATACAAACTGTGGAGTCTTTGCCGCCGCTTTGTGAAATTACAATAGTATGGTCTTGTTCATACAATTCTTGTAGCCGATTTAAAGCAGCATCAAAAACATTCATATTTAAATGTAGTTTCATTTTTGAGCCATTACAAAATAATATTTAGCATTTGCTAAAAGGTGTCGTTTATCTAAAAGTTCTTTTGTCATTGTTTGTACATCTGCACTATCTTTAATATTTGCTATTCCTAGAATATAATACCAGTCAAATCCATTTTTAACCAGTTCATTACAAATTTCACTATATGTATAAGTTAAAGGATTAAAATCAATTCCATTTTTTTCAAAACAATGCAACTTTTTATAAGGACCATCTGTGTTTATAAATGTTCCTACAAACATTCCATTTTTATTTAATAGTTCTACAGACTTAGATAACATTTTTGTACCAAAAACATCTGTAATTGCAAACATAGAAATGCAAAAATCATATTTATTTTTATGTGTGAAAACATCTTCGTGGATAAATGAATAATCTTTATTTTTCTTTTCAGCTATATCTAACATGCCTTTTGATATATCTAAACCAACATAATTTTTTTTATGTATTTGTATGAGATCAAGTAATAAACCAGTGCCACATCCACAATCAATTAAATTACCCTTGCCTTTATATGGCATTAGTTCTTTTATAAATGCATTTTCAGCTTCTACTAAATTACCAACTCTTTCATCTGAATAATCATTTTCATAATCATCAGCAATCATGTCATAAATTTTTTCTACATCTATCATAATTCATTCCAGTTTACATCAGAATTAAATGTTGGTTCTTTAAAAATTCTTTTAGCTTGGTCGTACTCAAATTTTGCTTCTCCTATGCTTCCATACAATCCCTGTTCTCTTATTTTGCGAGTGATAATTGACACAGTATCATCATCAAAATCTCTATGAACAGTAACTACAGCATCGCTTTGATTGTGCCAATGACTTGCACCTGCAATATCATATGCTGTTGGCGGTGAGTAACCGCCGCTGTTATCTTTTTGCATTTTAGTTGGGTGTGCCACAACCCAAACTGTAGCATCGTGGTTTCTTGCAAACTTTTTACAACTAGATATAAAATCTCTTATATGCTCATCTTCTCTTTGATTGCCTCTCCTAATTGCTGATACTTCATTAAATGGGTCTATTACAACACCATTAATTCCAAACTTTGCACAAGACTGTGATGCAATATCTAAAATCTTTTCTATGTTAGGTATGTGTTCTCTTGTTTCTATAAAATAAAAATGCTCATGTATCCATTCTAATGAAGCATGTAGTTCACTAGTATCCATTCTTGTAGAAAATCCTTTATCAAATGGTTTCTCTGCAACAATTTGTAATAATCTTCTAATATGCATTTTTGTAGAATGCTCGGGAGAAAACATGGCAAATCTCCAATCATGTTGTTTAGCTATTCTAACTAAAACTTGGTCAAGAAAGGTGCTTTTTCCATGATTAGGTATGCCAGTCCAAACATGGAATGTGCCTTTTTGTACTTTATATAATTTATCTAGACTTGGATAACCAATTTCTAATGGCTTATCATAATTACCATTATAGAGATCAATAACATCTTTGGTATAACTATTTACTGAATACAAACCATCTACAGGCAAAGGTCTAGCTCTATCTACTAGATTTTTTAATGTAGCTGCACCATGTTTAACTAGAACATCATTTGCATCTTTACAGTCTTTAGGTGTTTGTACTACCCAGCATAGTTTTTTGCCATATCTATGAACTAGTTCTTTGTTTAAATTTTCTCCTGCACCATCGGAGTCTACAAACAGAATAATTTTTTTTGCTTTTAATGGGTGTGTTTGTAAACAACTAAATCTTTTATCGCTTTCTCTGTATGCAACTGTTGGTGGAGCACCATCGGGCAATGTTGTTACATTTTTAAAACCAACTTCATATAAACTAAGTACATCAATTTCACCTTCCACAAATATAACAGCATGTGCATCTTTAACATGGTGATAGTTGTACAAACTTTTTTTAGCTTTTGGTGTTTGTTTAAATTGTTTATCAATAGTTCTAAATTTAATATTATCGCATCTATTATTAAAACCATTGTATGGAAAACCAATCCACTTACCATCTTTGCAAAAAATGTTAAAAGCCTGATATGTTTCTCTACTAATTGATCTCTTACTAAAATAGTTATCTAAAAAGTCATTTGCACTTGCATCATAATTTACAACTTTTTGTACAACTTTTTGTACTGGTTTAGATTTGTAACCATTTAACCGCAATGAGCCACTAAAATTACAATGATGACACAACCATAAAGCAGTATCATTTTCTATAGTTAATGATAAAGGTCTATCTTTTGGATTATGTGGTGGTTGACACTGTGGACATTTTACTTTGTGTGAACCAATATCAAGACTGTGTGCATCAATATTATGTTCGTTTTTTAATTTAACCTGCAAGTTCATTTTTACTCCTTATTTTTTTGTTCTTATTCTTTTGTATGTCTTTAGTATAGGCGGTAGCAGGCGTCCTAAGTGTTAGGACATTGGTGTCCACACTTAAAAAATACCTGTTACTGGTTCCTTTTCTGTGTTGTATTCTTAATTTATTATTTTCTTGTAGCCAAGTTAAACATCTGCGAACCTGTCTATCAGATATGCCGCATATTTTTCCTAAATGTTTTTCGCTTGGGTAGCAGCTATGTTGTTCATCTGCATAGTTAGATAAAATAAATAATACTAATTTTGTGCTTGGCGTATTGCAACTTTGTTTTTTACACCATCCTAGGGCTTCTATACTCATAACCCATAATGTACCTTTTATTAATTAGGCTTGCAAGTTATAAAAATCATTAGGTGTAACATGACCATTGGAGATCTTATATATTTGTTCCATTTCATCTTTTCTAGGTATGCGAACACCTCTGCACCATTTTGCTAATGCATGTATTGTAAATGTTCCGCCATTTTTATTTGCCAATAAAATAAAAGACTCGTGAGTGTGTCCATTATCTTTTAACCATGTACCTAATTTCATAAGTAAATTCTATCAGAATAATTCTTGCATATCCACCCATTTTGTCTTATCATCACTAATATAATTTGATAATAATTTGGAATAATATGAACAATAATCCCTTTGAACAACATGGTATAACTTATCTTAGTGCCAGTTCTATAAATGAATTTATAACTAATCCTGCTAGGTGGATTTTGCACACTAGTGGTTTTCGTGATTCTTTTGGTTCTCCCGCTATGTGGCGTGGAATAGCTGTTGATGATGCTATATGCAAAGGCATATACAATAATGAATCTATAAAAAAACTGCAAAAATTTGCACTAGAAGTTTTTGATAATAAATTAGAAGAAGCACAACAAGAAAAAATACCTTTTGATGCAAGTAAAATAAGCAAAGAAAGAGACACAATAAATACTTATGTAGATATAGCAATTCCTCACTTTAGAAGTTTAGGTGAGCCTATAGCTACGCAAAAAAAAATCAAATTGGAGTTTGACTGGTTACCCATTCCTATAATCGGTTACCTTGATCTCCAATATGAAGGGGTGGTTCGTGATATAAAAACTGTAAACAGGTTGCAGAAAAAAATGCTTGATACAACTTGTAGACAACTTGCCATATATGCAGCTGCCGAAAAATGTGTACCGATAATTGATTATGTTCATGTAACAACCACAACACAACAAATTGTTACAACACCAGTCTCTAATGTAGATATGCATTTAAAAGAAGTTGAAAGAGCGGCAAATAATATGATGAATGTTCTTTCTTATAGTAGTGATATTAATGTTGTTGCTGATTTATTTTTTCCAAACTTTGATGATTGGAAATGGTCATATGCAGAAAAAGAAGCAGCAAAAAAATTATGGAGAATATAATGAATAAATTGAATGAAGCAATTAATGAAATAGCAAATTTGTCTAAATCAGATAAGGTAAATATTAAAGGTAAATATTACACCCAAGTAGCAACTAGAGTAGAAATTTTTAGAAAAGCATATGGAGATACAGCTAGAATTACAACAAAAGTAATTATCCATGACCTTGAAAGAGTTGTTGTTAAGGCAACTGTAAGCGTGTTTAACGATGCTAAATGGCATGTATTAGGCAGCGACTATGCAGAAGAATTTCGTGGTGAGGGCATGGTTAACAAAACATCAGCTTTAGAAAATTGTTGTACTAGTGCAATAGGTAGAGCATTAGCAGCTTGTGGTTTAAGTGGCGGTGAATATGCTAGTTCTTTTGAAGTTGATAATGCAATTAATAATAAAGCCGAAGCACCAAAAAAAGAAACAGATAAAGTAGTTACTGCATTTAAAGATGTAAAGAGCAAGGGTAAGTATAAAATACATAGTGATAATAAAGCAGTTGTTATAAATACTGATGATGAAGAAAAATACTTGCATCATTTGCGAACATTTTTAGCTGACCCAAAAAGTGATGAATGCAAAAGAATTTTTACTTTAAATAAAGAAACTATTATCAAAGCACAAATTGCATCAACTAACAGCACAAAAGAAGCATATGATAAATTGTTAGAAATTTATAATGAAGCCTAGTTGTTTAGATGATTATGTATTTGTTTGCATGAGGAATGGTAAATGGTGGACATTTTGGGAGTTACAAAGTGTCATAAAAGAAAAAACAGGTAAATTCTATGGCGAGCCAACAATCAGTGCAGCTATTAGAAATTTAAGAAAAGACTATGCTAGAGTGAAATATGATTTGCCATCGCTAGATGAAATTGTAATTAAGAAAAGACTTTGGAATGGTAATGGTTGGAAATATAGATTAATAATTAAGGAGTAAATCTATGGAATATGATAATAATTTAACTGGTGCTTTGTTTAATGAAAGCAAGTCAGATGTAATTAAGCGTGGTAACTTTATGATAAATGGAGTTAAAAGATATGGTGTGCTTATAAAAAGTGAAAATGATAAAGGACAAGAAAAATATGAACTTATGATAAGTGCAGGTCTTGTTTACCATCATAATGAAAGTGAAAAAAAATCACCAAAAAGTCCCGATGTTAGTGGTCGTGTTTATTTTGATGAAATGACTTATAAGTTTGGTGCATGGAACAAAATAGGTCATGATAGTGGCAATGAGTTTTTAAGTTGTTCATTCATGCCAGTTTTAGATGAAGAAACGAAAGCACCCTTTTAGAGATCAAAAACATCTCGCATATGTAAGAACCTTGCCTTGCACAATTTGTAAGGCAGGTTTTATATCACATCACAGAATAGTACAAGCACATCATTTATTAAAACCTTGGACTGGTACAAGAGGTATGTCTATGAAAGCTGACGACCGAAATGCAATTCCTTTGTGTTTACACCACCACCACTTATTACATTCTAAATTTGGTTCTGAAAAAGCATTGTTTGAAAACTATGGTATGAAATCTGATTTTGGAAAAAAATACGCACAAGAATTATGGGAAGGAACAACATCAGAACTGGAAGACAGTAATGATGAATTACCTTTCTAAAAAAAATAATATATTTGTACATTATGGGTTGTTTATTTATGTAAACAATGTATACTCTATGTATGAATGTAAATAATGTTAATAATTTGAAAGGAGAAAATATGCAAAGATATACATTAAAAGTAGAAATGTTTGTTTGGGCGGAAGATGATGAACAAGCAAAAGAAATCGCTAATAAAATAACACAAAAACAAAGAAAGAAATTTGACAATAGATGTTATATAAATAAATTAGCAGAAAGTCCTTTTGGTAGACTTACTGAAAGATTAATACTAGGAGTATCTTAATGGATATTAAAATAGACAAGGATATACCATTACCTTCTAGCGGTTGGGCAAAAAAAAGAAATCCAAAAGTTGCTAAATATGATGATGTTATTACCAATTTACAAATAGGTGAGAGCTTTCAAGTATGTGGTGAGCAAGAAATTATTAATGTACGAAATTGCATTATGTTTCATAAAAATAAAAATATGTGCGATGTTCATAGTGGTGAACCAATTGTGTTTGCTACTAGAAGCGACCCTTGCACAGTAAATACAATTAGAGTTTGGAGAACCAAATGAACAATAAACAAGTAGAAAAAACTGTTTCACTTTCATGTATGCGACTAAATATGATTGATTTTGTTAAAGAATATGGATATGAAAAAGCCGATAAAAAACTAACTAATCTTTTTGGTGCAAGTTATACAGATATAAAAGAAGAGTTATATCAATGGTATGACTTTGAAATTAGCGGAGAGTGTAATAATGTCAAATAATAAAGCAGCAACATTTGCAATGGCTGACTATCAATACAAAACCAATCTTTCAGATAAAGGTTTTTCATACAGCCACCCTATAGAATCTGAAAGTTCTGAATATAGAAATTTTTGGATACTTAGAGATCATTATGGTTTTGTAGCAGCTATAGATAAAAAAACTGGAGAAATGCTATGAGGAGAAAAAATTTATTTACAGTTATAGAACAACTGTCAGAAAAATATAATTTAGATTTACGAAATATGAATCTTGATTTAATTAAAAAAAAGATAAGCAGTTGTGATTGGGAAAGACTAACTCATGCAGTTAAGTATGGTAAGGAGATACATTAATGAAACAGTTAAATATTAAACTTGAACAAAATATATTTATGCCTAATAAATATGGCAATGATTATCAAGAATTTGATAAAGATACCACAGATGCTTTAGATAAAATGCAAGTTGGTGATTCATTTATTGTTAAAACATATGGCGATGTTGAAAAAGTAAGAAGATTTTGTAGGCATAAACTTAAAAAAGAAATACAGGCTAGAAAACATTACACTGGTAAAACTAAAAATGATGGTTTTATATTTAGAGTTTGGTGTACAAAAATAATATCTAATCAACAGCATGCAGAAATGTTAAATTCAATTCAAGAAAAATATGAATCCAAAAAATTACTTAAAAATGGCATGTTGCCAAAGTCAAAAACAGAAGCTTTAAATGTTAGCACCATCAATCATAATGATTACAGGGCAAAAATAGATAATGCTGTTTTATCAATTGCTGAATGTAGAGAAGAAAACAGAATGCTAGTAGATGATGTTGAAGAAATTAAAAGAATTCTAGCAGAAGAACTTGGACATAAAAAAGGTTGGAATTTTGTCAGCACAGGAGAAAATGATGATTGAAGAAATGCGAATGAAAAATGTTTGGAAAATAGAGTTGCGGTCTCACAATCAAATGTCTTACACAAAATTAACAAAATGGTTAAAAGATAACCATGTTCCTTTGAGACCAGTTCGTGGAAAAATTGATACATATTGGGTAAATAAATATGTACAAATAGAAACGAGCCATGATTCTTTTTATGTTGGTGCTGCTGGTGATTTAAGAGCATGGGAGATAGCACATTTAATATTTAAAACTTTTGTAGTACAGGAATACCCCTTTTCAAATTTGAGACAAGTGCGAATTGATATAGGCAATCAATACAATGATGAAGGTATTCTTGGAAGTAGAATTACATATGCAAAAGATTTTTTAAAAAAAAGGAGTTTAAATGTTTGAAAAATATAAAACAAAGACATGCTTTGAAACCAACCCAAAATTTTGGCATTCATTTTTAATTTGGTATAACAAATGGAATGATAGCAAATTAAACCCTACAGAGTGGACAGAGGGCATGTGTCATGAATTTTTAATGAAATGGCATCATACTGTATTAGATAGATTAAATATTGATTATAAGGAGATCAAATGAGTGGACTAGAATTATATGAATTAAGAAAGGAATTAGGTATCACACAAGGTGATTTAGCCGAACATCTTGGCTATTTTAGCAATGGTATACCAAATAGAAGCATGATTGCTAGATTTGAAAATGGACATGCCAGTATAAATCCAAGAATAGCAATGTTAATTAATCAATATGCAAAAGAAAGTAAGGAGTTACAAAATGTATAAATCAATTGAGGTTGCTGTGATAGACCCTTTCAAACAAGAATTGCGATATGAAACAATTGATAACAATACAAATCCAAATTTATTTACTGAAATAATGAAATGCGATAGGTTTGATGTTGTAAGGCTAGGAGACAATGTGATTATGTATGTTGATGATGAAGGGTTATTAATTGACCATAACAGATATTTTTCTTTTATAAGTAAAGCAGGTGAAAGCAGAGGTTATGCAGGAATAGCTATCATAGCTACAAGCGACCATCATGGTGATACATTATCTTTTGATAGAGATATTGGCGAACTAAGAGAAATAGTTGAGTGGAAAGATGAAGGTTTTTTTGAAGAGCCTATGATGGAATTTATTCCACTTGATGATATTGTTAAACATTAATGAGCCACGAAGCACCCAAATTTATTAATGAATTATTTTTATTAATAGATGAAATTCAAGAAATGGGAACTATTAATATGTTTGAAACTCCAAGATGGTTAAGAGAAAATTGCGGCATATCAAAGAAAGAATCATTCCATATTTTTGCAAAATGGATTGAGTATACAAAAACTAAAGAGGATAAAAATGAATAAAAAAGAACTGGAAAAGCTACTAAAACAAAAACTTACAGAAAATGGTGTAAATAATGAATGGATGCAAAAACATTTAATAATTGATACTATTGAAGCAGAAGATATTGAAGAATATCAACAGGGAGATAAAAATGAATGAATTTATTTATGATGATACAGCACCATATAATGTTAATTTCAATAGATGGTGTTATGCAAATCGTGTTGAAAGAGAAATGTATAATGAACCTACACTAGATGAAGATTCTGCAAAAAATGTTTTTAAAAAAATGTGGGGTTTTAAACAATTAAATGAAAGAGTATTTGTTAATTGAATATAGATACTAAAGTACAACAAGCAGAACAAGAACTGAAAGTTATAGAAAAGATTTTAAAAGAAAAACAAGATATATTATTTATTCTGAAGTTTCTTTCTTCTCAGAAGAATACATAATATTAAGACCTGCTAAAGTACAAAGACGATTTTTTTCATCTTTCCCTTTATCAGTGAGATCATACTTTTGACCATTAACTTTAATATAACCTTCTGTAATTAGATTTGTTAATAAATCACTTGGTATTTCATCATCAAACATGACTGTCAATATACCGCCAAGTCTTTTAGTTTGTGTTTTACTCAAAGCCATATATTTACCATGTATAAAATTAATATTGCTAGTGCATAATAGAGCATAGGCTCATACCTTGACCTAAACATGCTCCCAATCATTACCTTCAAACAATAATGCTTCTGCTTCTCTGCGTCTTACTAATCCCTCATTAACTTTTCCACCAGCTTTATTCCATCTGCGTATTTGATTTGGCACTTCATTATACTTTTCTTGATTAAGAACCTTTCTCAAAGTAGAGTTACATAAATTAGTTTCACCTAAATTGAAAGTAAAAGAAACAAGTGCATCAAATTGTTGTTGATTAATAGGTGCTGTAATAATCCAATTTACTGATTTTTCATAAACTACTAAATCTAAAGCAAGTAATTCTTCTGCAGCTTCTTTATCCATTTCATCATTAGAATTAACACCTTCTGTATGTCCATATCCTATAGTCCAAACTCCTGCTGCACACTTGTACGCTTCTAACTCGCAACCCTCAAATTTTTTTATTAAAGATATGCCTTCTTGTGATATTTTCATATTATTCTCCCCAAGTTCCATCTTCCAAGATTTTACCTGTTTTTTTTCCACCCCAGTATTCAACTGCGTGTTTTTCATTGATGAGAATTTGGCAAATACTTTCACCATCTTCTGTATAAGGGATACCAAGTATTCTGCCATATTTACCTTTACCTAATGATTGTATTTTAAAAGAACCAATGCATAATTCTATTAATCTATCTTTTGCTTTAAGTCCTAATGCTTTCTCTTCTAAATTTCTTGTTCGTGATTCAGGCGTATCAATTCCTGCTAATCTCACTCTTTGTTTGTGAAGCTTTACAGAAAAGCCTAAATCTAGCACTACATCTATGGTGTCTCCATCTACTACCCTATCCAATGAAGCATTGTATACGAATGGTGTAATGCTATTAGACATAGCTTATTGCTTAGCTTTGCCAATATTTAATGCTAGAACTTCTAAAATTTTGTAAAATTTTGAAATCATTGCATCATCTTTTGGTGTAGGTGTCAGTGAGCAAACTATAGAAGCTGCACAAACAACTCCAGTTACTATACCTAGCCATTCTCCTATCATTCCCATCATAATATTTTCTCCTATAATGAATGAAACTAAAGTCTATCAAATTATTTGTTATCTGACACCTTTTCTTCATTATCTTTTTTATCGTATTCTCTATAGAACTCTATGACATGCAATGTATCTTTTAAATATCTTTTGATCTCTGCCATATTAATACTTAGATTTTCATAATCTTTGGATGTTAAAGTGTAATAAGCTCTTGCTGGTGCAGAACCACTTTCTACTTCAGAAAGGTACTCATTCATTAATTTAGGGGTTAATATTTCCCATTCTATATCTACCAACTGCACTTCTAGGGGTAAAGGTGGATGGTACATAGGAACTGGTTCTGCGACTGTTACAACTTTGACTGGTTGTGCTGTGGGTATTAATGAACAATTTGTAAGTAACAAAATACACAAAGATATTAATATTCCTTTCATCTTTATTCCAACTATTTTTGCTTCTTTAATTTTAGCTTGTTCTCTAATTTTTTTAGCTCTATTGCTTATTGGTTTTAACATCCAAGCATATTCTAGTCTAAGATTATTCATCAAACTGTCTTGGGTTTGTGATTACTATTAATTCTTCTTTGACTTTCTTAGTTCCTTTATTCACAATGTTTTCTATTAACTTAGGTTTCTTCAATGCTAAATTATCTAAATCATGTTTTGCAAAGGTTGTTCGCAATTTGTTTACTTCTCTTAGTGCTTCCTGTTTGTCTTTTTCTAATGATTGCATCTGCATTTGTGCCTGTTCCTGATTCGCAAGATAGGTTTTTATAGATTCATTTTGTATAGATATAGAATTTTCTAAAGCTATTTGATTGCCTTTTAGTGTTGATATGTTGTCTTGAAGTCTATCAATATACCAAGCACTACCTGCTATTGAGACTAGCAATAAACCACCTAGTATTATTGATAACTTGAATCCCATGTATACACCTGTAACTTTTCACTTTTGCCTTTAGCTTCTATTGGGTCTAAAGGTATTAAGTCAAATTCTATCGCATTTTCTGTTGTTTGACCAATTAACAAATTAACACCAGCATTTTTTGTTCCTGATTCAAGTCTTGCAGCAATATTTACAGCATCACCAATAGCAGTGTAATCAAACCTTGTTTCACTTCCCATATTTCCAATAACTGCATAACCTGTGTTTATGCCAATACCAATTTGTACAGGAGCAATACCTCTATTAACAAGTACATAATTTAGTTCTATCATATTTTTTTGTATATCCATAGCACATGCAATAGCTTTTTCTTCATGATTTTCTAAATCCAAAGGTGCATTAAATATTGCCATCATTGCATCACCTATATATTTATCTACCATGCCACCATGTGCCTGAACTGCAGTTTGTTGTGCAGTCAATGCTTTGTTCATTATGTAAGTTACTTGCTCAGGCTCTAATGTTTCGGATAGTGCTGTAAAACCACGAACATCAGTGAATAAAAATGTAGCGAATCTTTTTTCACCACCAAGTTTTAATAGTTCAGGGTTTTTTTGAAGTTGCTTGACTTGTCTAGGGTCTAAGTAATGCTCAAATTGTTTTTTTATTTGTAATCTAAGTTTAAATTGTTCTCTAAATCTTAAATAAAATCCTATTGCACTTGTAATAAATTGTGAGATCAATGTCCATGTTACATCAATAAGATAACCATTTTGTATTAAAGTGTAACCGCCTAAACCCACGCAACACATTAAAAAAATGCCCATACTTACACCATAGGTTATACCTAAATAATGCAGTACAAGCCACGACAGGCTCACAAAAATCAAAAAAATTGCTAATTCTGCTGCCAAACTCCAATCTGGAATAGTTGGTGAGTCTTGTATTAAAATTGATTCTGCTAATGCAGCTTGTATTTTATGTGGCTCTAACAATCCTACAGGTGTTGCAATTTGCGGCATCACTCCATTTGCAGTTATTCCTACAAAAACAAACTTACCTGCAACATTCATTTTTTGTAAATCAGTTTGTGGTGTATCTACCCAACTTATCCATTTACGACCTAAGCTATCAGTTTTTACAGGTGGTATTCCTCTAATTGATATTTCCTGTATACCATTATTATTAGTTTTTATAATATATGTCTTTACACCAAACAATGCCTTATATATTTGTGTGCCAAATGCAGGAATCCATTCTTTATCAGGAGTGCTTACAAGCAATGGAATTCTACGAACAAGTTGGTCTATTTCAGTGGGAGCAATGGCTAATCCCTGTAATGTATTATTAGCTAGAGTGTTCAGGTTTTCCTTGACTCCCTTTGATACTATACCATCTATATGATTGCCTTTAATTACAGTACCAGTTGACTTTGGGTATTTGTTTTTACCATCTTCAAACATAGCTATTACAGATGGTGCATAACTAAGGGTTTGTGCAAAAACTTGATCTCCACCCATTCTATCCGCTTGTGGAAAAGATATAACCCAACCAACACCTATTGCACCTTCATTTATTAAATCAACTTGTATTTGTGCTAGTCTTCTTCTAGGTAGTGGATAACCACCCTCTCTTTCAACATCTTCTTCTGTAATATTTAAGATTACAAAGTTACCTGAAGGCTCATATTTTTTGACTAAATAGTCAAAAGTTCTTAGCTTAATTATCTCAGTTGGTGTGCTTTGAAATATAAGCGGTAGTGATAATACTAAAATTATAGGTAATAAAATTTTCTTCATTTTATATATTTGTAATTACTTATAACTACTAATCCTAAACTTACATTTATAACATTTATAAAACCTTCACTACTATTTCTTGCTATGTAAGTACCAACTATAGCTTTTTGTAATATTAATTCTTCTAACTGTGGTTTATCAGGTAAAAGAAAATTAGTTTCTTTACATCTAATACATTTTCTTAAACCTTCATAAGTTGTATAAACATCTAAAGTATTTATAGTCCAAAAAAATATTATTTGGTTTCTTGTTGGAGGCTCGTTGTAGTCTCCTAAATTTAAAATAAATTCTTTAGAAGGCACATACACAGCAGGTTGTATAGGTATTGTTAAGTCTAGTTCACCTTTTAAACCTAATGATGACAATATTAATAATAAATATTTCATTATTCACTCTGCGTTATAGTTATAACCGAATCTCCACCACCATTTATCTTAACAACATTAGAGACACCATCTTGTATTATTATTAAAGTATAAGCATCATTGCTATTTAAATCTAACCTTACAGAATCATTAACACTTCTTCTAACACTAATTACATCTCCTGCAATTAATGTAGTTATTTGTGTATCAGTATCTTGACCTAATCTTGTACCTTTTAAATCTATTCCACCACTATCAGCTAAAACATCTTCATCATCACTAATTGCTAATGAATCTAATACATTTAACAAATCTTCAAGAAAGTTTGTATCAAGATAGTTAATATCAAGTTCTGTAAACTCTAAATCATCAGAAGATAAAAAATCTTCATCAAGATAGTCTATATCTAAATCATTAAAATCTAAAATATTTTCTTTTGAGTTTTGCGATACTTCTTCTGTAATACTAAGTTCTTTTTTTGGTGGTGTGACAATCAACATATTATCAATAATATCTAAAGTTAAATCTAAGATAACTGGATTACTTGGCTTTGACTCAAAGACATTTACAGTAGTTGCTTCAAAAGGTTTATTAAGTATGACACTTCCCATAGCTGTAACTACCTCTATCTCACCACTTGATAAACCAAAAGCATCAGGTAAAAGAATAATTAACGATCTCCCCAACTCATCAACTGTAGCAGTAAAATCAGTTCCCCTTATAGCGATATTAGCTGTGGGTGTTTTCAACTTTATATTTTGTTTATCTATTCTATTAAGATTACCTGTTATAAATCTTGCTGTACCTAAACCAAAGGTAAGAGCCATTTTAGATTTACTAGGGTCAGGGTCATAGATGTATTCATCTATTAAAAGTTGTGAGTGTTCGGTGAGTCTTACTGTTGATTCATCTAAAAAGGTAATAGCCATTCTGCCATTTGTAGTAATAGCTTCATCATTGCTTTGTATAGCAAATTTTAGATTAGCATCATAAGGCTTGTCTCTGACTATTTGTGCTGAACCATTAAGTTCAGATATATCACCTATATCAGCAGCTTGTGCTTGTACCTTGGTCGTTTTGAATAATACAAACAGTAGAAGCAGCATTACCCCCAATTGATATAACTTTAAGCCAGTCATTATCTTGTGTACTCAGTTGTTGAATATTGAATGTTCTTTGTCCACCTGTATGGTCTAACCAAAAATAACCACCTGCACTAGCAGTAACACCTGCACCAGTATAGTTTACTGTATTGTCTGAACCATCTATATCCATGTAGTTGGTTGCACCATCAATATTGATATTTGAGACTACAGTATTATTAGAGCCTTGTATAATCCAATCTAAATCTAAAGTAGCTGCTAATGCAGTTGTACCTTGATTAAGTGTAAATGTATTACTTGAACCTGTTACAGCAATATTTTGATTTGAAGAATCAGCACCAAAAGTATTAGTAGGGTCAACTTGAATAGTAAAGACATTACTATTACCAGTGAAGTTGTATAAAGCAGTGAAGCTATCTGCCCATATATCACCTAAGAATTTATTAGTATTACCAATCATATTAATATCAATAGTCATTGTAGTACCATCAATATCAAAAGCTGTGAGGCTTCCTGCTGATGAATTAAGCCCACCAATAATGTTAGAGATACCTAATTGTTCAATGTCTAAATTAAGCGTAGTACCACTTTGGTCTAAATATATTTCGTTATCAGCCGCGTAAAGTGGCGATGCAATCATCATCACAATCAGGCTTATCAATTTTAAGTTCTTCATGTTTCCAAAAACTCCTATCGTATCCGATATTTATTAGTTCTAAGACTGCTCCTTCAATAGCTTTCATCAAAGCAATCGTTGTTGACTCGTTGCGTGAATTACCTAATTCCACTTCAACCAGTTCAGTACCCATCTCTATGAATCTAAAAACATCTTCTGACTTTCCATAACTAAATATGGTTTTTTGACTTAACACTTCTATAAGTATCTCGCCTGTTGCAACCGATACCATACGAAGACTAACTGTTATATTGTCTTCTCTATATTGTATGCTTGTTCCTATTCCAAGATACCTAGCACCAATTCCACCAGTTGACAAGTTACTATCATAACTTATGACAGCACCCTCTAGCAAGACACCTGCAAATAGTAGTGGTGGTACATTTCCATTTTCACCTTCTTTTGCAAATTGTTCTCTAGCTGACCTTATCAATTGTCTTTCTTTCGTTAGGTTGTCTAAACCTACTCTTTCTACAACTCTAAAAAACTCACCATTACTAGCATGTTTTAAAGCTCTTATTAATAAAGTGTATGGTGCTTGTGTAACTGCAGTAGAAAATAAAGCAAACTCACTATTGCTTTTTCTTTGTCCAGTTTGGTCTGTAAAAGCTGAAGGATATACAGCAACTATAGGTTGAACTATAGGCTTGATTACATTTGTTAATTCTTTGTTATGTAGTTCATCAATTCTGACAACATCATTTTCTTTAAATCTTTGTTCGTATGTATCTTCGTACTGGTCAAATATTGAGCAACTAGAAAGTAAAAGAACCAATAGGTATTTTGATCTCTGTAATTGTTCCATCAGCTTCGGTTATTTTAAGTGTTAAATATGTACCATCAGAAGAATACTCTATCGTATTTCCTTCTAATGATATAGTTCCACTGGTCTGTGGTGTTTCACCAAATAAATTAGCGATAAGCTGTCTGCTTAATTCTGCATATACCCTACTTTCAAAATTTCTTATGAACCTCTGAACTGTAGAGTTCTCTTTGTCTCTTTCTGCTTCTTCTATAGCAGCTTTAATTTCATCTTTAATAACTTTTCTACGATTAAACTCTTGATTTTCTATTGTCAAATAATGACTGGAAGTATTGACCCCATTAAATGAAGGGGATTTAAACTTGTGTACTATTTGGTCTGCTGTTAGGTTTTGTACAAAAACACCTACAATGAGAAATATACCAAACAACATGAGAAACCATAAAATTCTAGTTTTTTCTAGTTCATCTTTTCTACGCTTTAATTCTGCGTTACTAGGTCTTCCTCTTTTTTCAGTCTTTCCTTTGGTCATCTCTATCCGCCTTTGCTAATCTATCGGTGTGCATTAGTTGTGGTACACCAAGTATAGTCTTCAGAAGGGTATCTTGTCTAATTATCTCATTGTCTACAGACCTAACTCTATCAATTAATGCTACTAAAATACCATGTTGTGAATCTAGTTTTGCACCCAGTCTTGATTCAATTTCTGATATTTGTGCTGATACTTTTTCATCAAGAACATCTACTTTAGTTTCCATTCCATCAATAATTTTGTTGATAAGTTTCCAAATAAATAAACCAAGACCGATAGCTGCTGCTATTGGAAAACCAACTTCATTTATTAGTTGTACTGCTGCGTCCATTAGCTTGGCTCACTTGGAAAAGTTACATCATCTGCTGAAGATGCACTTGAGTTATCAGCAGGTAAGTCTCTTAAAGATTGTCTATAAGTAACCCATTCTGCTTTTTTGGAATCTGATAAAGGCGTATCTGTTGTTTGTGTCCAGTCTGATTCAGTGAGCAAGGTATTTCTTTCAATCCTGAGTCCTATCCAAAAATCTATTGTTTGTGCTACTGCTTCACCACTGATTATTTTATAATCTCCAACATCATATATACCTTCTATAACAGACTGACCTGACTCTAAAGGAACTTCTGAAAGTTGCACATTTGTTGCACCACATTCTAATATTTCACCAGTAGAAGTTTTATATTTCGTGTATTCAATTATTGTGTTCATTATTGTGTGTTATCTATAAATATATATAGTGATTGATATGTACTTCTAAGTTTCGTAATCCACCTAACTCGCCAAAAAACTTTATTTGCATTTGTACCTGATGTTGCTAGTCCTGAAATAGTACCATTATAAGCAAAAATATATGTTCTAAATGTACCTGCTGAAAAGGTAAGATTCTGTATACCACCAGCAGCTTGAACATAAGATGAGCCACCATTAACACTATATTCAAGAACACCATTTGTACAATCACCATATACACCAGTCCATATTGCTTCATAAGAAGCACCATCTCTTACATTATCAACATTCATACTAAGATATGTTCCTGTACTTTGTGTTTGAGTTGTAAAATTTGTTGACCCTCTTTGGAAAGCACTAGCAAAACTTGATAAAGGTACTGCTGAACCTGTATGTGAAATAATATCTGCACTTACATCTGCAAAGTGTTTTACATTTAAAGTATCAACATTAATTTGTGTACCTGTTATTGTTCCTGATGCTATTTCTGATGCTGTAATAGTATTTGAAGCTATCGCATCTGCTGTTACTGCATTTGCTATGATTTGGTCTGCACCAATAGAATCTGCTGCCATTTGCGTTGCAGTGATAGTTCCACCAACAATGTTAGCTGCAACTATTGCATTTGCTGCAACTTTGTCAGCAGTAACTGCGTCTGCGTTAATTTTTACAGCAGTAATAGCATTAGAAGCAATGTTATCTGCAACTATAGTACCTGCTGCTATTTCACTAGCTGTAACTGCGTTTGCTGTTATTTTTGCACTTGTTATAGCATTAGCAGCTATTTTATCAGTAGTAATAGCATCAGCATTAATCTTGACTGCAGTAATTGCATTAGAAGCGATACTTTCTGCTATGACTGCACCAGCATTAATTTTTGCTGAAGTTATAGCATCAGCTATTATTTTAGATGAAGTAATCGCATTGGCAGTTATGTTGTCAGCTACAATGGCATTAGCTGCAACTTTATCGGCTGTTATAGCATCAGCAGCAATTTTAACTGCTGTAATTGCATTAGAAGAAATGCTGTTGGCTACAACTGCTCCTGCGTTAATCTTTGCAGTGGTTATTGCATTAGCTACTATCTTCCCTGATGTAATTGCATTATCAGTAATCTTTGTTGATGTTATTGCGTTATCTGCTAATTGAGCAGTTTGTACTGCATTATCAGCAAGTTTTGCATTTGTTACTGCATCTGTTCCTAGTTCTGTAGCTGTGATAGCACCTGTGGCAATCTTAGCTGTACTGATAGCATCAGCAACTATTTGTGCTGTGTTAACTGCATTATCTGCTATCTTGGCATTAGTAACAGCATCTACACCTAACTTAGCTTCTACGATTGCACCTGCTGCTATTACATCACCTTGTATTGCATCTACTGCTATTTTTGCATTAGTAACAGCATCTGCTGCTAGTTTTACTGTAGTAATAGCACCATCTACTATCTCACCTGCACTTACATTAGTGAAGTTACCTGAAGCACTACCTACAAAAGCTGAATGTACATCTGATTGATTTACCGATCTCACCCAAAAGTAATAAGTAGTTCCTGCTGTTAATCCATCCTGAGTTCCAAATAATGTACTGGTTACTTTGCCATTTAATCCATAGATGGTTTCTACTAGATATGTGTCATCTGTTGGTGTTGTATTAGATGTTCTTCTATATATCTTTGTGGCTTTTAAATCTGCACTTGTTGAATTTGTCCAAGAGACTAGTATGTTAAAAGCCTGACCTGTTGATGCACTAAGATTTGTTGGAACAGCAGGTGCATCTGTTGGTGCTGATATAGCAATATTGACAACACTAGTATAAGCACTAGCAACACCATTAACATCTATATGCCTTGCTTTTACATTATAAGTTTTACCTACTACAACATTAGGTAAAAGCGCTACAGCTACGCCCTTTCCTACAGTAAAGTCTGAGGTAAATGCACCATCTGTACTTAGCTTATAAGCCACCTCTGTAAGTGTTACCTTATCGCTAGAGTTATTAGTCCATGATGCTTTTATATCTACTTTAGTTGTAACACCATCTTTGTTGGTTTGTTGTGATAGAGACAAATTACTAGGTGCTGTAACTGCATAACTACCTATAGTTACATCAGAGCCTTCTGATTGACCAGTTGTATAATCACTTGTAGCAAAATTAAATACTGAAGCAGCAACTTCTTTTAGCTCTAATCTAGTACCCATAACTGGTACATCGCCACTATCCATAATTTCCATATTTGTTGAAATTACTTCAAATACTTTTTGACTATATCCTAATCTTTCATTTGTCATATATACCCAGTCATTAGGTTGTAACTGCATAAATTTTAAAGAAGTCATGCACGATAATGCTGTTGTTTGTCTTTGGCTTCTTAATGCAATTCTTGCCAGTCTTTGTGCCATAGTATCTGTAACTGTAAATGGCAATTGTGTCTCCATCTGCTTTACATAATTAGCTGTAGATTCTCCTGATGGTGTGTCTGCATTTAAAAATGTTGTATCTTTGTAAACTTCTGCATCTGCTGCTACATAGTTTTGTGTAGAGTCTACAAAAATTGGTTTTACACTATTAAATAAATTACCAGCATTTGGGTTTGTTGATACACTAATTGATGATAACAATTCATCATCAGTGATTGTTAAAGATGGTGTTTGTGAAGCACCTGCAAAAACACAAAACTGTCCATTAACATAAGACATTTTACCTGCCATTGAACTTAACAAACCTTCTATAATTCCATTACCACTTGCACTAAAGTTAGAAAATCCATTTGCTGTATATCTTTTTTCTGTAGTTGAATTATCAGCAAGTGTTACATTCTGTTCACATATATTTGCTGCTGCTGCAAAACCACCTGCATTAGTTGTATCATTGATCTCTACTGTTTGTGCTTTAATTCCATATTGTGTATTTGTTAAATAATCTCTTATGTGTAAAGCTGGATTATTAGTCCATGCAGTAGAGTTACTTCTAGGGTCAAAACATTTTTTACCTTTTACTTTGAATGACATCGCTGGCATACCACTACCAAATTTTTCTGCATCAAATACCATTTGTACATAAACATATGCACAACCAAGAAATTTATCACTAGTTCCCATAGTAGATAATTGTGCATTCATAAAACCATCTACAGCAGTTTGACTTCCATCTTGTACTGTAAATCTAATTAATCTTCCACTACCAAAGTTATTATCATTCTCTGTGTTTGTGTAATCAGAATTTGTAACTGTATGCACAGTAGAACCATTTATTGTACTAGTGGTTGTTGTTAAATCTGTTTCTCCAAATCTAACACTTACTAATTCTTCAATTTCATGTCCTGCTAAAACTACTACTGCATGAAATAGAAAGTTATCTGTACCTGTTGTTTGCATGTGTGCAAAAGTGCCACCAACACGACATTCACCATATATGAGCTGTCTTGGTGCTATTGCTTCCCTAGTAGAAAATTTAGAACCAAAATTATCTGATGTTGCTGCTATACCTTTTGATGTCATTTTTCCAATGACACCGCCTAATAGGGTTGTAGTGAATGTTAATATAGCTGCTGAAGCTGTAGCACCATAACTAAATATAGATAAAGTACTTTCTATACCTAAACCATAATAAATAGCTGCAACCATTAATGCTGCTACAATCGCTGATTTTATTTGCTTAGCCATCTATACGCCACGCTTTTAAAATATTTAGATTATTTTTAACACCAATACAATCATCTGTTGGAGTAAGTACATTCATACCATCACATATACCTACTAATTCTGATTCTTCTTTATATACTACGAGATCGCCCTTTGTTATATATGCAATATCTATTACTTTTAAATTTTTTTTTGCACAGGCTTTTTCAATACTTTGTAATAAAGTACCACCATATTTTTTTATTGATTGCATAGCACTTTTTTCATCTTTCCATTTCAGTGATTTAGGTATTAAATCTTCACCTGTAATATTTTTTATAAGTGCATTACTAAAAATACAACAATCCCATGAACCCCAAGCAAAAGATTTATTTTTATTTACTTTAATAAAATCATCAAAATAAATTTCCCAATTTATTAGTTTTTTCATTATGCTTCTTGTTCTGATACTCTACTATTACCACGCCTTGTACCACTACCACCACCACCAGTACCATAGCCACTTTGACCCCATGCTATTTCTTTATCTTGTAATGATGCAACTCTGTTAAAACCTGTATCACCACTATGTAAAAAATTTTGTGATTCTTTCGTGTATCTAAAGTTAGATGGTCTATCTAAATCTACCAATCTATTTTCTGCATCTATAGTAATAGTTGCACCATCAGGTGTATCATTTACTGTCAATGTAGTCATTCTTCCTTTAAAAAGAGTTAATGTTCCAGCAACTTCATTAGTACCACCCATTAAATAACCAAGAAAAATTGTTATAAATCTATTTTGATAATTTTCTGATAATGCATAATCTAAAACTGTAGTGTCCATACCACTTAATGTTACAGTTACGCCATTAGATTTTAGCTCAGTTGATTCTTGTACATTACTTAAAGATAGCAATTGACCTGCACCAGTGTAAGTTTCAGAACTAATTGTTAGGTCATCTATACCTGACCACAACCTTATAACACTCGTGTCAAATTGTGCTTTGACTGCTATAAATATTGCTTGTTCATCTGCACCTAATCTATTTACTATAGATGCATCAAGTCCTTGTCTTGTAGCCATATTAACAAACCTCAGTACAGGAAAAACTTATTCCATAATTAGAAATTGCATCTGCTGACCAACTTATTTCACTAGTTGTCAATCTAAAATTACCTTTTGGGTTTGTAAAAACTACAAAATGTCCAGTTGCTAAATCAGACCTTAATTTTGGTTGTGTTTTTACACTGTAAAAATCGTTACCACTATCACTTGTAGCTGTTGCATCTTCTACAACCATTACTAATTGTGCAGGTGTTCCTGTAGTATTTGCTGCTGATTGTACACTTAGGTAATCACCTTTCTTTATAGTGCCACTAGCACCACTAGAGGAAGCCCTAAGACACAAACCTGTTGCACCTTTGACATTGGTTCGTACCTTACAACTTGCTGTATTGTTTTCAGTTGTAAAATCACCATCTGTAACAACTACTGTATTACTTGTTACTGTTGTAACTTTGTGTGTTCCATTGTTTTCTTCATTTGTAGCACCTGTTACTACTATAAAGTCTCCAACTTTTGTACTACTAAATGTAGAGCTTCCTGCTGTTAGTGTTCCATTGCTGTTAAAAGATAGGGTTACACTTGTATTATTTGTTCGCAATTCACTTGTTAAATGTGCTGTAGTATATGTACCCAAATTACTTAAAGCATCAGGGTCAGTAAATTTAAAAGTATTAACAGGTCCATTGAGATCAAGTAAAAAGGATTGCCAATTTAAAGCTACATCTCTACGCATAGGTGGTAGTGATACTTCAGCAGTCCAATACACACCATCATATTCTTGTGTTTTAATTTTTCCAGTAAAAGGTGAAGATGTAATTCCTACTGTTCTTATTAAAGAAAAATTACTTCTAACGAAATTTGGCGTATTAGGCATTGTTATTAATTTAGCCACCTTGTAACATTCTCCTATATGAACCACCTCTTACAGCAGCTTCTGCAACAGCACCTTTTGTTACATCTGCTATTTGTGGCATCATTTTCATTACTTCTGCTCTAACTGTAGGCACAACACCAGTAGCAAAGTTTATAGACTGATTAATTACTGTAGTGCCACCACCACCCATAGCATTTTTGCTATTCATGTTGTTCATAATAGTACCACCAGTGTTAGGAACAAATATTTCTGCACCCCTTTCTCCAACTAACACAGGTGAACCACCTTGTACTGTTCCACCACCTGCTTTTGTATTACTAAATGTTGGCAATGCACTGCTCGTACCATTCAAATTAAATACGCTGTTAAGTATTTCGTTGACTACTGCCATTTGTAAAAATGTGGATATTATTTGACTGACAATGTTTTTTGCAAAGTTTTTAAAACTATCCATAGCATTTTCACCATCCATTAGTGAATTTACAAAGTCAGTAGTAAATGCATTAGATGCATTGATTATAGCTTGTTGCATTTCACTACTAAAAGTAACTACTTCTTCTAAACCACCTTTTAAATCATCTAGGTGGTCTATAACTTTTTGCATTTCTTTTACATCTTTAACACCAAGAAAAGCCATAATTCCTTGCAATTCTTTTTCATCACCTGTGTCCATTAATTTTTGGATAAACGCAATTTGGTCTTTCAATTTTGTAGCTTCTGGAACTGTATCTTCTAATAATTTTTTAAAAATAGTTTGGAATTCTATTAAACCCTCTATATTTCCTGCTACAAAATCACCACCACCCCCACCTAACGCATCTTTATTTTTTCTTTTAGTAGTAGCATCTTCTATTTTTCTATTTATTATTCTTATTTGTTTTTCAGCACTTTTAATTATGTTATTAAGTTCTTTTTCACTAACTGGACCTAGCATTGAAGCTAATAAAGATTGACCAGCTATACTATCCATTGCAGGACTTTGCATAGCTTTTTTAAATTCAGGAGATTTTTTTATTCTATCAATTTCATCTAATTTATCTTGTGTATTTGCAATTAATGCATCTAATCCAAAAAGAGCATCTTCAGGGTCATCACTTTCAATTATCCCCATATCTTCTAATGATGCTTCACCTTTAGATAGTCTTATTGCTTCTGCCATCTCACTTGCTATGTTTGTAAATCTATCAGCTAAATTTTTCAAAATTGTGTCTAATCCACTAGTAAAAATTTCATCTGCTAACTGCTTAAAAGCAATAGTCATATTAGAAGTTTTTGTGGATAAGTTATCCATTTTTGCTTCCATAGCACCACCAAACTTCTCATTTAAACCTTCTGTCAATGCTTTTACCATTGCTGCTGCACCTTCAGCAGTTTTACCATATTTAGCTATATCATCTTTTGTAAGATTTAGTTTTTGACCAAGAATTCCAAGAACATCAATACCTCTATCAGAGATCATATTTAGTTCTTCAAGACCCATTCCACCTGAAGCTGACCTTTGTACCATTCTTATCAGTGCTTCAAATGTTCCTAATTGGTCAACTGAAACAGATGCAGTATCAGCAAATGTTTGTAGCATTTGCATACTAGGTTCAATACCAGCTGATTTAAGTGCTATAAATGCCTTTGTTGCATCTTCTATTTGGAATGGTGTGGTTTGTGCAAAGGTAAATACTTTGCTCATGGCTGCATCACCTGCATCAATACTTCCAAAAACTTGGTCTAATGAATCTTTTAAATCTTCAAATTGTGAACCAACCTTTGCAATTTTTGATATTCCAACACCAACACCTACTAAAGCTGCTGTTAATACTAATGCACCGCCTTTAGCTTTTGACATTGCTCCTGCCATTCCACCAAATGCTGCACCACCAGCTGCACCAGTAACCTTAATTTTACCTTGTACTTGTTTTAATTCTTTTTGTAATTGTTTAGTATCAGCTTTTATGCGAACTACTAGGTTGTCAATAGTGTCAGCCATCAGGATATAACTCCATCATTTCTTCTAATCTACCTGAATCCATAGGTTCTTCTTTCTGCCCACCACTTGCATGAAAACTTTTAAAACCTTGTATAGCTAAATACATTTCACGAGGAGATAGATTCCAAAAGTCATTAGGTCGCATATTCATCATACCAATACAGATTTTTACATAATCTGTCCAGTTAATTGTGGTTGCAGTCATGCTATTGCTTTTTTTTTATCTTCTTCCTCATCTGAGTCATTATCGGTTAATGTTGCAACTAAGAGTTTAGCTACTTCGGTTGATGCTACTACTATTCCTACACTGGAAATAATTTCGCCTACTTTTTTATCATCAAAATCATTTCCACCACCTCTAAGGGCATATCGCAAAACGACTAAGAGTGTACGAATACGCACTTTGGCTTCGGCTATTGCAGTAGCTAATTCTAAAATGCCTTTATCTAATTCATCTTCAATCTTTACTAATGCATCTATTGTTAATCTGCATTTGTAAGTTTCTTTGTTAAGGGTTATTAATACTTCACCCTTTAGTGGATTCGCCATCTGACTTGATCTCCTTTGGTTTACTTGCGTTTGCAAGATTTATTATTTGTATATTATCTCTTAAATTTACTTGTGATGATAATACTTTTGTATCAACACCATCAATATTTAGAGTTTCGCCAATCTTAACATCGGCAGGTATTGTCAAAGAATTTTTATACAATAACCCATCAATAAGACTTTTATTGTACTTAATCTTTACTTCTTTCATATTACGCTGCTGCGAATGTTATATATCCTGCTGATTCAAAAGACATTGAATATGTTGCTTCACCATTGAACTCACCTGCATATTCAATACTTGTTATCTGAAAAGAGCCTGTATAAGTACCTAAACCAGTTACTAAAAATTGAAAGTTTTTAAATGCTGGTGTTTGTGCTGAAGCACCATCAGATGAATTTTGTTGAGCTGCAAATGATGTTCTAACAAGTACTTCAGATGTAGAATCTGTAAAGACTCCTGAACCACTAATAGATACACTATTTACTCCTGCTCCTGCTAATAAGGTTCTAGTACCGAGACTATCTTTATTAGTTATATCTACTGATTCATCATTCAATGTTATTGATGTAGACCTAAGACCACCAACAGTAACAAAAGTGCTACCAGTGGTATTAATTTTCATTAATATATCTTTACCTTTCTGTGCTGCCATTTTTTTCTCCTAAAATTAGTTTGTGCCTAAAATTATTGCTCGGAATCGCATGACTCCATGTCTAGTAACACCATCTGGGTCTCTCATTATATCACTAAATTCAAATCTGAGGTTTATCAGATTGAAACCTGTAACAGTTAAGTCTATATCATGCAATAAATCGTGAACCTTGTCCATTATTTCTTTAGTCTGCTT
>Ga0209634_1000281_pt1 | contig 39043 bp, 29 predicted proteins | sample LinPmetageLP40_FD_184043 | JGI IMG/M metagenome (GOLD analysis project Ga0209634, IMG submission 184043) | Marine viral communities from the Pacific Ocean - LP-40 (SPAdes) (version 2) | ecosystem: Environmental > Aquatic > Marine > Oceanic | place: Pacific Ocean | collected 2010-08-26 | reverse complement strand
CTCCATCAAACAATTGATAATTTATACCAGATTCACTATTAGCAACAGAGAATATAAGTGTTCCACCATCGCAAACACTCGTAGAACTCGGTGTAACTGTAAGTAAAGCACTAGGCAAGTCGTTAATAACAACACTTTGTAAATCATAACATGACGGTACGAAAGCAACATAATCATTAGTAGCTGTCCAATTCGTACTATTTCTTCCAGGAACAGAAAACCCGGTGCTACCAGCCGCATCTTCTATTCCCATTGTCATAGTACCACCGTCTGACTGAACATCCGTGCTATGAATTTCAATAACATTTGTACCCTCATACAGTTGAACTTGAGTTGTAACAGTTGATCCTGCATTGCTATAATGCTCAACACCAGAATAACTCACTATAAATATACGGTTCGGAGCGGAACCATTTGTTCCGTATTGGATAGTCCCACCACCAGCACCGGAAGGGTCTAGATCATCCCATGCAAATGCAATAATATCATTAGGATTTAGACTACTAGGTAGTATTTGATTTGTTGATCCCAATGCCGCGGTTGAAGCTCCAAGTTTTAGAAATCCATTAGAAGAAACATCAATTGTTGTCCCATTGGCACCGAAAAAATTAAATGTAAAGCCAATTGGAACTGTAACATAGGCATCATCACCTAAAACCAAGGGGGAGGGGGGGGACATACCAGGTGTTTCTATCGCCAATGGAGAGAATGTGCCAGAAGTCTCAATAATATACTCAGTAGTATTAGTAGTAACCCCATCTGTAGCATATAAATTGTGCGTACCAACCCCAGCAATGGCTGGGTCAAATGTTGCCGTACCTCCCACTCCGGAAACACCTGGACCTGAATAAAAATCACCTCCAGTTAATGTAAATGATGCATCGTCAACACAATAAGGTTGACTTAAATTTGTAAAAGCACACTGTCCATATCCAGTATTAACCTTAAACAAAAAAAGACCCACCAATAAAATGGTAAATCGAATTATACTTATAAATGAGTATTTGTATCTCATGAATTATTATTCCCTCGAATCAATAATGTATATATATACTGTGGTAATCATTTGTAACCCACTCACTATATTGGACTCAAATCACCGTTACTATTTGTTTTAATTAAGCATATTTTAGACTGGTTGTCCAAAGTCACAGTCCCCGTGAAAATAAAACTACCATCTTCCAATTGGATAATGTCTCCAGCAGTATTGTCACCCGAGTTTCCAAATGTTCTCTCCCAAATTATTTCCCCATTATTGGAGATTCTGGTCATATAAATGTCTGTTCCTGTCGGTGTATCAATATCTCCAACTACGATAGATCCTCCGCCTTGTGATTCGTATATAGATTTTCCTTTTACATTGTCTCGGTTAATTTTAATAAAGCCGCCCAAAACAGAAATGTCCTGTCTTACTCGTGAGATAAATACCTGAGAAGTATTTTCCGAACTGGTTGTTGAGCCGATAAACAAAAAACCCCCATCCGAAGTAGTGGATATTTCGCTCGCCACTTCCTGATCTGCGGTGCCAAATGTAATATCCTGCAAGCCTATATCGTTACCTGATACTTCTATCATCATCATATTGGTTTGCGCCTTATCTGATCCTTCTGGCTCATTTTTATCAGTCGTACCCAAAAATATAAAATTACCGTCATCTTCTTTCTGTTGTACGCCAATAGCTTTGTCCTCGCCTTCAAAACCATGTCGGCCAATCCAATTGGGCACTGGTGACAGGTCAGGCAGTAGCTGTGGGCAATAAAAATCGAAAGTTCCTCCTCCAGCGACTACCGTCTCACTTACATTGCTTGAAGAGCCTGCCATCAAAATATTTCCCGCTTGCGTAATGATGATATCTTCAGCCTCATCATTGAAATCTGGATCACCTAATACCGTTCTATTGGTTTCTTGCCCTTCACCATTGACCGTAATTACCAATATGTCCATATTTCCAAATTCATTTTCAGAGTTGCCTACCATCACAAATCCAGTAGAGATTTCAGCTATCGCTTTACCAAAATCATTCGCTTCTCTCCCAAAAGTATTGCTCCATAGTTCGTTTCCCAATAAATCTGTTCTAACTATATAAATATCACTATTCACCCCAGATGAATCAGAGCTGCCAATGATTACATATCCATCCGCCAAAACCTTCACTTCTTCACCGAATTGATTTCCAGAACTACCGTAGTACTTTACAAAAAAATCATCATCTCTTGGTTCTATATTACTCTCCGTATCACAACCCAATAGATATCCACCTAACAATATACATGCGATATATCGATATGCTACTTTCATTTCTTCTTCCCTCGCTTTCTCGTAAATAATCTCTGAATGAAATGAGGTCGCTCATCAATTTTCCTAGGCTTATACAATGGGTTCACAAGGCCAACAACAATTGAAATGCTGTTTATTTTAAAATCGCTATCGACATATCCATATCTAAAATTCAATTCATTGCTATAACTATCTCCTGATTTGGCGTATTGATTATTTTGGTCAAGTAAATTCCTTAGCCCCATCGTGTATCTGGCTTCAAACATCAGATATGAATATCCAACGCGATACCGAACTCCTGCTCCGGCTATAGCTGATTGTGTAAAGCGCGTACGAGAATTGGTGATCGTAATTAGATCTCCTATAACTGGAAGTGCTGAGAAAGTACCATCCTCTGCTGGTTCTCGATTGTTCAATTCAGGTTTCGCAGTAGCACTTACTAGATATTGCAGCCCATAGCCTCCATATATATAGGGATGAAATTTATTATACTGTCTGGTGTATTTTACAAAAAATGGCATTTCAAGCCACGATTGACTTTCTGTCAAGCTTTGCTTATCCTCTCCGAACAGCGTGTTCGAGTAAGAAAAACTCCTTCTTGCAAAGACCAGTTCAGTATTGAGACTCCAGTTGTCGTTGATATTCAATTCAAGTTCAGAGCTTAATTGAAAACCTAAAGACCCCGTGTATTTAGCATCATTCGCGTTGTTGTTGCCCGTGGTGTATGCATTAATATTCTTGGCAGATGTGGTGTTTAGTCCTAATTTGAAATATGTCCAAGTGAATATTGGAGTCGTTTTGAACTTCTTACTCAGAAGCACCACCTCAATAGGATCGTTTTCTTCATCAATGATGTATTCCGGGTCAAGTTTCAATAATTTCAGATAGCTATCCTCCGCACTTATGGGGTCATCTATGATCAAATATGTCCTAGTGAGCAACCAGTAGGCCTGCTTTCTTTCTTCAGTCGAAAATCCATTGTCCAGACATGGTTTTAAAGTGGCTGGAATGGCATACAAGTGACCAGCTTCGAAACTATCTTGGGCTTCTGACAAGGTGGCTGCGCAACCATTTTGAGCAAACAGCAAATTGCTTTGATTACACAGAAATAAAATAAATATAGAAAATACCAGTAGATGTTTATTCATTTAGCGTGTTATGGTTTTTCTAATAATAGACTCTTACAGGTATTTCTAAAATCAACGGAGGTGCCTATATATCTCTTCCATTCGTCTTCGGACATATTGCGCTTCAATTTACCACATAGCGCTGATGCCATATCAGAAGCATCGGTTGGCCAAACTCTGGCTTCTCCCTTATCTCCACCTGCTATTAAGTACTTATTACCCGCTGTAAAGGCAATATCCCATATATATGAGCCATTGTCCTTCAAGACTATTGGCAATTCGCCCAATTTATCCATTACCCATAACTGGATTGTGCCATCATAACTTGCCGAAGCCAGCAGTGCATCGTCATCTGTGAATGCTATACTATTAACTCGTGCTTTGTGTCCTTTGAGCTCTTCTATAACGGTTTTAGTTTTTATGTCCCAAAGTCTCAAGTCACCATTCTCATCTCCGATAGCAATGTGTTTTCCACTATTGCTGAACACCACATCATGTACTGGTATGTTTGGCAATGACAAAATTTGCTCTTCCGTGTTATCAGATAAATTCATTAAGGTGACTCGCCCATCTATACTTCCAAGAACTATCCATTGTCCGTCCGGACTTATATCAAAGGTTTTATAAATTGTGTTAAAGTTTTTCACAAGTTTAGAACTCGTAAAATCATAATATCTCAAAGTACGGTCATTGCTTAATGAATAGAGTCCTTTACTGTCAGGCGTAAATTTCACATCATAGACAAAGCTCGTATGTCCTTCTACTTCAACCAATTCACTGGCTCGACTTCCATCAATCATATGATACAATTGGACGGCAGATGAATCTGTTCCTATCGCCAACCATTTATTATCACCACTCAGGCTTAATACTTTATTAATGTGGTTGTTATTCCCAATTCGTTCTATTGACTCAAGCTGCTCAATATTGGATCTTAAAATGTTTCCATCACTACCTGTACTATAAAAATGTGTGCCAGTATTGTCAACCGCGACTGATCTAACTGCATTTCTATGTGCAAGTACTGTGTTAAATGCTTTGCCATCAAGTTGAGCCATTGAGAAATATAGTCCATCATATATATAAGGATCATACGCTCTACCTCCACTTTCTTGATTGAATAAATAAGCTTGTTGTGCCAATAACCCCTTAAGATTGTCATCTTCAACTTGAAGGGATTTCACTGCGACAGATTGTGCCAGTTGTTGCATGTAAAGGTTATCGGCAAGCTCTTTATTGGCCGTGGCTTGCTTGAGGTTTTTCTCAGCAAGACCTGTTTGCTCAACGGCTACTACTGTTTGCTCGGTAGCAATTTGCGTTTGTTCTTTGGCAATTTGTTCTTGAAAAATAGCCCTATCTCTGGCTATTTGTGCATCTCTTAAAGCTATTTCAAGTTCAATCTGCTTAGCCTGTAAATCCTTATTGGCTTGGACGGCTTTTTCACGTTGCGTTTCTGCTTCTTTCTTTTTGTCCTCAGCTATTTTGGCTTGTTCTATTGCAATCATTTCTTGCGCTACTGCCTTAGCAGCATTCTCATCAGCAGCTTGTTTTTGAATAAATGCAAATACCAAAAATAGAATTGAAATTACTGCAGCAATACCAAGTACTACAGCGACAATTTTAGCCCTTTTGAGGAGCCGCTTCTGAAGCATCTCTTGGTTCTTCTGTTCAGCCTCAAAAGTAATCCTACTTGTATCCAAAAAGACAACAGATCTCTCAAATGCCTCGTTGTAGCGCTGCCCCCAAAATCGAGTGGGTTTTTGCTTTTTCTGCCAGTTGAGTGCGAGTTGCAAATCTGGCGGTCTCCAAAGACCTGTTTTCCCGACCTGATACATGGCAGCCGCCTCGGAAAGTCGCTTATACATCTGAGCAGACTCATGCTCTTCCTCCACCCAATTTCGTAAACGCGTCCAAATCCGCATCAAACTTTCGTGTGATACTTCTATGGTAGATTCACTATTCAACGGTATGGCAGAACTCGGAAGCAGAATAGAACGGCCTGGTGCTCTAAACTTTTCTATAACGCCTATTAGTTCCTCCTCAGATACAGAAGCTATTTCCGCTATTATTGATAGCGGCATCGGTCTTCTTACACCAAGGTTGTCATTTCCTTTCTCAGTGATGGACTTAAAAAGTATAGCTGAGATTTCCTTTTCCTTTGTGGAAAGTTCCTCATATGCTTCATCAGCATGTTGGGATAGTGCATGAGAAAGTTGTCCAATCGCATTGTAGTGCCTGATGTCTAGCACTTCTTCCTCATCCTTGTTCTCTGCCCAATAGTCCCAAGTCCTCATCAAGGCATGCTGAAGAATCGGCAGTTGATCTTGGTTGTCACCAATATCACTCAGCACTCTTTTTACCAGCTGCTCAGAAATTTGACCTCCTCCCACTGCAATTGGGCCTTCGATGGCCATGCGCATTTGATCTCTGGTCATTTGAGGCACTAGGTAATTACTAGCGTTCACCATCTGGGTAAGCCCAGAATATAGCGCGCAGTCTCCTATATAGTCGGATCGCATACTCAATGCTACATAAATAGGTACGCGCTTTTGTTTGATTGCTTCTAATAGCAAATTGACATATACCGCAGCTTCATTGTCATTTTTGGTAAATGATTCATCAGTCTCGTTTCTGAATAATTCTTCAAATTGATCAATGTATATTAAGAGATTGCTTCCAGTATCTCTGATGTATTGTTTGGCCAACTCAATCAATCCATCTGGTCCAGATTTTAGGATTGAGTTGATAATCGTTTTATTAACTAGGTTCTCTTCTTCTGTATATTGATCATAGCTAGGATTCTTTTGCAAAAATTGCTCTGCCAAATTATCTATGGGTGAGTGGCCAGGTCTGGCAGCTACCACAGTCCAATCAGGACCCATCTCGGTCATAAACCCGCCATATAGCGTTGGCTTGAGCCCACAATGTATCAAGGAAGATTTACCCGTTCCAGAGGCACCCATTACCGTTACAAACCGATTCTCGATCAGCTTAACGAGTATTTCATCAACTTGACCTTCTCTCCCAAAGAACAAATGACATTCGTCAATGGAAAAAGACCTCAATCCTGGAAATGGGTTATTTAGTTTAAGCACTTGATTTCTTGCAGTAACCTGCAATTCATCCTTGTCCTTACCTAAATGTATGTCATAGTTTAACATAGAACTCCAACAGCTGTGGTTACATTAAAAAATATACTTAACATCATGCTTCCACCAAGTTTAAAAGATCAAAATACGATAATTTAAAAGTCAGCAGTAACCTTACACGGAAAAAAAATCAATTCAATAAGTATTACCATACGTTTTGTGAGAATAATCCAATGTACACTAGAAGAAACTCACCACTTTACTGGCAAAATCAATATTATCAGACAGTAATTCATAAAACTTATCTTTACTTATTTCAAAAAATATCACATCTGATTTCGCTCCTATAGCACTGACATTGTTATTGTCAGACTGCACATATTCACCAACAAACTCACCTGTAATTACGTCTTGCGTTCTTCCATTTTGAAATTCCACCTCAACAACTCCACTATGAACGATGTAAAAATTTTCAACTTGATCTCGTCTTAACTCTAGACGCTGTCCTTGTTCCAGACTTATAAGCTTTAAGTTATCCGCCAAACTCGCCAATACAATTCCTTCAACTTGACCGAATAGCGTAACTTTTTTCAAAAATTGAACAACATCATATTTCATTAATATATTGCCTGAATTATGCTCCTTTAGAATCATTCGGTCCAACTTAAACTTGACCTGTCGATCCACTCTCAATGTATGCTCCTCATAGAGTTCTGGAGAAATCTGATAAAGTGTCCACGCTGATATTTGCAATACCAACTCATCTGGGTTGAACAAATTGGCAATGACATCTAATGCATAGTTTTTGAGTTTGAAATATCCAATCTGATAAATCGCACAGGCTTTTACCCAACGATTTGTTTGATTGAAATCGCGGTTGATTAAGAACTTCAAAACAGTATTACTATCCAAAGTTGCTCGTGGAAAGAAAATTTCTAGTTTTTTAGATTTTTCTGCTTCAGAATCATCATCTAATAATGGAATGACCTTTTGTTTCAGGTCATCTGACAAGAATACATCCAATAGCTCAATTGCGTAGGCAACACCTTCGGCTGTACCACTTTCGATATTTTCTTTCACAAGTTGGATTGATCTGGCATCATAGAGCATCCCCAAAAGCATATAGATGTGCTGCAAGTCACTTTTGTTTTCATTCCTGATAGCCTTAATAAGAAAATCTCCATGACCATCTCTATTAATTTCTCCGATTGCCGCTATATTCCACGCTACATCATCTATATCAGATTCGATGGCAAATTTGATCCTGGAAATTTGTGAAATGCCTGCTTTAAACCCACATTCACCAAGAGATATGAGCACCTGTGAGACGATGACTTTATTGGGATAGTCAATCTTACTCCATAGCTGTTTGATCGACTTATTGCCTCCAACCCTTCCATATATTTGAAGAATCTTCAACATGGTCTGAGTCGTTTGCCCTGTACGATAAAATGCTGTATCAATCCCGGTCAACGACTTACCTCCCATTTTCACCAAAGCGTTCATTGCCTTGTTGCTATATATCGGATGTGACAGATTATTAACTAGCGCATTGATGATTTCATCGTTATAGTTTTTTTCTGCTGCCTGGATGGCTGCTATTCTTACAGCATAATCTGCATCATTGAGCAATTCTATCAGGAATGAGATATTCTCAACTCCACTACTATTTCCAAGCAGTTCTGCTGCATATAGTCTGTCCTCAGCGTCATCCGACTTACTCAGTTTGGAAATTCTTTTTTTGGTAATATTTCCTGAGCTTAACAACCCCTCCAAATCAATTCCACCGACTAAATTTTTAGTGTCCTTTTCATCACTATTTTGATCAAATTTGATGACGTATTTATCGGAAACGGATAGCCCCTTTATTTCATTTAGTTTGGCTTGCGCATATTCTCTAATGTAATCAGAGCTGTGTCTCATCAACTTATTTAAAGAAGAACCCACAGCATTGGGATTAATTTTTTCTAATAATCTGAATAAGAATATTGCCTTCTCTGGTTGTGACCTTGACAAGGCAGCCTCAAGGCTCCTTGCCATAGAAATTCTCTCTGTATCAGATGCATCAGCGTTGGCATCGCTTGTCTCAAGCTTCAACTTGATTTTGTTGCGGTATTGATTATACAACTTGACTACAAAGAAAAGGTATCCTCCAATCAGGAATATTACCGCATATGAGTAATGTATAAGTTCGAAAAATGATACAAAGGACAATGCCAAGATGGCAACACCAGCCAGTAATCTAGATGTTTCATTGACCACTCCTTCAACTTTGGTCTGGGCATCAAACCTTCTATTTGATTCCAAAGGCATGAAGAAAAGCTTGAAAGTTGGATTTTCTAAAGCGTCACGAATGGAGTAGTTGAAAAGTCTAGTAATGGATATAAACAAGAAAAACCAAATGAATGCCGAGGGATCATCCGCAATGGGAACGAAACCAAATATAGTCCCAGCTACAATAGCACAGATTGTAAAGAAGCCTACAATGATGGGAAGGATAAACAACGCCACTTTGAGACCATATACGCCAATGATCTTATCGTTCACGAATGTTTGCATGATAAAACTCAATACAAGGTATCCCAAATGAAAAGTAGCGAGAAAATCCCTCAACTCGTTCTCACTGGGGTACTGCAAGGACGCTACTGTCTGAAATGAGTACTGAATAAAGGTAAATGTCACCATTGAAAACAATAGAAACAGTGACATCAGAACAATGTAGTTGTCTTTGAATAATACCTTAAATGAAGAGCGCTCCTTTTTTGTTTGTTGTTGTTTATTTGTCTCCTCGGCCAATGACAGGTCGAAACCAAAAGTAATCGCCATAAGGAAGATTCCAGCAATTAAAATACTTCCTGCACTTATCAATAGATAATCCATCGTATTAGGAATATAAGCCCCCAACAAAGGAATAGATATTGTAGCCAAAATAGCGGCAGTTAATTGCCCAGTATCTATCCAGCCTACGATCCTTTTGGACTGTCTCAAATTGAACAATCTTCCAAAAACTCCCCAAAACCCTAAAAGAATAACTGCGGTAATAGGCCCAATCAAGGCAAACATTCCGAATATAATGTAGTTCTGCCAGGTTCCATCCAAACCGAAGAATAGGCCATAGACCGCTGCGGTAACGCTGAATATTAACAAAATACTCCCAACAACTAACTTGCTATAAGACACACGACTTTGAAGAAAAGAAAACAGGGCAGTTGTAAGCATTCCCAATCCACCTGACACCAAAAGTGCCTCTTTGAGCAAATGACTAAGGTTATTTAAGAATAGTGCTTCTGCACTAATTTGATATGTTACGAGAAAGATTCCTAGAAAAAAGCCCTTACCAAGGAGTAATAAAACCTGCTTCCGCTCATCTGGTCTAACATTAACAATGTCAAGTATTCTGGAAAGCATTGATGAAGATATGTAAAGCCTAAAAAATAATTATTGAAATATACTATATTTCTTTGAATACCACAAAGTTACATTTGCTAAAAGAGCCCTGACTAGCAAATTCAGGGCTCTTTTGATTTTGTTTTTATTTGTGTATCAGATCTTAATTGACTGCTGTGCTATCTGATTCGACTTCTGAATTATTGTATTCAGCATTGAGCCCTGCTATAACAGCCTCAGTTATATCCATACCTCCATTTGCATACAACACATCACTGCCAGGGTTGTATTTCACGACCATATGCAGCTCGTTTTCTTCTCCATATTGCTTCAAAAATGCAGACACTTTGTTATACAATTCTTGGTTGATTTTCCCTTCTTCATTGACCAACTGCTGTCCCAAACTCTGCTCATATAACTTTAAATTTTGCTGTTTTTTCATCAAGTCTTCTTCTACAGCTCTGGCCTGACCGATGGTCATGTTTGATCCGTTTTTTTGATAGTTGTTAAACTCTGTTTGCAACCCTTGTGCCCTGTTGGTGTATTCGGCATTCAACTTTTCAGACTTTTCTCTCAAAGCTTGTTGCTGGTCTTTTATATACTGATAATTCGTCAACAATGAATCGGAATTGACATACACAATGGTTGGATTATCCACCATCATCCCTTCCTTCTGCTCAGTTTTTTCCTCCGAACCTCCTCCAGCAAACTGCAAATAATACAATCCTGCCACGGCAACCAATAACACTACATTCAATACTCCTGAGATATTTTTCACTTCTTTCTTAATTTAAATTTCCTATAAAAAACGGGGCAAATATAATCAAAGAAATCATAATTGGAACTTTATTAGATATGAAATACAAGGAAATCGCTTTTAAAGATAATAGCTCAACAGCATTCACTAATAAGTAAAAATTGCGAATTAAAACCAAGGGGTTCTCCACGAACCGAGTCGTGCCACCACTATGTTTGCATAAGGTTGGGTAGTTGCAGTGACAATTACATCTAAAAGTAAGTGGTGGCACGACTAAGATAGTTAAGATAGTCTTTGAAAAGTAAAAGCGATTTTCCTGATATGAAATACCCGCCTATCTTTTGGTTGAGTCCTTCTGCTTGTAGTGATATTTAAATACAATTGGTTGATTCACCTTGTCAATTGTTGATGAATACGCTTTATCATCAGCCTCATTGAGAATTTCAATAGACACCTCTGAATTACTCTTTTTATTAGAAGTGATAGGCATTTTTCTTAAATAAATGGCAGTGAGCAAACCCAATATAAAACCGATCAAATGAGATTCCCATGAAATCCTTGGGTCTCCGGGAATAAGTCCACTAAACATACTTCCCCCATACAAAACAAACACGGCAAATGAAATGGCCAAAGTTTGTCGATCTCTTCGCAGTAATCCACTGAAAAACAAGAACGAAAGCATACCATAAACCAAACCACTAGCTCCGATATGATATGCGGATCTGGCAAAAATCCACACGAAAAATCCTGTGAGTAAGTATAGGAATGTAATTATATGAAAGCTTTTCTGATGGAAAAAGTAAACAATGGCTCCGCCTAGCAAAACCAATGGGACGGTGTTAGACATAAGGTGAAAAACATCCCCATGGATGAATCCACTAAACAATATTCCTCCAGTTCCCTCCAATGTTCTGGGCAAAATCCCGAGTGATCCCAAATCGATATCCAGAATCCATTCAGAAGCTTTGACAAACCACAATACCAAGCATACTCCAATGGGATAATAAATGCTCTTCCTCAACCTCACTTGCTCCTTCTCCATCAAAAACGATTGTGATTCCTATTGCATTTCGTAATCTTCAGATTCAAACGAATACAAAGTCTCATCAAGTTGTAAATCGTCTTCATTGAATTTAACTACAAAAGAAGAAATTACCTCAAAAGTAATTTCATCAACATTCAGACCGATGTCTAGTCCTATTCCAAAATCTAGATTAGCGTCCATATCAACGTGCTCTTTGACTTTCACTTCTCCTTCTTCCTCTAGCTCCATAATGGTCTCCGCCATAAAGAGTCCTATTTCCTCCTCATTGTCATCCAGCAATCTCAGGTCTCCATTTTCATCCTCCTCATATGAGATCTTCTTAAACTCGGGGAAACGTTTTGCTGCGCGATGCTCTGCTATCTCATACAATTCACTATTGTGATGCAGTCTCAAAGTGTACATCACCGCATCATATACAACTTCTTTGCCCTCGTGCATTCCAACGAAATAAAAATTGACATATTCATCAGAGTTATCTTTTGGATTGATCAACTTAAAATTGCCGTTCGATTTTGAAATCTCGCTTTTGATCTGTTGGATTTTTCCCACGTTCACATCGTTATTTTTCATCTGATTCATAGGTCTAGGATAGGTCAGAGTGAAGTAAAGCCTCCTTCTCCAATTTGTGAATTAATATAAGCCTTTTTTTCGATTAATTCAATAATCCAATTTTTAAGCATTCGTCAGCAAAAGCATATGTAATATATTTCATGTTTTTAACACGAATTCGACTTGATCCACTTATTTTGCAACCATATATTTTTCCAAAAATGCAATACCAAAATAACATATCACTCAGTCGTCTAAACACATTTGGCATTGATGCTGCTGCTAAACATTATGTGGAGCTTCATGATGAAAAAGATCTCATAGAATTGGTGAATGGTGAAATTTATCAAAAATCAAAGCATTTGATTTTGGGTGGAGGTAGCAATATTCTTCTTACGGATGACTTTGATGGGTTGGTTATCAAAAATTGCTTTAAAGGAATAAAACCTATTAAGGAAGATAATCAACATGTATGGGTACAGGTAGGTGCAGGTGAAATGTGGCATTGCTTCGTCCTTGATTGCATAGAGCAGAACCGAGGTGGAGTGGAAAACTTGTCCTTAATTCCCGGGACAGTTGGCGCGGCACCTATGCAGAACATCGGAGCATATGGAGTCGAAATTAAGGACACTTTTGAATCGCTCGAAGCATTTCATCTAGCAAGTGGCACAATGCATACATTTGACAATACTTCATGCAACTTCGGATACCGTGAAAGTATTTTTAAAAACAGTGCCAAAAACCAATATATTATAACTTCTGCCACTTTCAAGCTAACCAGGCAAGACCATGTTTTAAACACTTCATATGGAGCTATACAAGACATGTTAGCCAATGAGAAAATCACTGCTCCCAGCATCAGAGATGTCAGCAATGCAGTCATCAAAATCAGGCAGAGCAAATTGCCTGATCCAGCAAAAATTGGAAATGCTGGTAGTTTTTTCAAAAATCCGACTATTGACAAAATAGACTACGAAGCTCTTCAGACAGAATTCCCAACCATGCCTGCATATCAACTTCCTGATCAGCAATTCAAAATTCCAGCAGGATGGCTTATTGAACAATGTGGATGGAAAGGGAAAACCATTGGTGAGATTGGCGTACATAAAGATCAGGCACTTGTACTGGTCAACTATGGAAAAGGAAAGGGAAAGGATATTATGAAACTGGCGCTAGAAATTCAGCAGTCAGTCATGGGAAAATATGGAATCATCCTTAGCCCTGAGGTCAACTTTGTCCCAGCATCGGTCTAAATCATATGGGTAACATTGCTGAGTTCACCTGAATATTTTTCAGTCGTCACCCCAAACTTATCCAGAAAAGCTACGCCTTCATCTATCGCTAATCCTTTGTACTCTGCGTAGGATTTAAGATATACCAATTTTTCAACTCCCATGCTATAAATGATTCTTGCGCAAGCTATACATGGTGACAAAGTCACATACAAGGTTGAACCCTCTACTGAGGCTTTATTCTTTATCGCAAACATAATTGCGTTTTGTTCTGCATGTATCGCAAGTGAGCAGCTGCCCTTGGAGTCTTTTGCACATCCCAATTCACCAAATTCCTCATCGCAATTGTGCGTGCCCGAAGGTGGTCCATTGTACCCAATAGAAATTATGCGGGTATCTTTTGTAAGTACGGCACCGACATGACGCTTAATACAGTGTGATCTTTTAGCAAGATTTACTGCCAACTCCATATAAATATCATCAAATTCAGGTCGATCCATCTTGGTGTTTTTGTTTCTAGTCAGATGCTCAACGCAGGTTTTTAATATACTCCGCTTCATCTATATTTGAAAGTTCGTACATTTAATATCTTTTACAAAAATAAAGGCTGTTTATGACCAAATTATTCGCTGTCACTTTACTAAGCTCTGCACTTAGTTTCTCCATACATAATAGCTATGCGCAAGAAGCTGTCAAACCTAGAATAAGCCCCCTGGCAATTGTGACTATGAAGTATGAGAATAATTATGTAAAAGTGACATACAATCAACCTCACAAGCGTGCTAGAGAAATATTTGGAGAATTAGTGAAATATGGAGAAGTCTGGCGAACTGGTGCCAATGAAGCCACTGAAATAACACTTACCGGTGATCTTATTATTGAGCAAGATACATTAACATCAGGCACCTACTCCCTATTCACCATTCCCAATGAAAAAGAGTGGACAATCATTTTCAACAAACAACTCGGGCAATGGGGAGCTTACAACTACCATGAACCCTCAGATGTGTTAAGAATCACGGTTCCAACAGAATCAATCAAGGATGTAGTCTATGAACCCTTTACAATTAGCTTTGAACAAAAAAATGAAATAGCCAACATGTGGCTAATGTGGGATCGGACTAAAGTTGCTGTTCCTATACGATTTCTTGACTAAGAAAATCAATACACCTATATATAAAGACCAAATACATGAAAAAATATTTACCACTACTAATGCTTGGCAGTCTAATTTTCAGTTGTTCACAGCAGGATAATTTCGAAGAGGCTAGCAATAGCATTACTGAAGATGCCCTAAAAAAGAAAATTGAAAGATTGGCTTCAGATGAGTTTTTAGGAAGAAGACCCTTTACGGAAGGTGAGGACATTACGATCAACTATCTCAAAGATGAGTTCATCAAAATGGGACTAAAACCAGGCAATGGGGATAGTTATTTTCAGGAAGTGCCTATGGTAGAATTGACCGCCACCGCAGACTCTGTAATCAATATCACAAGTGGTACTGAAACTACACAACTGCGATATTGGGAGGATTATGTAGCACTCACCAGACGCGTTACAGATTCAGTATCTATTATGGATTCTGAACTTGTATTCGCAGGATATGGTATCATCGCTCCAGAGTACGATTGGAATGACTACGATGGTCTGGATGTCAAAGGCAAGACCGTAGTGGTGTTGGTAAATGATCCGGGTTTCGGAAAAGAAGACAAATCCTTTTTCAAAGGAAATGAAATGACTTACTATGGAAGGTGGACTTACAAATATGAAGAGGCCGCTCGTCAAGGGGCAGATGGTTTGCTGATCATACACGAAACTGCTCATGCCAGTTATCCTTGGGAAGTAGTACAAGGAGGATGGAGCGGTGCCAATTTATACCTACAGAGCAAAGACGATAACATGTCAAGATGCAAAATCGAAGGTTGGATTTCTTCGGCTTCCGCACAAGAACTCTTCAAAAACACTGGGATGGAAGGATACGACTTTTATGCTGAAGCACTCAAAAGAGATTTTAAGGGATTCTCACTCAATCAAAAAGTATCTATCAATCTTTCTAATCAGATCAAAAAATCTAAATCATACAATGTAATAGCACTTTATGAAGGTACTGATTTGAAAGACGAAACCATCATATACAGTGCACATTGGGATCACTTCGGGATCGGTAGTCCCGTGGACGGTGACTCGATATACAATGGAGCGGTGGATAACGCTACGGGAGTAGCAGCCATCATGCAAGTTGCAGAGGCATTCACCAAGCTCAACCAGAAAACGAAAAGATCAGTGGCCTTTATAGCGGTGACAGCAGAAGAGCAAGGCTTACTAGGCTCTGCCCACTATGCCGAGAATCCTATTTTTGAACCGTCCAAAACAGTTGCCAATATAAATGTGGATGCCATTCGCCCTATCGGTAGAGTGAATGACTTCTCGGTGATCGGCTATGGTCAATCAGAGCTGGAAGATTATGCCAAACGCGCAGTTGAGAAACAAGGGCGATACATCACACCTGACCCACATCCTGAAGCGGGAGCATTCTTCCGATCAGATCATTTCAACTTTGCCAAAATAGGCATTCCTGCACTCTACGCAAAAGGGGCTGTGGACAGTGATGAGAATGGGGCTAAATGGGGCCAAGAAAAATATAGCGAATATACCAGCCAGCATTATCATAAACCGTCAGATGAGTACTATGAAGGTTTCAATGCGGAAGGAGTAAAACTTGACGCCCAGATTCTCTTTGACATTGGCTATACACTCGCCAATGAAACCACTTTCCCAAAATGGAAGGAAGGATCAGAATTTAAAGCCATACGGGAGAAGTAGAACCCGTTGACATTCAATCAATTACCAGAGCGCAGTCAATGATGACTGCGCTTTTATTTTGCTTTCGTTAGAGTTTTCACTATATTATACAACCACCAAACCATACTGTATGATAAGACATTTACATTGAAATATTTTTTCTCACTTCAACCTGGATTGTGCATTAGAAAATTGTCATGAGTAGTAAAAGAGCAATAAATCAGGGATTTATGGTCGAAAAGCATAGCACCGCTATGGTTACAGACCATAAATTAGCTATGCGACTGATTTGAAGCTATTTTGCTACGGAATAGGTTTTCTAATGCATAATCCGGGTTTAATCCCTATTGCTATGAAAATGATCAGTAAATGCTCTTTCTATGTGTCTGTTATTGTCTTGCTTTGTCTGAGTTCTTGTAACAGCACCTACGAAAAATCTACTTCAGACCAATCATCAAGTGAGTTATTTCAATTTCTAGATGGCTATTTTCAAGATTATCTTTCCAGACATCCAATGATGGCCACCAAAGCGGGCATCAACACCAACTATGATCAGCTAGACAACATCTCTGACGAATCGACACTTGAAGAAATAGCAGTCTTAAAAAGCAAATTGGAGGAGTTGAAAAAATTCAACTTCGAGTCGCTATCCCCAGAAGATCAATTAAGCTACAAAGTCTTTGAGCACTTTGCCAACAATCAAATCGAGGGCGAAAAATTCATTTATCACAATTACCCTGTAAATCAATTCAATGGCATACAAACAGCTATTCCTGCTTTTCTAATTGACTATCAAAGGATCGAATCAGAGAAAGATGCAGAAGCATATATTTCACGGGTGAAAGCAGTTGAAGGATTAATGAATCAATTGGTGCAGAATCTCAAAACTAGAGCTGATGCCGGAATCATCGCACCACAATTTGTATATGACAAAGTTGCCAATGTCTGTCACAACTTACTTACAGGCCTTCCTTTTGATACGAATACACAAAAAAGCCCGCTGTACAATGACTTCATTATCAAGCTAGACAATACGACTCTATCACAAAAGAAGAAAAATCAGTTGATAGCAGACATGGAAAGTGCACTTAACAATGAGTTCAAAAATGGTTATAATTCATTTTTGGCGTATTGGGCGATGCTGGAAAACATGACTACCGAAAATAATGGCGTATGGAATATTCCGAATGGTAAAGAGTACTATCTATATGCACTCAAAAGAGAGACTACTTCGAGTATGACTCCAGAACAAATTATGGAATTGGGCAAGAATGAGGTTGCGCTCATTCAATATGAAATGGAAGGGATCGTACGTGATTTAGGTTTTCAGGGAGGTAAGTTGCAAGAATTTTTCGATTACATCCAATCCAATCCTTCATTCATTTACAACAATGATTCGGAGGGGAAATCTGCGTTTCTCCAACGAACTAAAGAGGTGATCTCTGAAGCGGGAGAACGTGTGGATGTCTTGTTTAATGATATCCCGAGTGCTGTGCTTGAAGTCCGTCAGGTAGAAGCTTTCCGTGAAAAAACTGCAAATCTTGCATTTAGTGAGCCACCTACTCCTGATGGATCCAGACCTGGCGTGTATTATGTCAATCTCCACGATATGAAGCTCATGCCTAAATATATGCTCCAGGCACTTGCCTACCACGAAGGAATTCCTGGGCTGCACATGCAACGCTCCTATGTACAAGAACATACAGAGCTACCTGATTTCAGAAAGTACATGGTCAATATCGAAGCCTACACTGAAGGATGGGGACTTTATTCTGAATTTCTACCCAAACAAATTGGGCTGTATGACGATCCATATTCGGACTTTGGCAGGCTATCGCTAGAGTTATTCAGAGCCTGCCGTTTAGTCGTAGATGTAGGGATACACTATGAGGGATGGAGCAGAGAACAAGCTACCGATTATCTTGTTGCCAATGTTCCATTGTCTAGAGAAGACATGACACGCGAAGTAGAACGATATATGGTCAATCCAGCCCAAGCTACGGCCTATTACATCGGGATGAATAAAATCATCCAACTTCGTGATTTGTCTAATGAAAAACTGGGGGACAAATTCGACATTAAAGATTTTCATGATGTCATATTAAGGAATGGTGCACTGCCTTTAAATATTTTGGAAGAAAATATTAATAATTGGATCGATGACAACGAAAGTACTGTCAATGCATCACTCTAAATTGCGCTGCATAATTTAAGATGACCGGTTATCTGTAGTTGTGAAATCACATGAAGGGAAGCATGAGTATAACTTATTGCCTATCAATCGTTTGTGCCTCACATTTCTTTATCAATAGGCACTTATGATGTGAACAATATTTTGGTAAAAGCCTAGAAATCACTACTTTGAACCCTGTTATTTTTGAAATTTGCTAAAATGAAACCCGTTCTATTTAATCAGCCAACAATTTTGACATTATTGTTTGTCACTATTTCCTTGGTAGCTCATAGTCAGGGGGTCACTTTTGACACTGATAAAGAACACTTGGGAAGTAATATCAATTCTTCTTATCCAGAGGTCAAACCAATAATAACGCCCGATGGAAAGACGCTGTACTTCAGCCGCCAAAACTCTCCAGATAATGTAAAAGGCAAAAAAGACTACCAAGATATATACTTTAGTCATTTCAAAAACAATACTTGGACAAGAGCAGAAAATATAGGGTATCCACTCAACGATCAATATGCGAACGGCATCAATTCTGTATCAAGTGATGGAAATACGGTGCTCATATTTAATGGTCACACCAATAATGATGATGAACCAGGTGCCGAAATCTCAAGGCAGACCAAGGAAGGGTGGTCCTCCCCTAAGCGAGTTCGTATAGCAGACTTCTACAACTACAATGAATTTGAGGACTATCAAATGACTGGGGATAACAAATTCCTGATCATGGCAGTCGAAAGAGATGACAGCATGGGAGATCAGGATTTATACGTGAGTTTTCACAAATCCGATGATTCTTGGTCGAAACCACTTAATCTAGGCCCAAATATCAATACGGAGTCAGCGGAGTTTTCTCCTTTTCTAGCTTCAGATGGCAAGACACTTTACTTCGCTTCTGAGGGACATGATGGGATGGGCGATAGTGATATCTTCTATACCAAAAGGCTCGATGATACATGGCAGGTATGGAGCAAACCTAAAAACTTGGGGAATTCCATAAACACTACGGGACTAGATGCTTACTTCACGATAGACGCAGCAGGTGACTATGCCTACTTTGTGTCCATGGAAAATGGTCAAAGAGACATCTTCAGAATCAAGCTGCATCATGCATTCAAACCTGATCCGGTGATGATGCTCTATGGCTTTGTCTATGATTCCAAAACCAAAGTACCCATTGAATCAAATATCGTTTTCGAATTGCTTTCTACAGGAAAAGAAGAAGGGATAGCACATTCTAATCCATTGACCGGTAAATTCAACATCATTCTTCACAGTGGCAAAACATATAGTTATCGAGCACAAGCTGCAGGATACATGCCTGTAGAAGAATCAATTGATCTGGGGAAGATACATAAATACACAGAATTGGAAAAAAATCTATTCTTGGTTCCGATAGAGGTTGGCCAAATTGTAAAGCTCAACAATGTATTCTTTGAAAGAGGTAAATTTGATCTTTTAGAAAATTCATATTACACGCTCAATAGATTGGTTCAATTTCTAAATGATAACCAAAACATTGTTATAGAGCTTGGTGGCCATACGGATAATACAGGCAGTAGTCAACTCAATGTGAAGCTTTCGCTTGATCGTGTAGAATCTGTAAAATCATTTCTGACTGCTCAAGGCATTTCCATAAATCGAATGGAAACAAAAGGGTATGGAAGTTTAAAACCTCTCGTAGAAAACTCCAATGAAGACAATAGGAAGATGAATAGACGTGTCGAATTTAAAATCATAAAAAAGTAGAACAGGTTATCGCCACATAACTAAGGAGTTTAGTTTTTTTTGAATAAATTTGGGATTCTATCTTCTCTGAAGAAACCTATGGTTAGGCCTAAACAAGCAATTTACTTTTGTTTCTTATTGATAATCATGTTAATGGCTAATGCTGTTATAGCTCAATCTGGTGATTTAAGTGCCCAGAAAGTGTGTCGTCAAATCAATAAGAATAGGGTAAAAGGAAAAAAGAAAAAATCTCATCGTCCGCATTCTAGAAAAATAAGATATGCTGAAGGAGGTTTTTCAAGTTTCAACCCCTATGGCAACGATCCTAAATCTTCCAGCCGAACCGTCCATGTAACAAAGACAGATACACAACCAGCCAAGTCACTAGATGCCATGTCCCTGGACGAAAAACATCATGTTGAAGATGACGTTTTGAAGAAGAACAATCTCCCAGAACCCACATCAGAAAAACATGAGCAAATAAGAAAGAATGTCGAATCCCATTTGGCGAATTTCGAGAATGAAACACCACTCAAATTAGAGCCGCTCTATTTTGTTGTTGATCAAGATGAGTTTGCATTTGTTGATATGGATCCTTTTCTGATTGCAGTAGAATATGCCTTACAAGGGAAGCATATTTTGATTGAAGGGCACACCGATTCATCTGGACAATCTGAATACAACGTTCAGCTTTCTATAAAAAGAGTAGAAAGAATAAGACAACTGATGTTGGACATGGGTGTGTCAGATGATCATATCTCTGTAGTGGGGTATGGTGAAGAGCATTCGGATGCTGATGACGAAGCTGAAGTTGACACACAGTTGGATAGAAGAGTGGACTTCACTGCTTTTTAGAACACCCTATTCTCATGTCCAAAGAATTTGATCCCTCCATATTTCACAATCACCTTGCGCAAACAACTCCATATCCTATTGGAATAGCTATCGAGAGAGCTGAGGGTGTGTACTTATATGATCCAGATGGAAAGCCATATATGGACTTAATTTCTGGCATAGCGGTAAGTAATATTGGTCATCGCCATCCAAAAGTTGTTGATGCTATCAAAACACAAGTGGATAAGCACTTGCATGTGATGGTCTATGGGGAATACATCCAGTCTGCATCGAACCTCTTAGCACAGAAACTTAACGAAATCACTCCAGCGGACATCAATTGCTTCTATCTGGTAAACTCTGGCACAGAAGCCAATGAGGGTGCATTGAAACTAGCGAAACGTGCAACAGGCAGAACTGAATTAATTGCTTTCAACAACTCCTATCACGGCAATACCCATGGCTCTTTGAGCGTGTCGGGAAATGAAACAAAGAAGAATGCCTTTCGTCCCCTTCTGCCAGATGTCAAATTTATCGATTTCAATAACTCTTCTGATCTTTCTAAAATAACAGAAAGGACTGCCTGTTTCATTATAGAAGTCATACAAGGAGATGCGGGTGTTCGCATCCCAGATATGGAGTATATGAAAGCGCTGAGAAGACGCTGCACTGAGGTCGGTGCGCTATTGATCATTGATGAAATACAAACCGGGTTTGGGCGAACGGGCACTTTCTGGGCGTTCGAGCAGTATGATATTGTACCAGATATCCTCACCATGGCCAAAGCAATGGGCGGAGGCCTTCCAATTGGATGTTTCGCTGCTTCAAAGTCGCTGATGAGTTTCTTGACACACGATCCTATGCTGGGTCATATCACCACGTTTGGTGGCAATCCGGTTAGTTGTGCTGCTAGTCTTGCTACCGTAGAAGTCATTCAAGAAGAGAATCTTTTGGCAACAGTAGAACAAAAGGGGAGATTGTTCGAAACCTTGCTATCCAATCATCATATCAAGGAAATCAGAAGATCGGGATTGATGTTTGCGATAGAATTTGAGGACTTCGAGACCGTGCAAAAGATCGTAGAGTATTGCTTAGATAAGGGTGTTATTTGCTTTTGGTTCCTCTCCTGTCCTCATGCTTTTAGGATCGCTCCGCCTCTTACCATCAGTGAAGCCGAAATCAAAAAAGCGTGTCAAGTGATTACTGAAGGGATAACAAAGATTTGTCAATAACCCCGCTCGTAGAAGTGTTGCACATTTGATTCAATGCCAATGCTTCTTGATATGCCATTTGATGCGCCTGATTCATATCATATCCTTCGTCTTGCAAAAAGAAAAATGACTGAAACCATTGTTGCATTGAGTGGTCAAAGCATTGTTGACTGACCATATCAGCTATTTCTATTTCTGGTGCTTCCGCTTCTATCATTTCTTCTTTACACCTGGGCTCAACTTCAGAGGTAGCATTGTTCTTAGAAGGAGATTGACTATAAGCGAGATATGTTATGGTAGAAAAAATTATTGATAGTAGAAAGTGTCTAGACATAGCATTGTATTTATATTAATACAACGAAAATACATGATAGTCTGCTATTAGATGATGTGAAAAAATTTGACAACAAGCCCACTCCTCTGAGAATGCTTGTTCAGTGGATGGAATAAGATGTTTGATAAAAAAGCAATAGGTAAATCTACCTAGGAAATTAGGCAGAATTGCTCATTGTCATCCGAATGGATCAGGGATAGAATTTATCTAAACAGTTACTGGTGATACTCTCAATTTGCCATGGATTGGCCGTCTTTCTCCAGATCGGCAATTCTATCAAGGTATTCTTGCTCCTTACGGGTCATTTCTTCTTGAGTCGCCTGAAGTTCTTCCATATTTTGTCGCATCTCTTCTTCTTGCGCTTGAAGTTCTTCTGCTTGTATTTTAGATTGCTCTAGCAGCTTCTTAGTCTTGTAGTTGATCTTGACGGAGGAAATAGTAGAGGCAATGTTCTCTGAAAGTTTCTCTACAAATTCTATTTCATGTTGCGCAAAATCGCTGAACGACACCAACTCAATGGCACCAAAGACTTCTTGATTCAACATCAACGGAACGATCAATATGGTATTTGGATTGGCTTTACCCAGTCCAGAAGTCACATTGACATAGTCGTTGGGGATTTCCTTAAGGTATATATGTTTTTGCTCAAGAATTGACTGTCCAATAAGCCCCTCCTCAATCTCCATTCTCTTTTTCAAGAACTTTTGACGCTCATAGGCATAAGCTCCTCTCAATTCTATAAACTTATCTTGTTCATCGTCATCATTGATCAGGAATATCCCTCCCTGTACCACACCCATGTACTTGACGAGATTGCTAATGATCTCACCACAGAATTCGTTCATATCTTCTGCATCAGATTGCAAGGTATCTGCAAATTTAGCCAAACCTTCTGTTGCCCATCTGCGATGTGCTTCTTCTGTATTTGCCTTTTGCAGATTGTCTCTCATACCAATAAGAGAGTTTCCCAATATATCCAGCTCACTGGCGACTTCGAAGTCTGCCTCCAAATTCCCTTCACCAATTTGTTTGGAGAACTCTGCCTTCTTATTGAGTTCATCCATCAATGTATTTACAGAATCCGACATTTGCCCCAATCGGTTTTCACTAGTGACTTCCAGTTTTTTATCAAGGTCGATATCACCTAACGATATATCTTTCAAAAGAAGATTTGTTGATTCAAGCGACTCCACTATATCTCCACTAATTTTCCAGATCACGAATGACAATAGTAGAAGTCCAAGCACCCCTATTCCAACCATCAATCGGAAAGTCATATTGATCGAAGCAGTAATTTCTGAATATGGCACTACAATCCCAACTGACCAGGGAGCATCAGATCTACCTACAGCAATTGGCGCAATCGACACATAGACATCACCTGCAAATTCATCACTATAAACCGAAAACGACTCTCGCCCCCCTGTACGTACTATCTCATTTATATCGAAATCTAATTTATCAGCATACCCTAGTGTGTCAATTGACACATTGGTGAATCCAGAATTTTTGTGTGCTACAATAGTTCCATTATTGGAAGCCAAGAAAGCATATCCTTGCTCATACCCTGCAATATTTGTCATTTTACTATATTCTTCCAATGACATATCAATTCCCATCACACCTATTGCAACTCCGCTTTTATTAACGAGAGTTTTTGTAGGGGATACTGCCAACAGCATCTGATCGTTGTTCAAATCATAGGAGTCGAATTCGTACGGTTCAGTCAAGACCTCTTCCTTATCAGTAAGCAACCTATAGTATAATCCTTCGGTCACGAATCCATCTAAGTCCTTCATTTCTTGCGAAGTCTTAATTTCTCCATTGTCCCAATAACAATTAATACTCAATCGCCCATACTCTTTGTACCATTCGCTGTCGATGTGCTGTAGCTGCCAACTCATCCATATGGCCTCGTACTTTGGGTATTTCACTAAAACATTGCGCATCAACCTAAACTGCAAATCTTCTCTTTGCTCAGTAGGCAATGACACGTAATCTTGCATAATCAATGACATCGCCCTGGTAATGGCCATGTCTTCATCCAGTTTAGCCTTGATGTCATTGGCTTTATCAGAAGCATAGGTATCCGCCAATTTTTTGGCTTCTTTGATGGCATCTTGGCGCAGACTATAGATGGTATATCCAAGTGTGATGGAATAGATTGCCACTGTCAGACCGAGGATGAATATCATCATCTTCTTTTTGATGGTCATGTTCTTCAACATATCAACTCGTGCTTAATTAAATGATTGAAATAAATAATATGGAATGTAAATAAATAACGAGAAGAATAAAACTTATGGGTGAATTATCACACAGTTTCCAGATTTTTCAATTCAGTAATCCGTTCAAGACGTCCTCGTTCTTTTTAGCTCATTTCTTCTTGAGTAGCTTAAAACCTCACCAAATTTTGTGATATATCCCATAATTTTCAATGCATCAATATTCTCTTGATAACTATTGACTATAACGTGGAAAGTTGACTATAAAACACTGGAGTTTAATGCAAAAGCTTAAACACCAATTCTTTAAGAAGTTCTCCCTCTGCATGACTGAAGCCTACACCTTTGGAGCGCAAGTCTGCTTCTTTGATATGGTGGATGCAATTGATTGTCTGAGATAGGTTATAGACCCTGACCGCCATCAGATAATCTTTCACAAAGAATGGATTGACTCTAAGAACTGAAGCCAAACTTCCCTGCGACTTGTCTTTGGCAGTATGCACCAAGAGCAACTTACTATAAAAACCATATAGCATCGCCACGATGGGTATAATTGGGTTTTTCTTGGGGTTGGCAGCAAAGTAATTGATGATCCGATTGGCCTTCAAGACATCCTTATTCTGAAGTGCCTTTTGCAATTCGAACACATTGTACGCTTTGCTAATGCCCACATACTTCTGGATAATATCGGCATTGATCGTCACTTTCTCCTCAAAGTTGATCAGCACTTTGTCTATTTCATTGGAGAGCCTTTCAAGATCAGTCCCGATATAGTCCGCAAACATTTGTGTGCCCTTAGGATCAATCGAAAAACCTTTGCTCTGCACGTAACCACTGACCCAATCTGCCACTTGATTGTCGTATAACTTCTTGGTAGAAACGAGCACCGTATGCTTGTCCAGCTGCTTGCCCAATGCCTTGCGCTTATCTATGCTTTTGTATTTATGACAAATAACCAAGATGGTAGAAGGAAGTGGATTTTGGATATAATCTAGCAGAAGCTTCTGACCTGATTCTTTGTTGAGATCGGAAATATTCTGTGCCTCTTTCACGATCACCACTTGACGCTCTGACATCATCGGGAATCGCCTGGCATTGGTCACCACCGCATTGACTGCATGGTCTTTGCCATACATCACTACTTGATTGAAGCCTTTTTGCCCAGCTTCCAGCGCATGCTCTTCGATGTAGTTTGATATTTGATCGATGTAAAAAGGCTCCTCCCCTTGCAGGAAATACACGGGTGCATATTGTCCATTTTTCAAATCCTTTAAAACAGCTTCAGGTGTTAATGCCATATTCAGTTGTTCAGTTGTTCAGTTATTCAAGCCAAGTAATAAACTCATTCAAAAATAAGCTCTTATATCGTCCTCAAATTTACTTTTTATTTACATACGGTTTCAGCAAATACTCAAGCCCGTTAAGTTTAATTTCATACATCGTAGATAGCATTTGCCCCAATTTTCCTTCTGGAAACCCTTTGCTTGAAAACCAAACGAGGTAGTGCTCAGGTAAGGTAATAATCAATTGCCCTTTGTACTTCCCAAAAGGCATTCGATAGGTTACCATCTCCTGCATGAAATTTTGATTCATCAATCGACCGTAGATTTATCAACTCGAGTCGGTGTGGATTCTCCTGACACCATGCCTTCAGCAGCCTTCGCTATTGCCTTTACCGTATTGGTCAGGTGCGACATATTCAATGTCTCATACTCATCCGATACTTGGTGATAATCTTTGTCCACATCTATCGGTGTCGTGCTGATGCTATGTGCTGGTACACCAAGTCTTGCAAGTGTAGCATTGTCAGATCTATAGAATAAGTTTTGATCTGGGTATGGATCTGCATAAAACTTATAGACCGTTCCTTCTACACTCTTTTGCAACAGTTGACCAAAGTCAGATTTATCAAACCCAGTGATCCATGCAGAATTGGGTCCATCCACTGCTGGCTTTCCAATCATCTCTATATTGAACATGGCGACAATGTGATCTGGGTTAAGCTGTCTGGAAAAGTACTGCGAACCAAAGCCACCTATCTCTTCAGCTGCGAAAGCAACAAAATACAATGTCCTTTCTGGCTGAGCTTTTCCTTTGAAATACTTGGCCAGCGCCATCACAGCCGCTGTCCCTGAAGCATCATCATTGGCTCCATTGGCTATAGAATCACCTTCGACTGTTGGCTGATATCCGATATGGTCATAATGCCCAGAAAAAAGAACAATTTCTTCCGATCTCTTACCGGGAATCACGCCTATCACATTGGTCAATGATGCTGTACTTACACTATTCTTGATCATGACCTTCATTTGTTCAAGCTCAGTATGCTCGGTTATCACGACTACAATATCTTTTTCCTTATTGACTTCAAACTTACGAGCACCTCTGTCAAAGTACTGCTTGTATCTAGCGAAGATATCTTTGTGAGAAGTATGAACCAAGATTAGCACATCGTCCTCCTGAGCGGAAGCTTGTCTGAAAATATCTGGCAATCTTTCAGACTCACCAACTTTCATCACTTTCACCTCCTCGGGATTGTTCCAACTCAATTCTTCTTGATCGACAATAGCAAAAACATCGTCAGTAGCCACATCAGTACCGTTGATATTTACATGCATAGACTCAGTGGCAAGGCTATACATGTCAAATTGTTGCTTGTAACTAGTTAGTCCCGGGAATTTATCAAGCTGAGATGTCTCAAATTCTTTGGATAAAAAGTCTGCTGCCATATCTGCTCCAGGTGTGAAGGCCTCCCTACCCATCATTTCATCGGCACTCAGGGTTCTCACAATGTGGGACACATAATTCTCGTCCATTTCCTGTTGTGCAATACATTGAGTTGCACTCAACAGACATACTATCATCAGCGATCTTAATTTCATATTTTTCTAATTTTTAATAAAATAAACAATTGGAACCTAATTAATGACGTCCGTTTAAAGTTTAAGGTTCAAAATTCAAAGTGAACTGTATAGCGTATTCGAGCATTTATTCGTACTTCCCCACGGAAACTGAAAGACAAACCCTAAAAGAGGGTACTTTTTCAAATCACTGGAAAAGTGTTAATTCTGATCAATAAGGACGTATTTTACACAGATTAAGAATTTAGTCGGATGTCAGAAAAACCTAATCATAAATCAAGCACTTTTTCAGTCCATAAATATATTATATTATATAGAGGAGTCTATTATTGGCACAAAATTTTCTTACAAATGGCAAATACGCTAGTATTTGCATTTATATCTTTAAATTGTATTTTTAAATAGTCTGAAAAAATTGACCTCGCATGAAAAATAACTTCTTCCTTTATCTACTTGTATTGATCATCACACTGTCTGGCTGTTCTTCAGGAAAAAAAGCACTGGAACGAGGAGAATACTATGAATCGGTACTAAAATCAATATCCAGACTCCGAAAAAATTCCAGCCATAAGAAATCTATTCAGTCTTTGAAAACTTCTTACCCTTTGGCACTTGAATGGTTGGAGGATGAAGCAAATAATCATATCACCACCAATACAAATTTCAAATGGAAGAATGCGCTGGCATCTTATCAAAAAATCAACAATATGTATGAAGAGATTCGCAAGGCACCTGGTGCCAAACGCGTCATCCCTAACCCTAAAAACTACTACAACAAAATAACTGAGCTAAAAAAGAAGGCTGCTAAAGAGAGCTATGATGCAGGGATTGCAGCTATGGTTAATAACAACAGAACAGATGCGAAAAAGGCTTATTATTTATTTCAGGAGGCGAATCAATTCGTTCCAGGCTATGAAGAGGTCAATGAAATGATTGCAGAAGCGCAGTTCAATGCCACACTAAAAGTCATTGTTGAGCAAATACCTGTACCCACCAGATATCGACTAAGTGCTAACTTCTTTCAGGACAAAGTGGAAGAATTTCTAAGATCAGGGAAGGCTAGCGGTAAGTTTGTGCGCTTTTATACACCTGGTGAAGCTGATAGTGAGCAACTCGCAAATGCAGACCAAATATTGAAAATTCAATTTGATGACTTTGTAGTAGGCAAAGAGTATGTAAAATCTAACACAGAAACCATCCAAAAAGACAGTGTCGAAGTGGGCAAAGTAACGCTCGAAGACGGAACCAAGAAACCTGTATATGGAACTGTAAAGGCAAAAATAACGACATATCGTAAAGAGCTAAAATCCGAAGGTAGGGTAAGCATGCAAGTGCTAGATGCAAATAGTGATGGCATCATTAAGCATGAGAAATTCAACGGCACTTATGTATGGACTACGCGGTGGGGCAGCTACAATGGCGACAGCCGGGCATTGTCCAATGAGCAATTGGCTATTTGTGAACGTAAGGAACGAAACCCTCCTGCTGCACAAGACATGTTCGTGAATTTCACAAGACCTATTTACGATCAGTTGACAAACAAAGTCAGGAGTTTTTACAAGAATTACTAAATCGAACCGACTCAAGACAATGCATCATATGAATGAAATCATCCGCAAGTTGACCAAGATGCGTGAGCATCCCGATTCTGAAACTTCTGCGACTTATCAGGAAAGCTTTAAAGCTGCTTCGGAGTTCTTGATATACAAAGATGAGTTCATTCCGTTCAACTTAATTGAGCAGATGAATCAGGGGGACTTTACTATACGTGAAATCACTGACAAGTATGGCGCAGCTCAAGTAGCTACAGCATATGACAAATCACTCAGTATATTTTACAAAACGCACAACCTCAAAAGGGATATTTATCACATAGTAGATAGTATTGCTTATCTTCAAATTCATGATGAAGATACCGCAGCTGCTGTTCTCAACAAGACCATAAAGACTGATGATTTCTTTGATGTGGATGTTTTAAACAAGCTAGCACCAAATCAGAATAAGCGCTATTCTGCGAAAGAAAATCAATTGCGAGAGCTTGGACAAGCTATCGGAGATCATATACTGACTCCAACTAATCACTGGCTTGAGCGATTGCAAATCGATGGATTTGAGCACACTCCTGAGCGATATTGGCAGGTAGCCGGTCTCTTTAAGAAGAGATTGTGGGGAAAAATGCAGCGTACAAATCACCTTGATAAGAAGATATTTCTATGTCTGGGAATCGATTTGGAAAATGAAACATTGTTTTATGGGTTGGAATGCCTTCGGACGGGTACCTCAAAACTAAGTACTGAGCAGATATTTAAATTTGACCTGTACACGAGAGATTTCAACACACTCGAAAAGATCAATTTTGATCAAATAAACGAGTTCAACTGGCAGCGTCTAATAGTGCGGTCAGAAGAGTTTTTAAAGAAATTGATTCCTTTGTATGATGAGGTAATTGATTATATATGGCATGATGTGGTAGAGATCAAATCTATTCGCAATCACCTGATTCCATTGGCTGCTAAACTTCCCAAGCCAAGTGAAGCACTCATTGATACCAACAAGAAAATAAAATCTCTGGGCGTGGATTTGGTGATTGCCTATGAGAAAGAATACCTCAAATACAAAGGCAAGCATAAGTTGCTCAAACGGGTCAAAAAATCTTCCTCGTCTAATGACCACTACGACATCACTTCCTATCACATGGATGGTTCGGAAAAGTTTATCAAAGTGATCGCATCCAAATCCAATGCTATTCAGGGAGCGATCATTTCACAGGTCTGTATAGATGTAAGTATTGTCAATACAGAGAAATATTACAGCTATGTGGTGGTGAACATTGGCAGCAAAAGAAAATCAGGGATCCTGCATATCAACAAAGGCAGATTGGATAAAGTGGTCAATATGAAACCCTACAATTATACGATAACCTCATAATAATCTTGATTTATGAATCAGCACCTACCTAATTAAAATCATGTTCTTGAGAAGATACCACATCGCTATTTTGGTAACAGGCATTTTATCTGTCCTTGCATTGCTTGCGTGGAATTCAAGAGCGTCTTCCAAGGTGAATGGCGTCAGCTTTGTGGCTCCTTCTCGATATATTGATCAAAAAATAATGGCGCCTATTCTTGATGTGAAGGCCAATTGGACAGCCATCACTCCTTATGCTTTCTCAAGCGGCAATACCTCCGAGGTCGTATATGGTCATAATCCCAATTGGTGGGGTGAAGGAAAAACTGGCTCTATTGCCACCATATCATATGCGAAAGCACTAGGTCTCAAAGTTATGCTCAAGCCACATGTTTGGGTACGTGGTCAAGGATGGGCGGGAGATTTTCAGCTCGATACTGATGGAGAGTGGGACAGTTGGGGTACCTCTTATAGTGACTACATTCTGACATTTGCCAAAATCGCTGATTCCCTAGATGTTGAAATGCTGTGCATAGGTACTGAATATCGAAAATCGACTACACTGCGACCGGATATATGGCGTCAACTCATACGAGATGTGAAGAAAATATATCGAGGTAAAGTAGTATATGCTGCCAATTGGGACAACTATGAAAACATTGAGTTCTGGGATCAATTGGACTATATAGGTATAGATGCATACTTTCCGTTGTCAACGCGCAAATCCCCAAATCTTGCTGACCTCAATAGCAAATGGGGCGCAACCAAAAATAATATTGAAACCTTTTCGAAGAAGTGGGACAAGCCCGTATTATTCACAGAGTTTGGCTATCAAAGTATAGACTATGTCAGTGATGGACATTGGAATTATGATCAAGACACCCTTCATGTAAATTTGCAAAATCAGGTGACTGCCTATCAGGCTGTTTTTGACACTTTCTGGGAAGAGTCTTGGTTTCATGGAGGATTTCTATGGAAGTGGCACTCTCATCATGAAAAAGCCGGAGGTCCTAATAACAAACGTTTCACACCTCAAAACAAACCTGCTCAGAAGACCATTAGCGATTGGTATGGTCGTTATTGATATACGTCTCTACTAACCGCTCTGCACATCGCTCACCATCCATGGCGGCAGATACGATTCCTCCAGCATATCCTGCGCCCTCTCCACACGGGTACAATCTCTTGACTGACACATGCTCCAAGCTCTCCTTATTTCTTGGGATTCTGACCGGAGAAGAAGTTCTGCTTTCTACCCCTACTATTTGGGCATTGTTGGTGTAGTATCCCTTCATTTTCTTGCCAAAAGCTTGGAATCCCTTCTGGAGACTTTTGGATACAAACTTAGGTAACACAGCACTCATGTCCAGAGAAGATAGTCCTGGTTGATAGGAGGTTTCCAATAAAGATCCTGAAACTCTTCCTTTTACAAAATCATCCATGCGCTGTGCGGGTGCATGCTGGGTGCTACCTGCCAATTCACAAGCGCGTTGCTCTACATCCGCTTGAAAATGCATGCCAGCCAGCGGGCCAAAACGGTTATATGATGCATAATCCTCTTCAGAAACTGCCACGACTATTCCAGAATTCGCAAACTTTGAATCTCTTTTTGATGGACTCATCCCATTGACGACCACTTCACCCGGGGCAGTAGCAGATGGCACGATAAAACCTCCAGGGCACATGCAAAAAGAAAAAACACCGCGCTGTTTACCATTGATATTTACCTGATGAACCAAGCTATAAGCAGCCGCTGGCAAGAATTCTCCCCTCTCTCCATTGCAGTGATACTGAATCCCGTCAATCAACTGTTGACTGTGTTCTACTCTGACCCCAAGGGCAAATGGTTTTGCTTCAATCTTGATTTTTTGATCATTGAGCAACTCGAAAATATCTCTGGCGGAATGTCCAGTTGCCAATATTACGCCCTCTCCTAAGACCTTTTCTCCATCTTGTGTGATGACTCCTTTCAGCTCTCCTTTGTCAACTATCAATCCTGTCACTTTTGTGTTGAAATGTATCTCACCACCTGCATCCAATATGCTTTCTCGCATTTCTTGGATTAGTTTTGGTAGCTTATTGGTGCCAATATGTGGATGGGCATCATATAATATTTCTTCTCTCGCTCCATGTGCAGACATGATCTCTAAGATCCGTTGCACATCACCACGTTTTTTGGATCGGGTATAGAGCTTGCCATCAGAATATGTGCCCGCTCCCCCTTCACCAAAGCAATAGTTAGACGCTGGATTTACAATCTCCTCTTTATTGATGGCCGCTATGTCTCTTCTTCTTTCTTGTACATCCTTGCCACGCTCAATAATGACAGGCTTCACTCCTAGTTCTATCAATCGCAGTGCTGCAAATAGTCCCGCAGGTCCGCTCCCCACGATGACCACTTGTTTGGCACTACCGACCTGCGAGTAATCTTTGACATATTTTATCACAGAAGTCGCATCTTGCTTCTTCGCAATTTCACATTTGACATTGACAATTACATTCTTTTTCCTCGCATCAATAGATCTTTGAAGGATGTTGATCGCTATATCTTCATTGTCAAATATATTGGCTTTGCTCAGTGCTTCTTTCCTAAAACTCTCTTGGTCAAAAGCCTGTTCAGGACTCAACTTCAATTCAATTGTCTTCATAGATATCAGTGGGTTACGCCATTGAAGAGCAAAGATAGTCACATCTCTGAGAGAGATCGGTAAACTCCGAATATTATCTACTATAAGGTCAAATTCAGCAGGTGTTTGTTTCGGTTTTTGGAAGATAACGTGGATTATGGTACTCATTATATAGATATATACGGCATTAGTGCCACATAGCAAATTGTTTATAATCAACCCACTTTAACAATGTTTGTATCACCACAAACTTTATTCATATGGTGTCTTATTTCTCAAATCAATATGCAAAAGCGTAATTATGTGTGTTTATCCCGATATAGCGATATAAACAACATACATAAGTCAGTATGAATAAAAAATAAACAACATGTCGTATATTTGGATGTTGGCAACAAGCTAAAAAAACCGAGAAAACCGAGAATGAACAGCGAAAAATGGAATGAAATCTGCTTTTATCTATCTGAAAATATTCAGACTGACATTAGCGAAAGCGAATTTGAACAAAATGTAATCCAAGCCTTGAGAGTTTTGGACTGGAAAGAATTTTTAGGAGATATACAAATTAGACCTTCCTTCCAAATTGGAGCTTCCAACAGAATAATGCCAGATTTTGTAATCAATTCAGCCGAAAAGAAAAATCTCTTTGTCATTGAAATTAAACAACCAAGCATACCATTAAACATAAATTTTCAGCAACAGTTATTTTCTTATATGCGTCAATTAAGACTTCAATATGGCGTTTTAATTGGACAAGTTATCCAAGTATTTTACGATGGAGATTTAACGGAACACGATGACCCAGTTTTACTTGAAACGATTGAGTTTAAAAAAGACAATACAAAAGGTCAAAAGTTTGTTGAATTGTTTTCAAAAGAGAATTTTAGCAAAGATTTATTGGAATCGTTTACATTAAACTCTCTGAAAAAAATTAATCGGAAATCGGAACAAAAAAAACTACATCAAAAAATCTTATCGTCAGATTATCAATCCACCATTTTTGAATTAATCAAGCAAGATTTTCTAAATAAATATGATGCCGAATTAATCGACAATGTTCTGCAAGAAATATCAATAAACATTTCGGGAAATGTAAAAACGGAACAGGAAACCCAAAAAGTACCAGCGAAAAATTGGGAATCAAATGGACAACTAAACACAAGGGACAAAACAAAGTATATCATTAACGGAAAAGGGAAAAGATTGCCGAAAAACAGATTTGTCTTGGAATTAGTAAAAGAATATTTAAAGAAAAAACCATCAAGTTTTAGCAGTTTAAAAAATGTTTTTCTCGATGAATATCAAGGCTCAACAGGAGTTATTAATACGCTTGAATCGGTTGAGATTAAATATGCAAATAAAGGCAACAAAAGACACTTTATTGCAGACAATGAAATTTTGACAAGTGCAGATAATATCAAATTTGTTGTGTGTACCGAATGGGGAAAAGACAATATAAATAATGTTGTTGATTTGGCGAGAAAAGAGGGTTTTGAAATAGCAGAAGTCTAAACCGAACGGAAAAGCCAGTTGCCAACAACGTATATAAAACATAGCTATTACAGGCTCTCCGAGAGGTTTGTGTGTATTTGCAAAGTCCGCCAAATTTTTAAATTTGGCTTTTAGTAAAATTAAGATAAAAAGAAAAATTTAAAAACTCGGCTCGTGTATAATCCGAAAAGTTAGCGTCTTTTTACACGCTACGTTTCATATACAAGACCGTTAGGTTTCATGCCGTGACGTAGAAAAACCAACCGCACATTTTAGCACATTTGGTTTTTGCCATCGCAAAAGCCCACCCCGAAAAAACCAAAAGAGCTAAAATCTCCCCACCCTGAAACTGCTCAATTAATTCTTGCTAAGAAGTTAATAAATAACTAATATTGTCAATTACTGACAAGTCATGAATAACAAGTCCATGAAAGCAACATTCGGAGAGTTTATTAGAAAGCTGAGAACCGAAAAACACCTAACTCTAACACAGCTTGCTGCTCAGTTAGAACTAGATTCCGCGAATCTTAGTAAGATAGAAAATGGGAAAAGGGAATTTGACGAAAAGAGACTTGTTAAGCTAGCGACAGCTTTTGATTTAGATATTTCCTTGATCAAAACGGAATTTTTTAGCGATCTATTTGCAAAGAAAATTTATCAAAACGATTGTTCGCTTGAGACTTTAATGGCTGCTGAGGAGAAAGTTGCTTACTTAAAAAGCAAGAACACTAAACAAGGAAAATTAAAATTTGAGAAAGAATGAGCTATAAAGTTTTAGACTTATTCTGTGGTTGTGGTGGATTATCCTACGGTTTTACTGAGGCAGGATATAATGTTGCTCTGGGAATTGACAATTGGAAGGATGCTATTGAGACATTCGAAAGAAATCATCAAGATTCTAAAGGAATAGTTTCTGATCTATTCAACGAATCCCCAAAATTCATTGCAGAAAAAACAGGTTTAAAAAAAGTAGACGTAATTATTGGTGGCCCACCCTGTCAAGGTTTTTCTATTGCTGGTAAACGAATTGTTGATGATGAAAGAAACAAGCTATACAAATCATTTGTCAGTTTTGTTGATTTCTATAAACCACAAGCCTTTCTGATGGAAAATGTTCCCAATATAGTTTCAATGGGAAAAGGCATTGTTAAAGACAACATAATTAAAGATTTTGAGAGTATTGGTTACAAGGTTGTCTACCAAGTTTTATTAGCTTCCGAATTTGGAGTGCCTCAAAATAGAAGAAGAGCTTTCTTTATAGGCTTGAAAAGTGGAGATGAATTCTCTTTCCCAACATCAGTCTCATTAAACGGAAATCGAGTTTCATCTTACGATGCAATCTCTGATCTGCCTGATTTATCTATTCCTGATGGTAGTAAGTATTTTGATAGCCCCAAGTCGGAATACCAAATGAAAAGCAGACAAAACTCCAAAGGAATACATAATCACGAACTGACCAATCACAGCGAGAAAACAGTTGATATTATTTCTTTAGTTCCTGATGGAGGAAACTATAAAGATCTACCAATTGAATTTCAAAAAACAAGAAACGTAAATATTGCTTGGACTCGCTTAAATAGTAAGAAACCAAGTTTCACAATTGACACTGGTCATAGACACCATTTCCACTACGAATTTAACCGAGTACCAACTGTAAGAGAAAGCGCAAGAATTCAATCCTTTCCAGATAATTTTATATTTAAGGGAAGTAAAACCAGTCAGTATAAGCAAGTAGGTAATGCAGTCCCACCAATGTTAGCTAAACATTTAGCTGTTCAACTCAAAAAATACCTAAATGTATAAAATAGACCCTCAATATTACTTTAGGCTTCATCAAGTACGCCCAAGATTCAAAAGCGATATTGAAAACGTACTCTTGTATGTTGCTACAGAAATTTCAAAACTAGACACACAGAATCTTGATCAGTTTAATGAGAAACTATTTAACGCAATTAGACTTTATACTGGCAATGCAACAAAAGCAGATAAGACTATAGACAACTGGAGAACCGAGATTTCTGCACTCTTTGGATTCATTGAAGAAGATAATACTGGAAAAATTGCAAAAGCTGGGGAGATCGCTATAAAGCTGGCGGAAGAGCAAGATTTAGTCCAATTCTTTAAATATTTCTTGTTCTATTTTCAGTATCCAGGTGGTCACATAAAATCCCATAAACTAAAAGAAGTAATTGATCAAGGAATAAAATTTAAACCAGCCCAATATTTTCTGAGAGTTCTGGAGTCTGGGGAAAAGTTAACTGGGAAAAGATTCTCAGTCAACAAAGCAGAAGCAACTCATTTCATATATAATGATCTAAGGGTTACCAGAGACAACTGCAATCCTGAAGAAGTTGTGGAACGCATACTTCAATGTAGAGCAGCTGATATCAATCTAGACTGGCAGGGTGATGTGATACGATATGCTGGAGATATTTTAGACTATATGGTAATCGCTGATTTATTGGTGCAACACTCATCTGATTATTATATCAACTGGAATGATCGTGAAACTGTAACTGCCTTTTTAGATAGTAAATTATCTTTCACTGGGTATGATAATTTATTTGGTGCAGAGTTCGAAGCGAGTATTCTAGCACCCATTGAGGATGATTGGTTCTCATATGTAAACACTGATTTGGGTGATAACTTATTTAAAACAGATGTACTAAAATACTTAGGCATAGAAGAAAGTGCCTATGATCAATTAATCGCTGAAGCTATAGAAGGTTTAGAAGAAACGTTTGACCCAGACAATGTGAAAAACACCAAGGAAATAGGTGATTTTGGTGAAAATCTCATTGTTGGACATGAAAGCATGAGAGTTAAGCTTGGAGGGCGTGAAGATTTAATTCATTTAATAAAGAAAATCCCAACTCCATTTGCTGTTGGTTATGATATCCAAAGCGTTGAACTAGACGCTAAAAAGCGATACATCGAAGTAAAGTCTACGATTAGCAATAAATCCCTAAGCTTTTACAACTTTCATTTGACACCAAATGAATGGTCAACAGCAGAGACTCTTAAAGAATGCTATTTTGTTTATCGATTAATGATAAGTAAAAAAGAAAGGAAACTGTTTGTTCTGAAAGATCCAGTTGGCAACTACAAGAATGATACTATCAGAATGACACCAAGAAATGGTGCAGATATAATTTTCACAGAAAAATCAGGAGAATGGAACGAACTACTAATATGGAAAAAATAAAAGTAGCCTCATTATTTTGTGGCTGCGGAGGCATGGATTTAGGCATTCACGGTGGTTTTGAATTTCTTAATAGAGTCTATCCAGATTTACCCTATCAGGTTGTGTACGCTGCTGACAATGACCTATATGCAGCAAGAATTTATAATGACAATTTCTCTCACAAATGTGAACTCAAAGACGTGCGTGACATTGAACCATCAAAATTACCAGATCACGACCTTCTTTTGGGAGGCTTTCCTTGCCAGTCATTTTCTATAAGTGCACAAAACCCACCTAGACTAGGATATAAGGATGATAGAGGGAAATTATTTTTTGAAATGGTAAATGTTTTAAAAGAAAAGCAACCAAAATATTTTATTGCAGAAAACGTTAAAGGCCTCCTTTCCGCAAATAAAGGCAAGGCATTTCCTATGATTGTTAAGGAGTTCGAGAAGGCAGGGTATCATGTTAAATACAAGTTATTTAACGCTTCTGAATTTGGAGTTCCGCAAAAACGACAAAGAGTTTTCATAATAGGTTTTAGAGAGTATAAGGATTTTGCTTATTTCAATTTTCCAAACCCAACTACTTTTAATGGGTCAAAAATTAAGCTAAAACAAGTGATTGATCTTACTGCGAACAATGATGAAAAATGGTTTTTTAGTCAAAGGGCAGTTGACGGAATGTTAAGGGTTAAAGAAAAAATGAACAAAGGAAGAGCACAGGATTTGGATGAACCATGTAATACAATCAGTTCACACTTAGCCAAAGTTAGCCTTAACAGCACTGATCCAGTTTTAATAATTAACGGCAGATATAGAAGATTCACACCAAGAGAAGCAGCAAATATTCAGTCATTTCCAGAAGCATTTAAACTCGATAGTGTTTCTGAAAATCGCCAATATAGAGCAATTGGAAATGCTGTACCTCCCGTCTTAATGTGGCATGTGGGTAACGCACTAAGCAGGTTGATTGATGAGAAACCATCCGCAAAAAGCCATACACATTTGCAATTCGCACAAGCCAATGCATAGCCTAAAATTGCAAAAGAGTATGGCTGCCAACGCACGGCAGTAAACCGAGATGAACTACCCAGAACGGAAAAGTCGAGTAGGTAAAGGGGAATCACACCCCTAAACCTCTCACAGAACCGTACGTGACAGTCTCCCGTCATACGGCTCTTCAAAGTCAGAC
>Ga0209634_1000280_pt1 | contig 39343 bp, 34 predicted proteins | sample LinPmetageLP40_FD_184043 | JGI IMG/M metagenome (GOLD analysis project Ga0209634, IMG submission 184043) | Marine viral communities from the Pacific Ocean - LP-40 (SPAdes) (version 2) | ecosystem: Environmental > Aquatic > Marine > Oceanic | place: Pacific Ocean | collected 2010-08-26 | reverse complement strand
TCCATATACTAGCCAATATGGATATAAATTAGTACCTAAAAAAATCAAAGGAGCAGGTACAATAGTAAAACAATTATTTGAATACAGCAATTTTCAACAAAAAAGAATTAATGTATTTGGAGAAATAGAAGATAGAATAAATAACATTTTACCAATGTTATCAAATGCTAAAAACGAAACAGCAGAATTTTATAATGAAAATCCTGGTTCATATGCAATAGTAGTCCCAACAGATTACATACTAGAAATATTAGACGAAGTAGAATTGAAATTAAAACAAGTACAAGACAAATGAAAACGCTAACCGAACAATACAGATTAATTAAAGAAGATAAAGGAAATAAGGGTGTTTTCCTTAAAGAAGCAAAAAAGAAATTTCCTAATTTGATTAAATCTAACTCAACTTTTAAAGAGGCATCAACTATTTTAAAACAAAAAAACATAATCTCCGAGAATTTTGTTGGCACTCCTATGATAGGTAATCCATTTGGAGGTAGAAAAAAAGAATCATACGAAAATGCATTTGAAAAATTCTTAGCTGAAGCAGAAGCAAAAGCTGAAGAAAAAAAAGTATCTAAAGAAGTAGAAGAAGATGCTGAAAAGAATTATGATTATAAAGATAAAAAAGATCCTAATAATATGATCTTTGGTCAAGTTCAAATGGGTTATTATTGTGAATTAAAAGAACCAAAAAACGAAGGAAAAACGGATCAAGAATTACTAGAGATTGTTTATAAAAACTTAGCTAAAGATCCTATATATTATACTAAAAATGGCCAATTTGGAGAAGAAATAGGATACACAGATGATAGTGTTGCTTTAGGCGAACCTAAAGAACCTAAAGGACCACATAAATCAAGTGGTTATGGTAAACTTAAAGAACATTCAATTTCAATAGCAGGTGGTATAGTAACAGGAGGTGGATTTTCACCTATGAATTATATGGATTATTTTGGTTTAAATGAAGCTGATGGTGATGTTGATGATGCTAAAACAACAGCAGATGAAATGGAAAGAGCAGCAGCAGCAGCTAAAGAAATAGGTGATACTGAATTATTTGAAGATAATGCTCCAATACATATAGAAGCTTTAGCAGACGCAGCTGAAGCAGCATATGAGGCAGGAATGGAAATAGATGAAATAATGAGTTTTATAGAACAGCATTTAGGACTTAAAATGGGATAATATGAAACAAGTACTTATTGAAACACAAACATTTAAAACAAACCCAATTTCACTAACCGAAGGCAAATCTGATAGAGGATTACCCTTAGTAGAAGGTATACTAGCTACAGCTGAAATAAAAAATGGTAATGGTAGATACTATTCTAAAGAATTATGGGATAGAGAAATAGATAAGTACCAAGAATTAATTAGAGAAAACAGAGCAACAGGTGAATTAGACCACCCAGAATCTCAGGTAATTAATTTAAAAAATGTTTCACACAATATAAAAGATATGTATTGGGATGGAGATAATGTAATGGGTAAAATAGAAATATTACCTACACCATCTGGAAATATATTAAAAGCATTAATTGAAAGTGGTATTACCGTAGGCGTATCATCACGAGGGATGGGTTCGTTAGAAGAAAGTAATGGTGTGATGGAAGTACAAGATGATTTTGAACTATTATGTTGGGATTTTGTTTCAACACCATCTAATCCAGGTTCATATATGTCACCATTAAGAGAAGGAAAAGAAATCCAAACAAACCCTTACACAAAAGCAAACAGCATAGTAACAGAAATACTATGTGCAAATGGTAATTGCCCCCTATTTTAAAAATTACTTATTGTTGAATTTACCCCACATATGTATCTGCGAATAGGTTTTTTTAATTAGTTTTTATCCACAATTTAAATGAAAGCTAAACTTGAAAAAATTATTATTTCTATTAGTATTATTTACTAATACACTTAAATCCCAAGATATAATTATTAGATACGATAAACCTCCTTTATATGGTAAAATTCTTTATGAAAATAAAGTTAACTTAACATTAGAAAGTACAAATGCACGTATAAATATCCCTACAACATATTCAATATACAAACAAGATGTATATTCATATACAAAAAAGGGTATTAGAATTATAAGATACAAACCCCAACCAATAATAGGAAATGTATATACTATTCCAGAAATGGAATTATATATGGAAGGCCGAACATTAGCTTATAAAAAAGTAAAATCTTTTCCTATAGCAGTTATAGGATATGGGTTAGGATTTGGATATACATTATATAATACAAGAAATCTTACCCGAAACCCAACAATAGGTGGACTTTTTATGAATGTAGTATTTGTAAGTGCATTAACTATAAGAACAAACATAGGAATGAAAGACATAACTAACCCATATACACGAGTAGGATTTTACCAAGTAAAAAAGGGAAAACATAGTAAAGCTGCATTTTTAGGTTCTATATTAGGTACATTAACAATATACACAATAAGTTTTTTAAAATAAATTTTTATTAATAACATTAACCTTTAATATTTCTTACATACGTATAATCGTAAAATATACTATCTCTATATAGTATTAGACAATAAATAAATCTATTACGTTTCATAATAAACGTATTTCCCAAACAATTAAATTTTAGGATAATGGCAAAGAGAGACATTCTCAAAGAAGCTATCGCTGACGCTAAAGCCGTCAAAGAAACCGCTATCGCAAATGCTAAAGCAGCACTGGAAGAAGCTTTCACTCCTCAACTTAAATCTATGCTATCTGCAAAGTTAGAAGAAATGGAATTAGATGAAGAGAAAGAAGACATCGATGAGATGACTAAGAAAGAAAAAGCTGAAGGTGACGATCGTAAAGATGATAAAATCGAAAAAGAAACAGAGGACATGAGAGAATCTGAAAATGTAGATGAAATCAACTTAGACGAAATTTTAGCAGAAATCGAATTAGACGAAGAAAAAGAGGACATCGACGAAGATGCCAGAACAGATGCCGAGGAAGAAGGCTATGAAGATGGTATGGAAGATGAAAAAGAAGACATGGAAGACAAAGATGAAGAAATTGATCTTGAAGACATGACTGACGACGACCTTAAAGACTTTATCGAAGACGTAATTGCAGATATGGTAAGCTCAGGTGAGCTAGAAGCAGGTGATAATTTCGAAGAAGACGAAGACGTTGAAGATAAAGTAGACGTTGAAGTTGAAACTGATGAAGAAGTAGAAATTTCTGAATCAAAAGAAGACATGGATGAGGCCGCAGTTGGCACTCCAGGAAGTGGAACATATTCAAAAGGTAACCCATACGATACTGGTGAAAAATCAGTTGGAGGTGATTTAATGAAATCTTTAGCTCAAGCAGGTGTAGACCTTAAAGCTTTAGGTTCAAAAGCATTAGACGCAATTAAAAATTGGTCTGAGGATTTTGAAAAAAATAAAAAATATGCTTCATCTGGTAAAAAAGCCGCTACAAGACCTGGTAAAGGATTCTTAGGTTTAGAAGAAGAAAAAGAAAAAGAATTAAAAGAAGCGTATGCTACTATTAATACTCTTAAATCTAGTTTAACTGAAGTAAACTTGCTTAATGCAAAATTACTTTACACAAACAAAATCTTCAAAGGTAAAAATTTGACAGAGAGTCAAAAAGTCAAAGTATTAGGTGCTTTTGATAAAGCAGGTACAGTTAAAGAAACTAAATTGGTATTTGAAACTTTAAACGAAGGTTTAAAGACTAAAAAATCCCCAATTAAAGAATCTTTAGGTGCTGCATCAAGACCAACCGGAAACTTTAAAACTAAAAACCCAATTATTAAAACTGACCCAATGGTGGCAAGGTTTCAAAAATTGGCAGGTTTAAAATAAATTAATAATAAAAAACAAAAACTAAAATGTCACAATTAAATTCACTTTTAGAAAGCTCTGCGAACAATTGGAAAAATGTTCAGAGTGATGCTGCTAGATTAGCAGGCAAGTGGGAAAAAACAGGACTATTAGAAGGATTCGACAGCGAAGTTCATAAGAATAATATGTCTATGATACTTGAAAACCAAGCTAAGCAATTAGTTGTTGAGCAATCTGCTACTAACCAAGGTGGTGCTACATTTACTGTAGGCCAAGGTGCACAGTGGGCAGGTGTTGCTTTACCATTGGTAAGAAAAGTATTCGGACAAATTGCTTCTAAAGAATTCGTTTCAGTTCAGCCAATGAACTTACCTTCTGGTCTAGTATTTTTCCTAGATTTCCAATACGGACAAGGAAAAGAATTAAATTTCGGACCTGCCGGAGATGTATATGCAGCTAGCGCTTCAATGTACGGCGATACAAACCCAGGTGCAGGTGCAGACCCAGCAAATGGTCTTTATGGTGCTGGTAGATTTGCTTATTCAGTAAATCAATTTTCAGCTTCTCTTTCAACAACATGTACAACAGCTTCTTGGTCTGATGTAGACTATAAAGCTGAATTATCTGCTTCAGTTGCTGCTGGTAAATTTACCAAAGTTGCAATTGCAGGTGGTAGTTTATCAAGACCTGATTATAAGGGTGCTAGAGCATTTGTTGTATCTTCAGGTTCAGCTGTTAGTAAAGCTTCAACAGCTTTATTACTCCCAGAATACACTGCAGTTAGTGGTACAACTATTAACTTTATCTTTACAGGTTCAGTTAATGGTACAGACTTACCATTGAATGGAGGAGATAACCTTGTATTGTATAACCAACAACCATCAGATAATCACAGAGGTGATTTTGAAGATGCTAATGGTGCTGGTAGACCAAATGCAGAGTCAACTTCTGCGGATGCATTAGCTATCCCACAAATTGATATCAAAATGAAATCTGAAGCAATTGTTGCTAAAACTAGAAAGTTAAAAGCACAATGGACTCCAGAATTTGCACAAGATTTGAATGCTTACCAAGCACTAGATGCTGAAGCTGAGCTTACTTCAATCATGAGTGAATATATTTCATTAGAAATTGATTTAGAAATTCTAGATATGTTAATTCAAGATGCATCAGCTGCTGATGAGTATTGGAATGCTAAAAACAACCAAGGCTTAAATTCAGATAAAGATGGATATACAGACCTAGGATTCTATAATACACAAGGACAATGGTTCCAAACTTTAGGAACTAAAATGCAAAAAGTATCTAATAAAATTCACCAGAAAACTCTTAGAGGTGGTGCTAATTTTGTAGTTATTTCTCCAACTGTTGCTACTATCATTGAATCAATCCCAGGATTTGCTTCAAATGCTGATGGTGATGCTACAAAAGGAAAATTTGCATTTGGTATCCAGAAAATGGGACAAATGAATAGTAGATACGATGTCTATAAAAACCCTTACATGACTGAAAATGTTATTTTAATGGGATATAGAGGTAACCAATTCTTAGAAACTGGTGCTGTATTTGCTCCTTACATTCCATTGATTATGACTCCATTAGTATATGATCCAGACACTTTCACACCAAGAAAAGGTCTATTAACGAGATATGCTAAGAAGATGATCAGACCAGAATTTTACGGTAGAGTATTTGTATCAAACACTGATTTGATTTAATAATTACTTTTAAAGTAAATTCATAAAATTAAGACCTGGCTTTTTAGTCAGGTCTTTTTTTATCTTACCTTATTTTTCTAATATTTATGACAAAATGCTATGGCTGATTTTACCCTTTTATTAAAAGAACGAGTATTACTTAATGGTACTGAAAGAGGTACTGATTATGTTTTAACTATTCCTAATATAGAAAATTACGATAATAGAATAGTTACAGTACCCTCAGGAAGTGAAACTACAATATTCCAATATAGTAACACCCCAGGAGCAGGTACATTTACCTCAGGAAGTTTTAAATATGGTAGAATATCAAATTATTCAACAACAACACCAATAAATTTAAAAGTATCTTCATCTTCAGAACTTATGAATTTTAAAATAGATGCTGGAGGTACATTTATGTTATCAACAAGTGACATAACAGGCAGTTTAACTAATACTTTTACTTATAATGATATAAACTCGGTATTTGTAGAACCCTCAGGAAGTTCTGCTAAAGTAGAATATTTTATAGCAACAACTTAATTTAAAATATTATGAACATTCCAATTTGGACAGGTACATCAACATTTGCAGTAGGCCAAACACCCTTTGGTTTTTATGATAATGATTTAGATTTTAAAACAGACTCAGATAAGGTATCAGACTTTTGTGCAAGACGTTTAGGTTATCCTTTAGCAGATGTTGAATTACAATCAGGATCTTTTTATACGGCTTTTGAAGAAGCAATTACAACATATGGAAATGAATTATATGCTTATAAAGTAAGAGAAAATTATTTGTCTTTAGAAGGAGCATCTTCATTAACAGTTCCTAATAATCAATTAATATCACCAAATCTAGCTGGAGTTGTTAGGATCTCAGAACAATATGGAGTAGAAGCAGGAGTAGGTGGTGACGTAACATGGTATTCGGGTTCAATAAATTTAACAAGCGGTAAACAAGATTATGATATGAATGCTTGGGCACAAGCAAGTGCTAGCATTAGTTCAAGTGACTCAATAGAATTAAAAAAAATATTTTATGAAGCACCACCAGCAATAACAAGATATTTTGATCCATATGCTGGTACAGGTACGGGAATGATTGATTTAATGGACTCATTTGGTTGGGGTAGCTATTCACCTGCAATTAATTTCTTAATGATGCCAATTAACTATGATTTACAAACCATTCAAGCAATAGAATTTAATGACCAGATAAGAAAATCAAATTATTCTTTTGAATTAGTAAATAATCAATTAAAAATTTTTCCAATCCCTAACGGTAGCGTTACAAAACTTTATTTTCAATACATAAAAAAATCGGAAAGAAATAATCCTTACAAAGATGGTACTAATGTAATAACTGATGTAGGTAATGTACCTTTCCAAAACCCAACTTATACACAAATTAATTCTATAGGTAGACAATGGATATTTGAATATACTTTATCTATAGCTAAAGAAATGTTAGGATATATTAGGGGTAAATATTCTACTATACCAATCCCAGATTCAGATGTAACATTAAATCAAGCTGATTTGTTATCATCTGCAACAGCAGACAAAAATGCTTTAATAGAAAGATTAAGAACATATTTTGATGAAACATCAAGAAGTAGTTTATTAGAAAGAAAAGCAAACGAAAATGATTTTTTACAAAAGGAATTAAATAAAGTTCCTTACACAATTTTTATAGGATAATATGGCTTTATACGGAGCAGCAAGAGATATAAGTTTATTTAGACATGTAAATAGAGAATTAATAGGTAATATTGTTTCTCAAGAATGTGTTTATTATAAATTTAAATTAGATGAAACAAAAGTAAACTTATATGGTGAATCTTCAGGGGCAAAATATTATTATACTGGAGTTATATTAAGCTGTTTAATTGAAAGACAACCCCAAGAATACCCAGATGATGAATTTGGTGTACAGTATTATAGAAATGTCGATTTTAAATTTTTGAGGGATGATTTACTAGAAAGAAATTTAGACTTTAATGAAAATTTTGATCAAGGAGATTATTTTGGAGCTGATTTAGTACCTGAAGTAGGAGATATAATATTTTACTATGGAGGCTATTATGAAGTAGATGATATAATAAGTAATCAATATTTTGTAGGTAAAGATCCAGATTATAATTATGATGAAAATCCCATTAACCCAGGATTAGAAAATTTTGGTAGTGATTTATCTATTATATGTAAAACACATTATCAACCAGCGGATAAAGTTCAACTAGAAAAAGCAAGAATAAATGGATAAAAAATATAAAAAACCCGTTCCTAAAACACAAAGAAAAATATCTGAGGACTTACAAAATGCTCAGGATATTCATATGGGTAATCCTAATAATGCTACTCCAGGACCCCAAACACCACCAATAAATGAAGCAAATATAGATTTTAATAGGTCTACTAAGATGTCCTTTAAAGGGGATACGGTTAAACCTTTTTCAATTGGGATACAAGATATAGATGAATCTATAATGTATTATTTTCAGAATGTTATTAAACCTACAGTAATACAAAATGGAGAAAGAATAGCAGTTCCTATAATATATGGATCTCCCGAAAGATGGAAATCAATCCAAAAAGATGCTTATTATAGAGATAAAAAAGGTGCTATAATGAATCCCATAATAATGTTTAAAAGAAATTCTTTAGAAAAAAATAGAGCATTATCAAGAAAATTAGATGCAAACGAACCTAATTTATATACCTTTTGGCAAAAAGCATATAATCAAAAAGAAATTTATAGTAATTTTAAATTATTAAATAATAGAATTCCTACAAAACAATTTATAGCTAATGTAGTACCAGATTATGTTAATTTAACTTATAGTTGTATAATACAAACATACTATGTAGAACAATTAAATAAAGTTATTGAGGCAATAAACTATGCTTCTGATTCATACTGGGGTAATCCCGAAAGATTTAAATTTAGGGCTCGAATAGATAATTTTACTACAGTTACAGAATTACAACAAAGCCAAGAAAGATTAGTAAGAGGTACATTTGATATAAAAATGTATGGGTATATAGTACCTGATGTTATACAAAAGGATATAAAAGCTATTAAAAAACTAAACTCTAAATCAAAAGTAATTTTTCCTATGGAAACTGTTTCAAATTTATTTGATTCTCCTACAAAATAAATGTATCTTTCAATAAAAATATAATATTTATAACTATAAAAAAGTAAATAACATGGAAAAAATAGTTTTATCAGAAGAAGAATTAAATACATTATCTTCGTTTCAACAACAACAACAAAACTTTGTAATTCAATTAGGTCAAATTGAGTACCAAAAAGAATTACTAGACCAACAAAGAAAAAATATTAAAGATAATATTAAATCTTTAGAAACTCAACAATTTGAATTATCTAAAACACTTGAAGAAAAATACGGTGTAGGAACGGTAAATTTAGAAAATGGTGAGTTTATAAAACATTAAATGTATTTTTAACAATTTTTATAATATTTATAAACAAAATTAATTTGTAACCAATGGCAGAAGTATTATTATCTCCCGGTGTATTAGCTAGAGAAAACGACCAATCATTTATAGCATCAACCCCTATACCAGCGGGTGCAGCTATAGCAGGCCCTACAGTAAAAGGCCCAGTAAACATTCCAACAATAGTTACTTCATATAGTGACTATAAAAATAAATTTGGAGCTATTGTAGAAAGTGGAAGTCTTGAATATACTTACTTCACTTCATTAGCTGCTTATAATTTCTTCCAACAAGGAGGAGATTCACTTCTAGTGACTAGAGTTGCAAGTGGTTCATTTACTGGAGCAAGCGCCGAAAGTGGTGGAACAGATGGAATTGTAAATGGTGATTCTGTATCAGCATTTAAATTAGAAACATTAGATGTAGGAACAATAACAAATAGTACTGGATCTGAAGGTGTTAATAACACCTTATCAAATGGTACTAAAAATAATTTAAGATGGGAAGTTACAGGAGTAAATTCAGGATCAGGTACTTTTAGTCTTCTTATTAGAAGAGGAGATGATACTATTACTAGAAAAACAGTATTAGAACAATATACTGATGTTTCTATGGATCCAAATTCAGATAATTTTGTATCAAAAGTAATTGGAGATCAAACCCAAACAGTACAGAGTGATGGTTCTACTTATTATCTTCAAATAACTGGATCTTATCCAAACAGAAGCCAATTAGTAAGAGTATCATCTGTAGATACACCTGCATTAAATTATTTTGATAATAATGGAACTGCAAAAACAGCACTTACATCTTCTGTCCCAGTAGTGGGTTCAGGTTCATTTGGAGGAGCAACGGGAACACCATTTGATGGAATAGAAGCTAATTTTTATAATACTATTAATGGTGGTACAGGAACTGCTGCAAATACTCAAGGAGTTGTAGCTGCTAATTATACCACAGCACTTAATTTATTAGCAAATGTAGATGAATTTCAATATAATGTTTTATCTGTTCCAGGTATCTATAAAGATGATTATTCTTCAACAGTAACAACAGTAATTGATAATTGTCAAGAAAGAGGAGATGCTATTGCAGTAGTTGATATGGTAGCTTATTCTAAAAATATTGGTGATGTAACAACAGAAGCAAGTGGAATTGATTCTTCATATGCGGCTACTTATTGGCCTTGGGTTCAAACAATTTGCCCTGATTTAGGAAACCAATGTTGGGTTCCAGCATCAACACTTATTCCAGCTGTTTATGCCTTTACTGATGCTTCTAGTGCAGCATGGTTTGCACCTGCAGGTTTAAATAGAGGTGGGTTAAGTACAGTGATTAGAGCAGAAAGAAAATTAACTAATGGAAATAGAGATACATTATATACAGGTAATGTTAATCCAATTGCTACCTTCCCTAACACAGGTGTAGTAGTATTTGGTCAGAAAACACTTCAGAAAAAAGCAAGTGCTTTAGATAGGGTAAATGTTAGAAGGTTGTTAATTGCTCTTAAAGGATTTATTTCACAAATTGCAGACAACTTAGTATTTGAGCAAAACACTATAGCTACAAGAAATAACTTCTTAAGCCAAGTTAACCCATACTTAGCAAGTGTACAACAAAGACAAGGTTTATTTGCTTACCAAGTAGTAATGGATGAGAGTAATAATACACCAGATACTATCGATAGAAATCAATTAGTAGGTCAAATTTATTTACAACCAACTAAAACAGCAGAATTTATTTACTTAGATTTTAATGTTTTACCAACAGGGGCTACTTTCCCATCATAAAAACCAAAGAATTAGATATTTATAATTGAAAATAAACAATAAAAAATGGCAGTATTAGATCCCAACGAAATATTTTTCACCGCGTTTGAACCCAAACAAGCGAACCGATTCATCCTTTATATGGATGGTATACCAAGCTTCATTATTAAAGGAGTTGCAGCAGTAAATGTAGCCCAAGGTACAGTAGCTTTAAACCACATTAATGTTCAAAGATTTGTTAAAGGTAAAACCACTTGGGGACCAATATCAATGACATTATTTGATCCGATTACACCATCAGGAGCTCAAGCAGTAATGGAGTGGGTAAGACTACATCACGAATCTGTAACAGGTAGAGATGGTTATTCTGATTTTTATAAAAAAGATCTTACAGTAAATATTTTAGGACCTGTAGGAGATATAGTTTCAGAATGGGTAATCAAAGGTGCATTAATTACAGAAGCAACATTTGGTGATTATAATTGGGATACTGAAAATGAAGCAAAAGAAATTTCATTAACAGTACAACCAGATTACTGTGTATTAAATTTCTAATAAAAAAATTAATATTTCTAGAGAGGAGCTTGGCTATGTCAAGCTCCTTTTTTATATTGGTATTTATTACAAATAAAATAAGTTATCAACAAATAAAAGATTATGGCAGAATTTAAATTCCCTTCAGAAGAAGTAGAATTACCATCAAAGGGTTTAGTATACCCAAAAGACAGTCCACTTTCAAGCGGTAAAATAGAAATAAAATATATGACTGCTAAAGAAGAAGATATACTAACAAACCAAGGATATATTCAAAAAGGAACAGTTCTAGATAAATTACTAGAATCTGTAATAGTGTCAAAGATAAACCCAAAAGATTTAATAATAGGAGATAAAAATGCTGTTTTAATAGCAACTCGTATTTTGGGGTATGGTAAAGATTACAAATTTGAATATAATGGAGAAGAAGAAACTATTGATTTATCTGAATTAGATAATAAAGAATTTGATACTTCTTTAATAACAGAAAGTAAAAATGAATTTAGTTTTAAGTTACCTCATAGTGGAACTAACATTACATTTAAGATTTTAACAGGCCATGATGATACTAAAATAGAAAAAGAATTAGCAGGTCTTAAAAAAATGAATAAAAATGCTTCTCCTGATCTTACTACTAGATTAAAACATTTAATAACATCAGTTGAAGGAGAAACTGATTCAAAAACAATAAGAGAATTTGTCGATAATTACTTATTAGCAAGAGATTCTAGAGCCCTAAGAGAATATATAAATCAAAACCAACCAGATGTAGATTTAAACTATATGATGGATGATGGAGAGGAGGTGAGAGTCCCTATAGGACTTAACTTTTTTTGGCCTGACTACTCAGATAGCCTCACAAGTTAGACTTTCTGTATTTAACCAAATACACCAAATAGTATTTCATGGAAAAGGTGGATATGATTTTCATACTATCTACAACATGCCTTTATGGTTAAGAAAATATACTTTTTCAGAAATTAAAAAACACTATGATGATGAAAAGAAAGAATATGATAAAGCAAATAAAGGCCAAGGTGAAACTAATCTTATAAATTCTGATGGTACTGTCAACACCCCAGCATTTGCTCAAGCTTCAAAATCAACCCAAAATAAAACATCACCAACATCAAACCCCTTTAAGGGTAAAAGTAGTTATAAATAGTTAATTTTTTTAATATTTATAACAAACCAACTTAAATGGCCGCAGATCCTAAAAAACTACAGGAAATAAAAGATCTTTTGGATCAAATCCAAAAAAATTACAACCAATTAGGAAAGAAAAATCCTTTTAGGGGGATAGATCCTAATAAAATAAAGGATGTTAATGATACAATCCAACAATTAGAAGTAGGTTTAGACGGAGTTGAATCCCAGGTTAGAAGAGTAAACTCTTCTTTTGATGATTTAGAAAAAACCTTAAAAGCTGTAGTTAGTGAAATTAATCCTAAAGGAATAAATGCTACAAAAGATTTAGAAAAAGGGATGAAGGGCCTTATTAAAGAAGCCCAAAAACTAGCAAATGAAGAAGAAGATATAGGTAATTTATCTAAAAAACAATTAAAAGCAATCCAAGAAAGAGCTAGAGCTTCTTCAAGATTAGCTAAAGATAGTGCTGCTGCTTTATTGCAGCAAATGGGTATTAGAACCCAAGATGGAAAAGTACAACAAAAGGATGGTTTAAAGATAGGCCGAATGAAGGCAGAGGATAGAGCAAAAGCTAGATCTGCCCTTGGTATTTTAAGAGACGAAAATAATATTCAAAAAGATGTACTAGATAAAATTGAAGATAGAATTGATTTAGAAGATGAATTTAATAAAAAAATAGGTTTTGGGGGTCAATTAGCTAAAGGGTTAGATAAAGCTTTACAAAAAGTAGGAATCCCTGCACTAGGAATAGCTGATGCTATTGATGGAGCTAGAAAAAATTTCATAAAAACAAAGGGTGAATCTAGTGTTTTAAAAGATACATTAAAGGGTGTAGCAGGTAATTTAAAAGGGGTTTTATCATCAGCTAATCTTATACAAGGAGCCTTTACCTTTCTTGTATCAGCTATGATGTCAGTAGATAGATTAACTGGACAATTAGCAAAAAATATAGGTGTAAGTTATAAAGAATCACTAAAATTTCAAGAACAATTTAATCAAGTAGCAATAGATTCAGATCATTTACAAGTTAATTCTAAAAACTTAAATGAATCTTTTAATTCATTAAATCAAGAATTTGGAGGGGCTACTAATTTTAGTAACCAAATGTTAGAGTCTTTTACAGCTTTAACTAAACAAGCAGGATTTACATCTGGAACTATAGCTGAAATATCTAAACTGACAGGTTCTCAAGGTACAGAGTTAGAAAACAATGTAGCTCTTATGCAAGGTGAACTTGTTGCTATGAATGCATTAAATGGCACTACATTTAGTGAAAAACAAATGTTAGAAGACATTAGTAAAGTAAGTAAAGCAACATTAATAACATTAAGAAACCAACCTCTAGCTTTAACTAGAACTTTAATGACATCTAAAAAATTAGCTTTATCTTTTGCTGAAATGGAAAGTATATCTAGTAGTTTATTAGACTTTGAGGGTTCAATCCAATCAGAATTAGAAGCAGAGTTACTTACAGGTAAACAATTGAATTTAGAATCTGCAAGACAATTAGCTTTAAAGGGAGATATTGCAGGTGCGGCAGCTGAAGTAGCTAAAGAAGTAGGATCAGCAGCTGATTTTGAAAAAATGAATGTTATCCAGCAAGAAGCCCTTGCTAAGGCAGCAGGATTAACACGAGAACAATTATCTAAAAGTTTAATAGAAAGAGAAGCTTTACAAAAAATAGGAATGGCTGATAATGATGCAGCCAAGAAAAAATATGCTACATTAAGACAAACTATGTCTGCTGAAGAAGCAGCTAAAGCATTAGGAGATGAAAGGTTAGGAGCCCAATATGAATCAGAATCAGTCCAAGAAAGGTTTGCAGCATCGGTAGAACAATTAAAAACAATATTTGTTGATATAGGAACAGCTATTATGCCTATTGTAAGCTTTATTGCAGATGCTGTATCAGGTACAGCTAAACTTGTAAAACAATATAGTGGTCTTTTTAAAGTTTTAGGTAGTATTTATTTATTATTTAAAAGTATTAGTATTACTCAAGGTGTAATGGATAAATTTGGTAAACTTAATCTTGCAAATATTAAATACGAATTAGGCTATAGAAAAGCATTAGTACTAGAATATTTTAAAGAAAATGTTCAAGCAAAACTTAAAAATGCTTATGAGCTTATTTATCTTCAATTTACCCGAGAAGGAATTATAGCAAAAGGTGCAGTACTAGCAAAAACTTTAGCAATACAAGCAGCTGAACTTGTTAATAATAATCTTACAGCTATTGGTTTAGGATTTAATAAAGAAAACCTTGTTTTAAAAGGTTTAATATTCATAAAAGATCAAGCAATAAATGCGGCAACATTAGTATATAATGGGTTATTAGGAGCTAAAAACATACTCCAAAATTTATTTAATAAGAAAAAAATTCAAGAAGGGTTAATAGAAATGAAAAACTTTGCTAAAGCTGCTGCTAATTTCTTATTAAGTGTAGGTAAACTTGCTATTAATGCTGCTATATCTATTGCTAAGATACCTATTATAGGTCCGGTATTAGCAGTTGCTGCAGCTGCTGCCGCCGTAGCTGGAGGTATGGCTTTATATTCAAAATTTAAAAAACCAGCAGGGGATATGATGGGCACTGCTGACGGTAGAACACAGGTATCACCTAAAGAAGGAGGAATATTTGAACTTTCTAAAAATGATGATTTTATAGCAGCACCTGGAGCAGCAGATGCTATGGCTAAAAGGGGTGAAAAAACAAATAATGATTCTAATAGTGGAAATGATAATTCAGCTTTATTATCTGGAATAAGTAAACTTATATCAATTAACCAACAAATCTTAGCTAAAGATCTCACAATAGTAATGGAGGGTGAAAAAGTAGGAGCTGGTATAGCTGAAGCAGAACGAGAAATTCAATAAAATTAAATATTTATACATAAATGGGGCTAATAGATTTACAAACTGATCTTAAATCAATAAAATTTGGTACTCCTCCAGCAACAGATGTTCAAGGTGGTGGGAACAGTGCTCAGCCTTATTTAAAAACCCCAATCCCAGATACATTATCCCCAACAACAGGAAATAATTTAGCTAGTAATGATTTTGCATTAAGAGGAGGTATAAATTCTGCTCGTGATACAGCTAGAGACGTAGTTAGATTAACTAAATATTTTACAGATTTTAAATCAGTAAGTGGAGCCTTATTTACAGCTAAACAAAATGTATTATCCCAAATTTCAGTTAAAACCCAATCAAGCACTGTACCAAATGGGGGTGTTTATACTCCCTTAAGTACTTTAGCACAAGCTGGTATTAATTTTATAGGAGGTCATGTTAATAAACAAGGATTACTTCCTTTTAAAGATGATCCTACATATTCATCATCTAATTCTTTTATTATAGGTGATGAGAATGGTAAAGGTAATAGATTAGCTTTTTTATATAACACTAAAATCTCCCCACAAGACCAAGTATCTTTAGGTTCTGATAACCCAAATGTTTATTCATATTCAGGAGGTCCTAATTCTAATGTAGGAGTAGGAAAAACTAATATTAAATTTGCTACTGATAACCAAGGAGGAGTTTTAAGAACAGGGTTTAATAATTCAAAATTAATAGATACAAGGTTTCCTGAAACCCAAGGACAAAAGGGATCAACATTAACTTTTTTAGGTAATTCCTCAGGTTATTTACCATCTGAAACACATTGGGATCCTACTACAATACCTTTTCAATATTATAACCCTATTGAATATGGTAGTACTGCATTTGGATTCAACCCATCAAATAGAGGAGTTAGTTTTAAATATAATGAAATTTATCCTAATACTAAATTAAATGAAGGTCTTACTTTAAATAATAGTACTGATGGATTATTTGCAAGAACTTTCGAAATAGGAGTTTATAACCCAGGAACTCTAACACCTAGAAAAGATTTAAATACTTACCAAATAGGATTAAATTATACTAGAGTTAATATGAATATGTTTAAATCTCCTATAGGAGTATCTGATAAATATAATGGAGTATTAACGAATAACTTTACTAGTGATGGGGGTATTACTTGGGATCCTAATTTTAATACTTCAGTATATAGTGATGGTTTAAACTTAACACCCAGAAAAGATTTAAATACTTACCAAATAGGATTAAAAACCAACCCTGAAGATTTATTTATAGATCCTATAAATGCTTCCACAAAATATAAATCCTTATCAGGAAAAGGAGGGCAAGGAAATTGGTCTACTGACATTGCAAAAAACTGGTTAACTTGGGAACAAAATTTTATAACTTCGGTATACAAAGATGGAACATTAGAATCTAGTGATATAATAAAAACCCCTTCCTTAATTGATCAAAATTTTAAAACTTTAGATCAAACACAATTAAATCAACAAACAAGTTATAGACAAACGGGACAAGTTCAAGATTTTAAAGTACCTTTTAAATTACCTGGTAAAAAATCATCAACTATAATGAGTATAGCTCCAAGCTATCAAGGACAAGGTGTTATAGATAATAACTCGGGAAATAATTTAAATAGTTATACATCTCCAGGACAAAAAAATAAAAATTTAATTTCATATACAAAAGGATCAGGGATAGGACCTATAGATAAAGTTAATGCACAACCTCTTTATTTATCTCAAGATGCAGAAAAAGGGGTAGGTAAAGATGACTTAATTCCTTTTAGAATAGGAGCAATTTCAACTAAAATGGGTCCTTCTGGGGGTGATTTTGATAAAGAATTTATTCATTTTAGAGCTTATATAGATTCTTTTAGTGATGGATACTCAGCTCAATGGGAAGGACAAAAATATATGGGTAGGGGAGAAAGTCTTTATAAATATGGAGGTTTTGATAGAAAAATTAATCTAAGTTTTACGGTAGCAGCCCAATCTAAAGAAGAATTATTAGCCCAATATAAAAAATTAAACTTTTTAGTTTCTAATCTAGCCCCAGAATACACAAATGCAGGATATATGTCTGGACCCTTAGTTACTTTAACAATGGGAGGATGGTGCCATGAACTTGCAGGGTTTATTGAGGGTATGACTTTAGAAGTTCCAGAAGATTCTCCTTGGGAAATAGGAATAAAAGACAATGGTGAAAAAGATGGTGATATTTCTCAACTCCCCCACATAATTAAAGTATCAGGATTTACCTTTACACCAATTCATAATTTTAAACCAGAAAAACAACATAATGGGTATAATCCAGATGGAGAATTAGCTTCTCTTGGGGGACAACATTTTATTCAAATGTGGAATGCTACTGACACTAATGAATTAATTACTATTTAAGGTTAATTAAAAATAATTAAATGAAAAGATACAGCACTATACCAGAAACAAGATCCCCAGAGGGTAAAATTATGTATAGAACTGTACGCTACCCAGAAATACCCAGGTCTTTTAATGATACTTATGTTTATACAACAGTAGGTGATAGATTTGATACTTTAGCCCAACAATATTATGGAGACTCTTCCCTTTGGTGGATTATTTCAATATCTAATGGTACATTAATGCAGAATTCATTAACTCCCCCAGTAGGGTCTCAGATTAGGATTCCACCAAATTACTCAGAAATTATTTCTAAGTATGAAGCATTAAATAAATAAGTTATGGGAAATATATTAGGAGAACCATTTAAAGAATATGTCCAAAAACAAATAAAAGTCCGACAAAAAATTCATGGATCAGGAGCTTTACTTAATGACACAAGAACTCTAGAAGAAATTGAATATCTTAATTCTAGAAATTCTTGGGTAAAATTAGCATCAGGAGTAAGCCTAGATAAACAAAGAATGGATTTACTTAAAGGTAACCCTTTAGTAGAAGGAGTACCTTTAGGAAAATCTTTAGCAAGAGGTAATATTTTATGGAATGGTTTAATTAGTAATACTTTTACTGAAGATTTTGATCCTACGGGTGCAACATATAGTGATAGAGCAGGTATTGAAGGTGGAACATTTGGTGCTTATGGGGTAGGTGGGTTTGGAGGAAATGATGGTGATTTTGGTTTTTCACCAATGCCAGGAATAGTAGAAGCCGAAGTAAAAACCTTAAATAGAGGTTCTATTAAAAAAGCCTCAGTTACAATAAAAGCTCATAATAAATATCAATTTGATGTAATTGATGTTTTATACCTAAGATTAGGTTATTCAGTAATGTTAGAGTTTGGGTATAGTAAATACTATGATAATAATGAATCTTTTACAACAGCAGATCAATCACTAATAAATGATGAAAATTGGTTTGATGATAATTTTGATAAATCTGATTACCAAAAATGGCTCCCAGAAATTGAAGAAAGAAGAGAAAGATCAGGAGGAAATTATGAAGGGGTTTTTGGAGTAATATCTAATTTTACTTGGAGCTTTGAAACGGATGGGTCTTATAACATTAAACTAGAAATAATGAGTTTAGGAGATGTTATTGAATCATTAAAAATGAATCTTCCTCCAACAAATACAGAAGGTTTATCTGCTCAAGAAGCTTTAGAAATTTCTAGATTAGTTAAACAAACAATTTCTGAAACTGGTGGGGGTTTAAGTCTTTCAGAAGATCAATTTTACACTGTATATCAAGATTTAGATGTCCAAATAAGAGAGTGGTTTGATTTAGCTAAATCAGGTAATGGTCCTCTTATGGTAGACTATGCATTAGGTGATGGAATTACAGATTGGCTAACTACTTTAACTTTTCCTAATGATTTTATGACTTATTTGTACCCTGCGGGTGTTACTTTTGAAATTCCAAATAAAGATGGCTCTCAGACTTTTACGCCTCAAAAAGCTCAACAAGAAATTAATAATATTTTAGAAGATGTCATCAGATATGCTCTAAAATTTACTTTTGAACCCGCAGTAGAACAAGAAGGTTTGGGGGGTTTTTCTGATATTTCAGGTTATTCTAATAATGTATTATTTCCTTTAATTTTAGCTACACAAGCAGCTAACCTTAATTACCCTACAGTGGGGGCAACCGCCTTATCTGTTTTAGTAGGAGATCAAAAAAGAGCAATTAATTTTAGGGATGGAAAAAATCTGAGGGATGAAAGAGATAAAGAAATAAAAGGAGTTAATTATGTAGCATATTATAATTCACTTGGAATTCCTGTTTATACCTGGACATCAGATGCTCAAATCTTAAGTGATGGACAAAAATTATTTTATTCTCCTTCTTTAGATCAATATTATTACAGAATAGGTGAAAAAGGAGACGTATATGATAGTAATTATCTTCCACATAACATTAAATATTATACTTTTGTTGCACATCATAATTATTTACGTTCTATTCAACTTGACCAACAAAAGTTTTTAATGAATAATATAGATTTTGATTCATTTATGGAATTAGTCTTTGTAATTTTTAGATATTTTTATTTAAATGTTAATTTTACTGATTCTGATGATTTTTCTGCAGGTGACCCAGAAGCAGATTCTGTCCCAGATGATGATGTTGCAGAAAAATCACAATTTCAATTAGATACTGAACAAAGAGGAAAAAATAGAGTAAGAGAATATTTATACAATATTAGATATTTTGATACAGTAAAACCAAATACAGAACTAGCAAAAGTAGCTAGTGAAAGACAAAGGTTAGAAGAAATAAGAAATTCAACTTTTGAAACATCTGGTAATACTTTTGTTGCTGGGGATATACCCTTATTTATAGTTAATCCTAGCCTAGAGGCCCAAGTATATGATTTTGAAGCAGGTCAATTAAAAGTTGCTGAAGATGATCCTGACCCTGTATATGCGGGAACTATTGGAAATAAAAAAGAAGGAGGGAAAATAGTTAGCACTATGATAGAAGAGTGGAATGAAGCAGGTTTATTTCCTCCATACAATGATTCACGTTCAGAAAGTCATCAGGTTGATATTGTATCTTTAACTATAAGTGAACCTCAATATTCCTATTATATTAGATTAGGAACTTTTTTAGATTTTTTACAAGAAAGAATTTTCCCAAAAATAGAAGGTACTAACAATCCTATATTAACTATAGATACAGATTCTAGTACAAATATATGCTATGCTGTAGATAATAGTATTTCATTAGACCCAAGAAAAATGATTGTGGGTAATAGTTCTTTTAGATCTTCAGATGTATCAAAGGGAACATATTCAGAACAAAATGAATTCTATAAAAAAATTGCAGATGAAGAAGATTTTAAAAAACAGCAAAAGGATCTAAAAGAAAAAAGTAAAGTTTTCCCAGAACTAAAAAATTTTCTAACCGGGGCACCTATAGATGGAGAATGGAGTTTATGGGGTAGTCCAATGAATATATATTTAAATTTTAATAGAATACAAGAAATATTTGATGGGGTTGACTCAAACAATGAATTAAGTTGTTTTAAGGTATTACAAGATATATGTAATGACATTAATGAATGTATGGGGGGGTTAAATAATTTAGAACCTAGAATTACTAGTGAAACTCCAAAAAAAGATTCATCATATTTTAATGAAAAATCTTATTCAGGAAACACTGTTCAAATTATAGACCAAACTGCTATACCAAATATAGAAAAAATATCAAAATTATTAGGATTAGAACCTTCATTTAAAGAAGAAACATTAGGGACTTTTGGATATAATGAAGAGGGTTCTAATTTTATTAGAAAAGTAGGTTTAAATACCCAAATTGATAAAAATTATGCTACTATGATTACTATAGGAGCAACGGCTAATGGATCTATTCCTGGAGCCGAAGCAACAGCCTTTTCAAAATGGAATGTTGGTATCCATGATAGGTTTAAAAATGAAGTAGTAGATGCAATATCTGACCCAGATTCCTTAATAACACAAAATGCCCAAGTAATTGAAGATTATGCTAGTATGACTAAATCATCAAACAAAGTAACACTTTTAGGATTTAATGCAGATTTAACAATTAATACAGATGCTATAGAAGTTCAAAAAAATACATTTCATAATTTTTATGTATTTTGTCAAGCAAAAATATCAGAAGAAGAAGAACAATCTGAGGGGTTAGAAAGTTCAGTAGGATTTTTACCTTTTAATTTAAATCTTGATCTTGATGGTTTAGGGGGGATTAAAATTTATCAAAGATTAAATGTTGATACAAGATTTTTACCAACTAATTATCCTGAAACTTTAAAATTTTTAGTAACAGGAATTAACCATAAACTTTCAGGTAATGATTGGGTTACTCATTTAGATACCATAGCTACTAGCAAATCCATAATAGCAACAGATGGAAAACTTCAAAAAAGAATCTCAACCCCAGATATTCTTCAAGAAATTCTTCCAGAAGCTGAACTTATTAATTCTTCAGATCCAAAACCGGCAAGTGAAGGACCAGGACCTGAATATGAATCTACCCCACCTCCAACAAAAGCAGGAGCGTGGAAAGTTATAAAAGGAAGCAAAGCAATTTCCTCAGCTTATGATTTAACAAAACACCATTCTTATTCTGTATGGGAAGATGACTCAAAACAAGTATCAGGGGGATGGTCTAAAACAGGAAGACAAGGAGGAGAATACATGTATGATATGGTATTAAAAAGAACAGAAGATGGGACAGAAACAATATCCCCATATGTTCCATCTCCAGTTGACGGAAAGATATCATTTTTAGGTTTTTATAAAAATGGTCAAGATTCTGCAATTGAAATTAAATCCGATCATGATGGGAAAATATATAAACTTTTACATATGGATACGAATAATGCTCTTGTTAATAAAGGAGATACTGTTAAAAAAGGTACATTATTAGCTAGACAATCTAATTTTATGTCAGGAGCTAAATATTCTCCAAATATTCACCTTCATATACAATACCCTGATAAACAAATTTTAATAGATTATGTACATAACATGGTAAATGATAGTTTCCCAACTTAAAATATTTATAATAAATGTACTATCCTAAATCTCAAATAAAAGAAAATCTATATACTAATGGAACAGAATATTATCTTTCTACTACAGGAAAATCATATACGGGATATTACTATGAAACTTCAAAAGGAAAAAAGTTTACAGGAAAAACTTCAGTAGGAACAGGGGGAGTTTTACTTACTACTTTTAGTGGGAATAATGTTAATCTTAATAAAACCACAGAAGACTTTGAGGGAAGTAATCCTGATATTGTACAATCTGCATATGTTAGAAACTATAATAATAAACCAATTACTCCTCGTTCTGTCCCTAATCCAATTAAATCAACCCCATCTCCTCAAGATTTAGCAAAGGGAGAATATGAAAGGTATTTTGTTAAAAGAAATAATGAGTTTTTATATTATGAAATTTCCTCATCAGATTACAATCTGTTACAAAAAAAATCTTTAGATATTGCCTTTAATTTGTATAATAGTGTTAAACTGATATGGTCATTAAGGGGTCAAATTATCTCAGCTAATAAAAAAACAGTTGAATTAGTTGAAAAAAGGTATCGTTGGTTTGGTTTTGTAAACTATTTTCAAAATAATTTTTCAACTTCCCAAATCCCCCCTAACTATTTAGAAACTAAAGGAGGGGAATTTTTACTTCCTAATAGAACAAATTATGTAGGATTTTTTCACCAAATGAAAAATGGAAATTTTATGACTGGAAAATATCACGGAGAAGGGAAAGATATCCCTTTAATTAAAATAAATTCTTCTATTATTACTACTAGAACCCAACAAACACTACCTTCATCATCTCCTTCATCACTAACTTCATTTACTCCAAGTGGTGGAGGAGGTGGATATTAAAAATATTTTTTGTATATTTAATTAATGTTTTATATAGTTGAAAATTTAGATCAACTAAAAGATTTTTACAACAAAGGTTATAAAGAAGCTTATATAGAAGTTATACCATATTCTTATAAAACCCACCCTGTAAAAACATCTATTAGTTTAGTTTATATACGTCCCTTAAATGCGACTAAGGGTTATATTATAGCTATAAACCATAGTGAAACTTTACGTTTAAATAACGAATATATTGTTGAATTAATTAATAGCTATGATACGTTATATGTTTGGGGAAAAAAGGAATTTTTACATTTTTATGTGCATAAGAATTTAATAGATATTTCTTTACATCTCCCAGAATATGAGATGGAAACTACAAAAGCTCATCAAATTTTAACACAAAAAAATAAAGAAAAATTAGACATAAATAGAATTATTCCTATAGTTAAACATTATGAAACGTGTGAAAAAAATTATAATAATTTAAAACAATATTTTAATGAACCCATTAACGAATTTTACAACAACAGAGTACCACTGGTATTCAACTCCATTGAAAGGAATGGTATACAAGTTACCCCCGAATTATTCAAAAAGCACTTCAACCAAGATTGGGGAAATAAAGTATACACACAATATAACTACAGAACAACCACCACAAGACCCTCTAATAGATTTGGAGGAGTCAACTTTGCTGCTTTAAATAAAGAAAATGAATGTCGTAAAGCCTTTATCCCACGTAATGATCGATTTTTTGAAATTGATATTTCTGCTTACCATCCTACTCTTGCCAGCCATCTTATTCATTATAAGTTTGATACTGATGACATCCATGCCTCATTCGCTAAAATGTATAGGGTGGATTATAAAAAGGCTAAAGAACTTACATTTAAACAGCTTTACGGCGGTGTTTTTAATCAGTATAAGGATCTACCGTATTTTAAAAAAATACAAAAGTACGTAGATAAATTATGGAATCAATTTCAAAATGAGGGTTTTATAGAATGTCCAATATCAAAACATAGGTTTGAAAGAGATAAATTAGATAACATGAACCCACAAAAGTTATTTAATTATTTGCTACAAAATTTGGAGACGTCAACTAATGTTCGTATATTATGGGAGATTATAAAGTTATTAAAAAATCATAACACAAAATTAGTATTATATACCTATGACGCATTTTTGTTAGATATAGATAATGATGAAAAAGAATTAATAAAAAAAATATTAAAAGTGTTTGAGAAACACGATTTAAAAACAAAAATTAAACATGGAACAAACTATGATTTTACAGGACAAAGTTAATATGTATAAGTCGGATTACGATTTTGATAATCCATATAATATTAGCGATTTGAACAACAAATTATTTTGCACTTTTACAACATTAGAAGAGTTGGAGGGACTAGTTAAAAGTCTCTCTTCTAAATACTCAATAATGTATAACAAGATGTTTGCTTTATATATAAAAAGCAATAATGAATATGTTCTGACTTATAACGTTGACCAGGGTAATATAAGTGAAATCCCAGAAAACACAATTTTAGTTCATCGTAAAAAAGAAACTAATACCTTATATACAATAAATGCTCTAAATGAGCTTATTAAAAGTCTTAATGGTGGAGTAGTAGACACCAAATTTCCAATAGATTGGCAACACTATAGAAATTGTATTTTACTAACACAACACAATGAGTTAAAACAACTTAATACCAAAATACATAAAATAATAGAACTTTAGTTTGGATATTAGTTATTTAATTCGTATATTTAATTGTTATATTTAAAAAGTTACAAAAATGGATTTAAACGCGATCAAAAATCGTTTGGCCTCCTTAAATCAGGACACCAAACCAAAAAACACAGAAAAAAAAGATTATACTTTAATTTACTGGAAACCAAGACAAGAAGGAAAATACCAAATAAGGTTCGTACCTTCAAAACTAAACAAAACAAACCCCTTTCAAGAAATATTCATGCATTATGGGATTGGAAAATTTCCAATAGTAGCATTAAACAATTGGGGCGAGGAAGACCCAATCGTTGATTTTGCTAAAAAATTAAGAACAACAAGTGACTCTGAAAATTGGAGACTAGCTAAAAAACTAGATCCTAAAATGAGAGTATTTGCTCCTGTTATTGTTAGAGGAGAAGAAGAAAAAGGTGTTCGTTTATTTGAATTTAGTAAAACTATATACATGGAATTACTATCAATTGCAGATGATGAAGATTATGGTGATTTTACAAATATGGCAGAAGGTTATGATTTTGTTGTTAATGCTTCTAAAGTAGTAGACAGACCAGGATTTGCTCTTAGTTTAAGACCAAAACCTAAACAAACACCATTAAGTGAAGATGCTAATCAAATAAAAACGTGGTTAGAAAATCAACCAATCTTACTAGAAGAAAGATTTAAATACACATACGATAAACTAAAAGAGGAATTACAAGGTTTCTTAACAGGTGGTGAAGATGAAGAAGGATCTATTTCATCAGAGCCTGCTACTCCATTTGAAGCAGATAAACCTGCTAAAGAAGAAAAAGCATTTAGTCTATCATCCCAAGGTACTCCTAAAAAAGCAAAATCAGATGAATTTGATGATTTGTTTAAGGATGACGATTTACCATTTTAAATTAAAGTTATATGCCAAGAGTTAAAAAATCGCTATCGGAGGCAGTCTCCAAGGAAATAAAATCTAAATTTGATTTAAACACCTTTAAAGAAAAAAAGGGACTTAAACAAAACGTTAAATTTAAAGATCAAGAATGGATTCCATTATCTAAGGCATTCCAAGATGTTACATCAATACCAGGTATCCCTACAGGACATATTGTTTTACTTAGAGGCCATTCAGATACAGGTAAAACAACTGCTCTGCTAGAAGCAGCAGTATCAGCCCAAAAGAGAAACATACTACCTGTATTCATTATTACTGAAATGAAATGGAACTGGGAACATGCTAAACAAATGGGTTTACAATTTAATGAAATAGTGGATAAAGAAACTGGAGAAATTACAAATTTTGAAGGTGAATTTATTTATGCTGATAGAGAAACAATCCATAGTATAGAAGATGTAGCTATGTTTATTTTAGATTTAATGGATGAGCAAAAACGAGGTAATTTACCCTATGATTTATTATTCTTATGGGATAGTATTGGATCAGTTCCTTGTGAAATGTCTATAAAATCAAATAAAAATAATAATGAATGGAATGCAGGTGCAATGTCTACTCAATTTGGAAATAGTGTTAATCAAAGAATTACATTATCAAGAAAAGAATCATCAGCATTTACTAATACCTTAGTTTGTATTAATAAAGTATGGACAGCAAAAGCAGAATCCCCAATGGGTAAACCCAAATTAATGAATAAAGGTGGATTTGCTATGTGGTTTGATTCTACATTTGTAGTTACATTTGGTAACATTTCTAATGCAGGTACATCAAAAATTAAAGCAATTAAAGATGGTAAGCAAGTAGAATTTGCTAAACGAGTTAATCTACAAATTGATAAAAATCACATTAATGGAGTTACTACAAGAGGTAAAATTGTAATGACACCACATGGATTTATTAATGATGATGAAAAGGAATTAAAAGCCTATAAAAATGAAAATGCTAAAGCATGGCAAGATATTTTAGGTGGAACTGACTTTCAAATTGTAGAAGAAGAACAAGCTTATAACGATATTACATCCTATACAGACGAACCCCAATAAATTATGGATAAGAAAAATTTACTTAATCTCCTGAATGATACTCAAGAGAATGATACTACCCTGCAAAAAGGTCAACGAATACTCCTTATAGATGGTCTAAATTTGTTTTTTAGAAATTTTGCTATTATGAATATGGTTAACCCCGATGGTATTCATGTAGGGGGGTTAGGTGGTTTTTTTAGATCCTTAGGTGCTATGATTCGTCAAACACAGCCTGATAAAGTTTACGTTGTATTTGATGGAGCTGGTTCTACAATAGGTAGAAAAAACATACTATCAGAATATAAATCAGGTAGAAATGAACAACGAGTTACTAATTGGGAAATATTTGATAACTTAAATGATGAACATGATTCTAAAGTAGATCAAATAGTAAGAGTAATACATTACTTAAAAACATTACCAGTTAAAACCTTAATTTTAGATAAGGTAGAAGCAGATGATATCATCGCTTATCTGTGTGATAAGTTGCCAAAACACCAAGACGATAAACTATTCATAGTATCTAGTGACAAAGATTTTCTCCAGTTAGTAAACAAAAATGTTATAGTCTACAGACCAATGGAGAAAAAATATTATACTGAAGACTTAATAAAAGAAAAGTATAATATGCCCGCCCAAAACTTTATATTACATAAAACACTTTTAGGAGATAATTCTGATAAAATTAAAGGTGTTAAAGGTTTAGGTGAAAAGGGACTAATGAAAAAATTCCCAGAACTATCAGAAGGAGTTCTTACATTTGATGATATACTAGATATATGCGAGAAAAAATATAAAGATCATGTTGTATATGCCCGTATTATACAGAGTGTAAAAGATTTAGAAAAAAATTACACAGTAATGGATCTGTCAAATCCAATGATTGGAGAAAATGATAAGAAATGGTTAGATGAAGTTGTTAAATCAAATGAACTATCATATATTCCAGAGCAGTTCATAGCACTCTATAACGAGGATAAATTAGGTGGAATGATTAGAAACCTAGAATATTGGTTAAAAGAGAACTTTGAAAAATTAGTTATAAATAAATAAAAGTTATATGACATTAAAATCAATCCAAGAGTATGGTCCTAAATTCCAAGTTAAAGTGTTATCATCTTTACTTACTCATAAAGAATTTTTAGTAAACATATATGACATTTTAAATGAAGAGGATTTTAACAATCAAGCACATAGATGGATTGTAAAAGAAATATTAAAATATTATGACAAATACCACACAGTACCTTCATTAGATATTTTAAAAGTAGAAGTTAAAAAGATAGAAAATGAAGTATTACAACTATCAATTAAAGATCAACTTAGAGAAGCATATATAGCATCTGATGAAGATTTAAAGTATGTTCAAGAAGAATTTACTGGATTTTGTAAAAACCAACAATTAAAAAAAGCATTACTATCATCTGTAGATTTACTTAAAGCAGGTGACTATGATTCTATTAAAATAATGGTTGAAGAAGCATTAAAAGCAGGTGCTGACAAGAATATAGGACACGAATATAATTTAGATATTGAAACTAGGTATAGAGAAGACAGTAGGAATCCAGTTGCTACACCTTGGCCTAGAATAAATGAATTATTACAAGGTGGATTAGGACAAGGTGATTTTGGTTTAATATTTGGTAATCCTGGGGGTGGTAAAAGTTGGTCTTTAGTAGCATTAGGAGGACATGCTGTAAGAATGGGTTACAATGTTTTACACTATACATTAGAATTAGGTGAGGATTATGTAGGTCGAAGATATGATGCATTTTTTACAAAAGTACCAGTAAACCATATTACTAAGCATATAGATAAAGTAGAAGAAATAATCCCACAAATCCCAGGCAAATTAGTAATAAAAGAATTTCCAATGGGAAAAGCTACAATCCATACAGTAGAATCACATATAAGAAAATGCTCAGATTTAGAACTTAAACCAGATTTAGTTTTAATTGATTATGTTGATTTACTTTCATCAAAAAGAAAAAATGTTGATCGTAAGTATGAAATTGATGATATTTATACAAGCACAAAAGGACTTGCTCGTGAACTAAACATACCAATTTGGTCAGTTTCACAAGTAAATAGAGCCGGTGCTAAAGATGATGTCATTGAAGGAGACAAGGCAGCAGGATCTTATGATAAGATTATGATAACTGATTTTTGTCTTTCATTGTCTAGAAAGGCAAAAGATAAAATAAATGGAACTGGAAGGTTTCATGTAATGAAAAATAGGTACGGAATGGATGGTTTAACATATGGGGTAAAAGCTGACACATCAACAGGACATTTTGAAGTTCATGATTATGATGAAGATGAAGAATTAGTTACCTCTTCAAAACCAGTTAACCCTAATTCTAATCTAGATAGTTTTGATTTACAACAACTAAATTCACAATTTAAATTACTATAAAAAATAAAAACTATGGCAAAAACTAACCTACTTAAGGAGAGAATAATATATAAGCCTTTTGAATATCAAGAGGCAGCTGATTATTGGTTAAAACAACAACAAGCACATTGGTTACATACTGAAGTACCAATGATGTCTGATGTTAATGATTGGAAACAAAATTTAACTGAAACAGAAAAGAATATTATAGGTTCTATTCTTAAGGGTTTTGCTCAAACAGAAACAGTTGTAAATGATTATTGGAGTGGTTTAGTAACAAAATGGTTTAGAAAACCTGAAGTTATTATGATGGCTACAACATTTGGGGCATTTGAAACAATTCATGCTGAAGCTTATTCTTTATTAAATGAAACATTAGGGTTAGAAAATTTTGCTGAATTTATGGAAGATGAAGCTACAATGGCTAAAATAGAAAATCTTACTACTATTAGAGATAGTTTTAATGGGGAAAAAGATGTACATGAAATTGCAAAATCATTAGCTATATTTTCGGCATTTACAGAGGGTGTAAATTTATTTTCATCATTTGCAGTTTTACTTTCATTTAAAATGAGAAATAAACTTAAGGGAGTAGGGCAAATAGTAGAATGGTCAATTAGAGATGAATCGTTACATTCAGAAGCAGGGTGTTGGTTATTTAGAACATTAATTAAAGAAAACCCAAAATTAAAAACCCCAGAATTAGAAGCAGCAATAAACGAAGCAGCTTTATTATCTTTGCAATTAGAACTTGATTTTATAGAAAAAGTTTATGAGCTTGGTGATTTAGAAGGATGTTCAAAATATGATTTAATTAATTTTATAAAAAATAGGGTTAATACAAAATTAGGAGATTTAGGATATAACCCAATAATTTCAGATGTAGATATGACAGCTGTAAATAATATGAAATGGTTTGACCACCTATCAGCAGGAAAACAACATACGGATTTCTTTGCCAACAGGGTAACAAACTATAGTAAAGGAACAAAAGAATGGGATGCAGCCGCAATATTTTAAAATATGGATAATAATTTAATAGCAGATTACACACAATGGGAAAGAGGTAAAGACTACCCTGATTATATGGATGAAGTAGCTTTATCAACCATTTCAAAAGGGTATCTTTTACCTGGAGAAACACCAAAAAAGGCTTATCGTAGAGTAGCTCACGCTGTAGCTATGAGATTAGGCAGACCAGATTTAGAAAATAAGTTTTTTAAGTATATTTGGAATGGTTGGATTGGTTTAGCTTCACCAGTTTTATCAAACACAGGAACAGATAGAGGTTTACCGATTTCATGCTTTGGGGTAGATACACCGGATTCAATTAGAGGTATAGGATTAACAAATGCAGAATTAATGAAACTTACTTCTCAGGGGGGTGGTGTTGGAATTTCTTTATCAAGAATTAGAGAAAGAGGTACTCAAATTAAAGGGAATGGAAAATCTGAAGGGGTAGTTCCTTGGGCTAAAATTTATGATTCAACTATAATAGCTACTAACCAGGGCAGTGTACGAAGAGGTGCAGCTAGTGTTAATTTAGATATTAATCATGGTGATATTAATGAATATCTGCAAATCAGAAGACCAAAAGGAGATCCAAATAGACAATGTTTGAATCTTCACCAATGTGTAGTAGTAGATGATGCCTTTATGAGGAGATTAAATGATAGAGATCAAGAAACAATGGAACTTTGGTTAGAAATTTTAAAATCTAGAGTTGAAACTGGTGAACCTTATATAATGTTTAAAGATAATATTAATAAGGATAACCCTATGGCATATCTAATGAATAATTTAGATGTATCTATGACTAACATTTGTACTGAAATTACTTTACATACAGATGAAGAACACTCATTTATATGTTGTTTATCTTCTTTAAATCTAGCTAAATATGATGAATGGAAAGATACTGATGTAGTAGAAACAGCTATATATTTCCTAGATGGTATAATGCAAGAATTTATTGATAAGACTGAGGGTAAAGAAGCAATGAAACGCACTTACAGACATGCTAAAAAAGGAAGAGCATTAGGTTTAGGAGTAATGGGTTGGCATACATTTTTACAACAAAAAGATTTACCATTTAATTCTATAGCTTCAACTGCTTGGACACATACGGTTTTTTCCCAAATAAAACTAAAAGCGGAAACTGCATCTCGTCAATTAGCTAAAGAATATGGTGAGCCTTTATGGTGTAAGGGAACTGGAATGAGAAATACCCACTTATTAGCAATAGCACCTACAGTATCTAATTCTAGAATTAACAGTTGTTCAGCAGGAATTGAACCTCAACCAGCTAATGTTTATACATTTAATGGAGCAAAAGGTACCTTTATTGTAAAAAACCCTGAGTTAGTTAAAATTCTTAAAGAAAAGGGATACAATACTGAAAAAATATGGGACCAAATTTTAGTAGATAATGGTTCGGTACAAAATTTACCAAATGAAATCTTAAATGAAGAAGACAAAGAAGTATTTTTAACTTTTTCAGAAATAAACCAATTAGGTTTAATTCAACAAGCAGCAATTAGGCAAAAATATATAGATCAAACCCAATCTTTAAATTTATGTTTTGACCCTACTGATTCCCCAAAATGGATAAATCAAGTGCATATGGAAGCATGGAAATTAGGGGTAAAAACATTATATTATTTAAGAACCGATTCAGTTATTAAAGGTGATTTGGGGTCTAGGATTGCAGACTGTGTTAGTTGTGATGGATAATTAAAATTTATATTTTTTTTTCATATTTATAATGAGAAAAAATTATATAAATGGCAAGACCCCCTTTAACACTTGGTAAACTTATAAGCCGACAAGCAAATAATATTGAAGAAACTCCTGAGGGAAATTTATCTACTCCTTCTTTAGAAGCTAGGGGGGAAACTTATACCCCACCTTCATCAATTTCATCTTCATATGCTACTTCAGCTTCATATGCTGATTTTGCTATTTCAGCTTCTCATGAAATTATAAAGGAAGTTTCTTCAAGTCATGCGGATTTTGCAGATACTGCTTCATATGTAAACCCCCTACAACAAGATGTTTTATTAACAGGTTCATTAAATATAAGTGGATCTTTAGATATATCAATGCCAACAGGTTCAGTATTTGAAATACACGAACCAGATACAGATCAACCTAATAGATTGCAATTTAGTTATTCAAATGGAGATCCTGTATTAGAAATAGGAAGTAGAAGTAATCAAGGATATTTACATTTAAGAAAAGGTTTCACAGGTACTGGATTTAAAATAGGTAGTGATGCAAGTTTTGAAGTAAATGGTACTACAGAATTCTTAATGTCGAGTACAACATTTCAACCTAATGCTACTAATAGTAAAAATTTAGGAGTTACTAATCGAAGATTTAAAGATGTGTTTTTATATAGTGGGGCTAAATTAGGTTGGAGTGCTAACACTGTAGCAGATTTAGTTTCTTTTCAACATGTTGCTGGAACAAATACTTTACAAGCTACAGGTTCCTCTGATGTAACATTAGATGTAAAAGGAGATTTAAATGTTAGCACAAATATAACAGCCTCAGGTAATGTATCCTCAAGTGCAGTCTCAACAGCATCCTTTGGAACTTATTTAGGTGATGGTTCACAATTAACAGGTATTTCAACTACACCTTTCCCATTCACAGGAGATGCTCAAATAACAGGCTCATTAATAGTATCAGGATCATTTATCCCTACAGGTAAAACTCCACTTAGTGTTTATAATGTTATAATAGGAAGAGAAGCTGGAGAAATAGCTAATGCCCAAACATCATATAATGTATTTGTAGGGGGTAGAGCAGGAGGTAATGATAATGATTTTGGAGATCAAAATGTATTAGTAGGATATGAAGCAGGATATTTAGGTAACCAAACAGGAAACACTTCTATAGGATACCATGCAGGAAGAGGATGGGGAACAACAGGTGCTACTCCAACAACAGGATATAATGTGTCTGTAGGTTATCAATCGGGATATGGAGCAGCTACTAGAACAACTGAAACTCATAATACTCTTTTAGGGGCTTTTACAGGAAGAAATTTAACAGCAGGATCAGGTAATACACTATTAGGATATTATGCAGGATATAATAACTTAGGTGATGGAAATATTATAATTGGCTCTGGTAGTATGGGTATTGCCTCTATGACAAACCAACTTCGAATTGGAAATGGAAGTTTTCATATAATCTCAGGTTCATTAGAAACAGGCCACATTAAATTTAATAGTTTTGATGTTAATGGTTCATCAAGAACCCTATTTACAACAGCTAGCTTAGTATATAGTGGTAGTAATGTTACACAAGTAACCCAATCATATGAAGCAGGAACAACTCAAAAAACAAGTATACTATATTCGGGTTCATTTTCAGATGGAAATCCTCTATCAGTAACTGTATCAGGATCAGATGGTGTTAATAAAGTATATACATTAGAATATAGTGCTAGTTTAGTAACACAAATAACAGTTATATAATATGTCAAATTTTGGAAATTTATTAACAACAGGATCATCTACACTATGGTCTCCATTTCAAAGAAATGTAAATGTTTTTTTTGATAGTCATATTACATCAAGTGCACCCCCTTTAGCAGCAGCATATGCATGGGCATTAACAACAGGATCAACTACAGCTGAAACTAATGAATATGGTATGGCTTTAGGTTTACCAAATCCTACATTTAGGGTAGATACTGGAAACGCATGGTTAATGTATTGGAATCAAAATACAGATCCAGATGGAAGTGGGAGTATAACATATGATTTAGATCAAGGTATAGGACGTACAGAAGCTTTAGATAGTTTTATAATATCATCTGCAAACCAATCAGCTTATTCAGTAGGGGGGTATGCAATAAGTGCTTCAAATAATGGATCTTCTTGGACAGGTTTAACTTCAAGTATATATTACCCAATATCAAGTGGAACTCCATTAAATGCAGGTTATGATGCTACTATGACTATTACTAATAATACTGCGTATAGATATTATAAAATAATGCTGTTAGATGGAAATGGTACTTATGGAGGATTTGCAGGAATAACAGGATGGGATTCAAGTTTGTTTAAAGATCAAATAAATTTACTTAATCCTAATGAAGCAAATGTAACTGCAAGTTTTGTAGGACATAATGCATCTTTATCTTCCTTAGAAAAATTAACTTCTTTTCCTAGAGATAATTATGGTATTTATTATACTGATGACATTGGAACGATGAATATCAATTGGGGGGATGAAAAAAAATTATTTAGGGGTATAAATTTTTTATCTTATTCATCTATAGTCTATATGCCGGGTATAGTTCAATTTTATAAATCTGATACAGGTGAATTAGATAGCTGGGAATTAGTTAGTACTGTAAATCTTGAAGAAACCCAAGGCCCAATGTCTCCTCTTCAATATTATTTTTTAGATGTAGGTACCCCTATTAAAACTAAATATTTAAGAATAGGACTTTTTGGAGAAGGTTCATCAACAGAAACTTCAAATTTATTAGCATATGCAGGGTGGATGTATGGGATGATATCTGCATCTGCTCCCCCAACACCATCTTTATTAACTACTGTAGTTGCTAATAATGATGTAGCTTTAAATTGGTCTCAAAATTCTGGCTCAGATAATAGATTAATAGATTTAATTTATAATATAGAAAGAAGTTCAGATGGAGGTTCTAATTATACCCCAATATCTACTTTATCTGGATCCGTAATTCAGAATTCTTTTACTTCTTCAATGGGTACTCCTGTTATAACTAGTTTTATTGATACAGATGTACCAGATGGTAGTTATTTATATAGGGTGCAAGCAGAAAATAGACACCATTTAACTACTGGAAGTTTTTCAACCTCAGATTCTTTAACTGTACCTGCAACCTCAGGAGGATCCTCTAAAAAAATATACACAACAAATAAAGGTAACGTATTAATTAACCCAAATGATACCATACTAATTGAATTAGATTAAATTTTATAATATTTATGGTAAACCAAGTTTTAAAAAAAATAGTTTTATGAAGATAAAAAATTATATAAAACAAAAACTTATGGCATTTAAAGATATGTTTAAGGATGATAATGACATTAATGAAAAGAGTGTTGTTGGGTTTGCAGCATTTGCAATGATGGTAATATTTGCTTTAGTAGATATTATAACAGGAATTTATGGGAAAGAACTTCATGTTCAAGAATATATTTATAATTCATTTGTTATAGTAGCATTAGGCAGTTTTGGTATTGCGGAAGCAGGAAAAATATTTGGTGGGAATAAAAATAAAGAAGAATAAAATTATGTATACAAAAGAACAAATTGAAACCGCAGTTATATCTAAAGGATACAAATGGTTCACAGACCCAAATGATAAAAACTATGATGTAAACATTGTAGGGATTAGAAATTCATCTACTAATGGAGCAATTACAAATAAATTTGATGATTGTATTACTGTATCCTATAAAATAGATGGTGAATGGCAATTCCACTGTTATGAATGTACCACTGACCCAGGTAAACATTGGGCCGAAAATTTATTAAATAAACATGGTGTTGCTATTTTAAAACCAGGCCAATATAGAGGATCTCATAAAATAAGATTACACCAAGGTAGATATGAAGCTTTAGGTCAGCAAAAACCCGTTAAATGTTATAGAGATAAAAACCTAGATGGTACATATGATTTAATAGAAGAAAATGTTACTGAAGGTCTCTATGGGATTAATATTCATAGAGCAACTAAATATGCAGGTAGAAAATCTACCCAAATAGATAAATGGTCAGCTGGATGTCAAGTAATAGCTGCCAATGATGATTGGACAGCATTTATGAAAGTAATGAGAAAAGCTAGGGTAATTTGGGGGAATTCATTTACTTACACTTTAATTGAATCACAAGATATAGTTTAACTAAATTAAACTTATGTTTAAAAAAATAACAGAAAGAATATTTCCTTTTTTAATAGCTCTTTCTGCATTATCAGTCTCAGCTTCAGCTGCATTTTATTCAATTAGTGGTTTATCAAAGTTGTTTGCAGGAGCAGCATTTGCTGTTATAGTAATGGCTGCATCATTAGAAGTAGCCAAATTAGTAATAGCATCTTTACTTTATCAATATAGAAAAACTTTACCTTTTTTATTAAAAGCTTATCTATCTATCGCCTGTATAGTATTAATTTTAATTACTTCAATGGGGATATATGGTTTTTTATCCTCAGCATATCAAGACACAGCAAATAAAGAAGGTAATATTGAAGCTCGAATAGTATTAATAGAAACTAAAAGGGACAATGTAAAAGAACAATTAGAAGTCTATACTGAAGAAAAAAACTCAACCAATGAAGCTATATCAGAACTTAGAAAGGGTTTATCTAATAATAAAGTCCAATGGAAAGATAAAGAAACAGGACAAATTATTACTTCAACCTCATCTTCAACACGTAAGGCATTAACAAAACAATTAGATCAAGCTATAGAAAGACAAACTGAAGTGAATGCTAAAGTGGATGATTTAAATGGAAAAATATTTGAATATGAAACGGAAATAGTAGAAGCCAGAATAGGTGATGGTTCTACTAGTGAATTAGGGCCTCTTAAATACCTATCAGGGTTGACAGGGATGCCCATGGATAAAATAATAAATTATTTACTATTAACTATAATATTTGTATTTGATCCTTTAGCAATAGCGTTAGTAATAGCAGCTAACTTTGCATTTGCTAAATTAAGAAAACCTACTAAAGAAAATATATATGGAGAAACTATAGAAATAATTGATGAAATTGAAATTGAAAAAAGAATGGATATTATAGGACAAAATGGGAATGAAGGATTACACTATGGAGATAAAGAAAATAAAATCCAAGAATTAGAAAATAAAATCAAAAAAATAAACAGACAAGATAGTGCAGGTAAAAAAAAATCCATAGCAATTAATGAAATTAATTCCCAAATCCAAAAATTAAAAGACGAAGATAATACAATTACTTATTAAGGCTCCCACGCAAATGCTTGGCTACCGTAAATATTGTTCGTATATTCAAGTATGGTTAAACATTATATTTACAACGTAGATAAAGAAACAGTTTTAGAAAAAATATCTCACCTTCAACCCCTTAATTATAATGCTTTTAGGTGGTGGAGGAGATTTGATACTAAAAACAAACCCCTCCACAAATACTCAGATTTATTAGATAAAATCCAAAATGGGGATTATGAATTTTCTCACTATTATTGGCAAGCTAAGTATGCTGAATTAGAAATAGATGAGTTATATAATAAATGTTACCCAGATTATACCTTATTTAATGAAAAAAATGCTATGGGTGGGGCTAGAAGAAAACGTTTATGGGATGATTTTGAAAAAGATGAAAAAGAAAGATTAAAATCTATAGAAAGGGATTTTCCCCTAACATTTAAAATATCTCGCAGTCAAGTAAGAGAAGAAATAGATAAATTTGGAGGTACGCTAGAGGATTTTTATCATTATTGTAATAAGCAGTTTGAAACAAGACAAAAACGATTAGAAACACGAGGAAGACCAAGAAAAAACTTATGAAAGTATCACACGAAGCACCTATCCCATACATGAAACAAGTTAGAGGGATGATAGACTATGATTATTGTTTACCTCATTTATTAGATAAAAATAAAGATTATATTCAATATTTTATAGATTCAAAAGAAATGCAACGTTATATGATTATGGATAATTCCTTACATGAATTAGGAACTCCTTATAATGTTGAACGTTTATGGTATTGGATGAATTATTTCAAACCAGATGAATTTATAGTACCAGATTACTGGCAAGATAAAACAGCTACATTAGTATCAGCTAAAGAATGGATAGGAAAAACTTACCCTAAAGAAACTATACCTGTAGCAGTAGTACAAGCTAATAACATAAGCGAAGCAAGACAATGTTATAGAATATTAAAAACCCAAGGTTATCAAAAAATATCATTTAGTTATGGGGCTGATTGGTATTATGACGAAGGATTAAGTACTACACCTATTAAGAATAATAAATACTTAACTAAAGCCTGTGGTAGGTACAATGTTATAAAAGAATTCTATAAAGATGGTCTAATTAAAAAATCAGACAGAGTACACTTACTAGGATGTAATGTACCACAAGAATTTAGTTGGTATAAAGATATGCCTTTTATAGAAACAATAGATACTTCAAACCCAGTTATTCATGGTTTATCAGGAATAAAATATAATGATTGGGGGTTAGATGATAAAGTATCTACTAAAGTAGATAAATTTGAAGGAGAAGCTGAACATTGGGATACAGCAGTACATAATATAAAGAAATTTAAAGAATTTTTACCTAAAAACAACAAATAAATGAAACAAGCAGTATTAAGTTTAAGTGGTGGAATGGATAGCAGTACACTATTACTCCACCTATTAGCAAATGAATATAAAGTAACAGCTCTTAGTTTTGATTATGGTCAAAAACATAATGTAGAATTAAAAAGAGCACAACAACTAGTTGACTATTTAAATAAAAACACATCAGCTAATATACCAAAAGTTACATACCAAACAATTAAATTAGATGGTTTATCTAAATTAATAAACTCAGCATTAGTAAATGGGGGTGATGATGTTCCTGAAGGACATTATGAACAATCAAATATGAAAGCAACTGTAGTACCTAATAGAAATAAAATATTTTCTTCAATTATACAATCAGTAGCATTATCAATTGCCAATGAAACAAAATCACTTGTACAGATAGCAATGGGTATTCACGCAGGTGATCATGCAATTTATCCTGATTGTAGACAAGAATTTAGAGATGCTGATTATAAAGCATTTGCTGAAGGTAATTGGGATTCTGAAAGAGTATTATCCTACACACCTTATTTAGATGGAGATAAATTTGACATTTTAAAAGATGGAGAATCATGTTGTGAGTGTTTAAGAATTGATTTTGATGAAGTTTATAAAAGAACAAATACATCATATAAACCATACCCATCAGGAAATTCTGATTATAAATCAGCTTCATCAGTAGAAAGAATAGAAGCATTTATAAAATTAGGTAGACCTGATCCCGTACAGTATGAAGATGAAACGGGCCCAGTAGATTGGAATACGGCAAAATTTTA